>OLPF01001497.1_pt1 | contig 18866 bp, 15 predicted proteins | sample 1673121 | NCBI WGS metagenome assembly OLPF01 (sample SAMEA3136756, study PRJEB25190) | human gut metagenome
ACAAAATTGGACTTTCTACCTCTTGAAAAACTATTTTTACTGTTCCAAATCTAAACTCATAATCCATTACATATTCATCATCTTGTAAATTTAATTCTTTAAAATTTAATTCGTATATTTTTTTGTGTTTAATTTATCTTTAAATAAGATATAATCTTCACTTTTATTTGTTTTATAATATACTGAATATTCTAGTTCTTCGTTCCAAGTTCCAGTATAAATCCTATCTATTCTAACTGCATTGGTATTTCCTTTTTTATATTTTACTGTGACATATCTATTGTAAACCTATAAAATATCCAACTTCTAGACAAAAGTTGGATACAAATATTTATTATAGTATTATGCAAATTAGGCCACCACTTCCTTCATTTATTATTCTTTGAAGTGTTTCTTGTAATTTTATCTGTGCCTCATCTGGCATTCTATAAAGCTTATTATGAAGTCCTTCATTTACAAGTTCATGAAGTGATTTTCCAAATATATTAGATTCCCATATCTTTTTAGGATCATTCTCAAATTCAGAAAGTAAATATTTAACTAAATCTTCAGATTGTTTTTCACTTCCAACAATTGGAGATACCTCTGTTTCTATATCTGCTCTAATCATATGAATAGAAGGAGCCGATGCTTTTAATTTTACACCATATTTGTTTCCTTGCCTTACAATTTCTGGTTCCTCAAGTTTTAATTCTTCCATTTGAGGAGTTACTATTCCATATCCTTTTACTCTTACTTCTTCAAGTGCCATAGCTATTTTATCATACTCACATTTCGTTTTAGAGTAGTCTCTCATAAGGTCAAAAATATCACTATCTGCAGAAATTTCAAAGCCTGATTCTTCACTAAGTATTCTATAAAATACACTTGGTACTATATCCATTTTAATTTTAACTGTTCCGTCTTCCATATTTGTTTTATCAACAGATACCTTCTCAAATATATCGTTTTCTGAATTAATTTTATCTATTAACTCATTTATCTCTCTTAGAGAATAATCTTTTTCAAAATTATTCTTTACTATGGAGATCACATCCTGCTTTAACCAGTGTTCATATGGAAGAGATGAGAACCAACTTGGTAATTTAAACCCCATTTCACTTACTGGAAATTCTTCAAGTGTTCTTAGGAAAACGTTAGTAAGATCTTCTTCAGTCATATTTGCTATATCTATTGGTAAAACAGAAGCATCATATTTTTCTTCCATTTCATGTGCAAGCCTTAAAGTACTCTGACTTGCTGGTTCTTTTGAGTTTAGCAAGACAACAAATGGTTTATTTATTTCTTTTAATTCTGTTATTACTCTTGTTTCTGCATCAACATAATCTTCTCTTGGAATATCAGTTATACTTCCATCAGTCGTTACAACAAGCCCAATAGTAGAATGATCCTTTATAACTTTTCTCGTTCCTATTTCAGCAGCATCACAAAACGGAATAGCTTCATCTGACCATGGTGTTCTTACCATTCTTGGCATATCGCCATCCAAATGGCCTGTAGCAGAATCTACTAAATATCCAACGCAATCTACTAGTCGTGTTTTCATTTTCACATTTTTGTCTAATGTAATCTCAACAGATTCATTTGGCACAAATTTAGGCTCCGTTGTCATTATCATTTTTCCTGAAGCGCTCTGTGGCAATTCATCTTTGGCTCTTTCTTGTCTATATTCATTCTGAATATTAGGAATTACAAATTTTTCCATAAAATTTTTTATAAAAGTAGATTTACCCGTTCTTACCGGTCCCACAACTCCAATATATATATCACCATTTGTTCTTTGTGATATATCCTTATAAATACTATCGTTTTTCATATTAACCTCCAAGTTTACATTTGTTACTACAAATATATTAAATGTTAGAAAAAATATGAATCAATTATTAAAAAAAAGTAAAGTTATATAAAAACTATAACTCTACTATTATTTTATTATCTTCTACTTTTGAATTTAATCCATTCTCTAGCTGCCAATTATTATACATTTTTAAAATTTCATTGCTCTTATTTATGTTAAACTCACTATACAGTAAAACCTGCTTTTTGTTATCTATATAAATAGGTATCATTTCTATGGTATTTATCTTTTTATTCTCAATATTTAAATTAAAAATAAATGACTGATTACCAACATACATATCAGTATCTCCAATAAAATATCCTGTACTAAAAATTATCGGTTTTCCTTTATACTTTATTATAGGATATACACCAAGTGCGTGTGACCCAATTACTAAGTCAGCTCCACTATCAATTGCCTTATATGCCATGCTCGTCATACTATCTGTTACACCATATTCATATTCATTGCCATAATGGAAATCAACAATAACAATATCTGCTATTTTTTTTGCCTCTTTAATATTCTTTTTTAATTCTTTTTCATCATACAGTGATATCTCAGACTCTGTATATTTAGATTTATTAGAATTTGTAATAGAATTTGTAGAAACTACAGCAATCTTTTGATTACCTTTTTCAAAATAAACTGGAATGTTAGCTTTACCTGCGACTAAAAATTTATATTTATCTAATATAGATTCTGTAAGGGATACTCCTTCCTTTGAATAATCAATAATATGTTCTGTTGCTATATTAACACAGTCTACCCCAAGTGCTGAAAGTCCATTTATTATTTCTTTTGTCACTAGATTTTTATTTTTATCAGTATTAATTTTTTCTTCATTTGTTATATTGGTTCCAAGAGTAGTATAAGTAAAGTCTGAGTCTTTAGTATAAAAATAAATATCTTTAAATGCTGCGCTATAGATATAATTTAAATTTTTAGTTATATTTCCTCCCATATTTATCTCGCCTAAAATACTCACACTCATCTTAGACAAATCTTCAACATCATTTTTTACAAGTTCGCTCTCAAAAGCTACATTGTTTTTATTTCCGTTACTTGGAACAGATGTATCGTTATTTTCTATGTTTACCTCGTTTTTTTGATTATTGTTATAAATATCTAATTCTATATTTTTTTCTTCCCTATATTTCTTTGTATACTTGTTTGCTTTATTTATTAATATGAGATTGCAAACTATAATTATACAAGATATAGCTAGAATAATAAAAGATATTAAAAATATAATATTTCTTATTGTAATATATTTCCTAACATATAATCTTTTTCTATTGAATATAATTCTACTTCTTGAATTTTTCCCCATAAGAAATTATCACCTTTTGCTTTTACTTTTACATAATTACTTGTATATCCTTCTAAATATCCATCCTTATATGATTCAAATAGCACTGGATAACTCTTTCCTAGGAACTTTTCCATGTACTTTTTCTTTAGACAATTTGCAATTTCTACTAGTTTTTTACTCCTAAGGTCAGATATTTTTGGATCAACTTGTCCATCCATCTTTGATGCAACCGTCCATTTCCTTTTAGAATATTTAAATGCATGTACCTCGTAAAATCCTACTTTTTGAACATTATTTAAAGTATTTTCAAACTGCTTGTCGCTTTCTTTTGGAAAACCTACAATAATGTCGCACGTTATCGCAGCATCATCAAAATATTGACGTATTTTATTTATTACATCGATAACAAAATAACTATCATATTTTCTATTCATATTTTTAAGAACACTATCATCCATACTTTGTACAGATATATGAAAATGGTGGCATAATTTAGGAATTTTTGAAAGCCTTTTAATATTATCATCTGTAAGTATTCTAGGCTCTATAGATCCAAGTCTAATTCTCTCCAATCCCTCAATTTTATTAACTTCCTCAATTACATCAATTAAATTAATACTATAATCTAAGTCTTTTCCATAAGATGCTATTTCTATACCAACTAATACAACTTCCTTAACACCAGTTTCAACTAACTTTTCTATTTCTGAGATAATATTTTCTAATTTTCTACTCCTTACTCTTCCTCTAACATATGGGATAATACAATATGAGCAGAAGTTGTTGCAACCATCTTCTATTTTTACAGATTCTCTTATATTAAATGCTTCATTTTTTATGCTACTTTCGTTATACTCTCTATACTCTCCTATATTAGATACTTCAAATAATGACTTATTTTCCTTTAAATAATTATTAACTATATCAAACACTTTAGTTTTTTCATAATTTCCAAGAATAATATCTACATTTAATATTTTTTCTGCTTCCTCTTTAGTACTAAGTTCTTGTGCATAGCATCCAATAAGTACTACCACTCCACCAAGTTTTTTTGCCCTACTTAAATAGTTTCTAGTTTTTCTTGTAGCAAGGTTGGTAACACTGCAAGAGTTTACAATATACACATCTGCAATCTCAGTAAAATCTACTACTCTCCACCCATTTTGTATAAACTCTTCCATTATTTTATCTGTTTCATATTGATTTACTTTGCAACCGAGTGTTACAAAAGCCACCTTTCTTTCTTGTAAATTCTTTTTAAACTTCATCTTCCATCCCTTTTAACTTTTTAAAATATTGCTTTAATATATCTATAACCTCATCTAAATTATTTGCCTCGTTTATTTTACATCTGGTACTTGCGCTGTCTTTTAATCCTTTAAGGTAAGAGGCAATATACTTTCTCATTTTTAAATTAGCATTCTTTTCAGTTTCATACTCTCTTATGTACGATATATGTTCCATTATAAGTCCAAATCTTTCATCTAATGTTGGGACATATTCTTTATTTCCTAAAATGCTTTTAAATATCCATGGAGAATATGTTGCTCCTCTTCCAATTAATATTCCATCACATCCAGTATATTCAAACATTCTATTTGCAGATTCTAAATCTACTATATCTCCATTACCAAACACAGGAATACTAACGCTTTCTTTTACTTCCTTTATTATATCAAGGTCACACGCGCCTGAATAATACTGTGCTCTACTTCTGCCATGTATAGTTATGGCGGAGACTCCTCTTTTCTCACAAATTTTTGCCACTTCCACAGCAGTATTTTTACTATCATAAAAACCTTTTCTTGTTTTTACAGTAATTGGTTTTTTTGACAGCTTTACAGCTGCTTCTAATATTTCATCTATGTTTTCAAGATTTAGCAGTAACCCTGAGCCATCCCCATTTTTTACTATTTTAGGAGCTGGACACCCCATATTTATATCAATAATATCTATATCATCATTTTCATTAAGATATTCAATCATCTGACATATTACTTCTTTACTATGCCCAAATATTTGAACAACAGATGGATGTTCTCCATCTGTTATTTTAAGAATTTTCTCTGTCCTAGCGCTTCCAAATTTCATTGCCTCTGAACTTGCCATCTCTGTGAATGTAAGACCTGGTCCATATTTTCTACATATTTTTCTAAATGCAATATCAGTCCAACCTGCCATTGGTGCTAAAAAGACATTATTTTTTACTTTTACATTTCCTATTTGTATTTCTTTTATGTATTTATTTTTCATATTACTTATAATCTCCAATATTAGTCTACTATATTAAATCTTGATTTGTCTATTTTATAATTTTTTGTCAGTTCCTCTGTTGTTAACGCTACATTATATACCTTTACACTCATAATTTCCACTTTAATATCACTTGCATTCATATTAATTCTTAATGGATATTGTGCTTCCTCCAAGTCTACCACATTAGTACTATTAGATATATTTTTATTATTATAATATGATCTTAATTTATTTCCACTTCTAACATAAGTTAAACTTTGAGTATTCGACGTAATTATCTAGTTTGTAAGCCATAATCCTTGTAAATCGCCACTTTGATTTACATTCATTGCCATATTATCATTTTCCCTAAACTGAATATAGAATCCAGATTTTTTCCATTTATATATGACGAATTTGATTTCCAATTATTGGTATTATTTAAATTAAAGTTTTTTAATATTCCATCATTTTCATTTCCGGATAAATCATTCCATACACTTGAATTTGCATTATGCCCCATTTTCGTATTAAGTACTCCATCATAATGTAAAACTATTCCATCCGTCACACATATCCAAGTTCCTTTGATTTTGATTCATATACCTCTGATTTAAGTCCAAAATATACTTTACCTTTATATTTAAATCCTTTTATGTAGTAAACGTTGTTTGTATTTTCTGCAACTACAAAAACATTTTTGTCCATTACAGTTCCCTGTCCTCTTTTAATAGTTGCATCTTCTAACAAATTAACATCTATTAAATACAATTTATTATTTAAATCATTTTTTGTTTTAAGTTCAGCTAAGAAATTTTCCCCTAGTGAATTTCCAGATACAATCGTTCCATCCGTCGGTAATTTTTCGTTTTTTACAATATATTGATTGACACTATCTGCTGTTCTTGATACTTGAGATAAAAACTCTTCATATTGTGCCGTTTTTATCGCTGTGCTACCAACAATTACAGAAGATGTTATAAGAACAACCATAACACTTATTGCAACGGTAAGTACAATCATAGATACACCTTTTTTCATATGTTCCTCCTAAATATTACATTAATATAATACTACAAAATGCTAAAGATTACAATATTTTTATCTAAAAGCTACAATAACATTGGCTTTTTACATTTTTTTACATTTTTTGTCGCGTTTTTGTTGACTTTTTTTATTTTAAACGGTATACTGTTAGGTGTTTAATGTTAAAATATATTTATAGTATATTTTATTTTTTAAGGAGTGAATTTTTATGAAAAGAACAAAAATTGTATGTACAATAGGACCAGCTAGTGAAAAGCCTGAAATTCTTGAAGAGTTAATTAAATCAGGTATGAACGTAATGAGATTAAATTTTTCACATGGTGATTATGAAGAACATCTAGCTAAAATTAAAACTTTACAAGAACTTAACAAAAAACTAGATGCTAACGTTGCATTTATGTTAGATACTAAAGGACCTGAAATAAGAACTGGTGTATTTGCTGATGGTAAACCACACGAATTCTTAAAGGGTAACTCTATAGTTATAACAACTCGTGATGTAGATTGTGACGACAACACAATTTCAGTAACTTATAAAGGATTACCAAATGATATTGAAGTTGGTTCTCATATTTTAATTGATGATGGACTAATTGATGTTATTATAGATAAAATTGAAGGAACTGAAATGTTTGGTACAATTCAAAACTCTGGTACTCTAAAAGGAAAAAGAGGTGTCAACGTACCTGGTGCTAAACTTCAACTTAAAGCTTTAACTGAAAAAGATATTTCAGATATTACATTTGGTGTTCAAAATGGATGCAACTTTATTGCCGCTTCATTTATAAGAAAAGCTGAAGATGTACTTGAAATTAGAAAACTTTTAAATTCTATAGGTGGAGAAAATGTAAAAATAATCTCTAAAATAGAAAATCAAGAAGGTCTTGATAATTTTGATTCAATACTAGAAGTAACAGATGGTATAATGGTTGCTCGTGGTGATCTTGGTGTTGAAATCCCAATAGAAAAATTACCTTCTGTTCAAAAAATGATGATAAAGAAAACTGTTGCTGTTGGTAAACCAGTTATAACTGCAACTCAAATGTTAGAATCTATGCAAAAAAATCCTCGTCCAACTCGTGCTGAAGTTTCAGATGTTGCAAATGCAGTTTATGATGGAACAAGTGCTGTAATGCTTTCTGGCGAATCTGCTCAAGGTGAATATCCAAAAGAAGCCGTTAAAGTTATGGCAAGCACTGTTAAGGATGCTGAAGAACATATTGATTTTTGGAAGAGATTTAAGAAAAGAAATATTGAAAAATTAACAACTTTCACTCAAGCTGAAAACTTAACTGATGAAAAAGCATTCAAAATGCAAGCTAATTTTGCTGTATGCTGCTCTGCAATGTTTGCAAATGCGGATGCAATAATTGCTGTTTCTGAAAAAGGAGTTACACCTTCTATGCTTTCAAGTTACAAACCAGCTTGTCCTGTATTTGTTATAACAGCTAATGAAAATACATTCAAACAAATGGCTGTTGAAAATGGTGTAAGAGCGATACTTGTTCCTGGTGAACATGATTTTGATAAAATCTTAAATAAAGGAATTGAACTTTTAAAAGAAAGAAAATGGTTATTTGACGGAGATACTGTTGTTCTTTCAGGTGGATTCCCTGCTGTACAAAACAAAAATTATCTTGCTAATAGTGCTACAGGTTCTATCATAAAAATATAGTAAATAATATATAAGGTGAATTAAAACTTCACCTTAATTTTATTTTTTAATAATAATACTTGATTATTTATTTCTTTTATGTTAAAATAAATAGGTAATTAAGTATTGCTTTACAAAAGGAGGAAAATAAAATGGCAAAATGTGAAATTTGTGATAAAGACGTAACTTTTTCTATGCAAGTTAGCCACTCACATAGAAGAACTGCTAGAACATTTAAACCAAATGTTCAATCTGTTAAAGCAAATGTTGACGGAACTGTAAAAAAAGTAAATGTTTGTACTAAATGCTTAAAAAGTGGTAAAGTTACAAGAGCTGTTTAATTAAAATATAAAACACTTCATAATGATGAAGTGTTTATTTTATATCTTAAATATACTCTTTAGAATAAATTTCATAAATTTTCCTGGTTTATATACTACTATTTTCATATATTTCCCCTCCTTAACAAAATATCCAAACAAAGCCTAGTATAATTATGGCAGCAGATAATACTACCATAAAACACCATGAAGGAAGAATTGTCGCAAGTACAACTCCAATGCCAAGCGCTAGAAAAAATAACCCTATCGTTTTTCTAAAAGCCCCAAAAAACATATTCTCCCTCCTTTACTTTGATATTAAAATATTATAAAATATTTAGTATATATTATGAATAAAAAAGAAAGATGTGCATATATGGAAGGAAAAATAAAAACAAGATATAAATCACTACACAAAAAAAATATTGAAGAAGTTCTTAACATTTTAGAAGCATACTATAAAGATGCCTCTTGTAGTTTAAATTACAATACACCATATGAACTAGTTATAGCGCTAATTCTTGCGGCTCAATGTACAGATGAAAGAGTTAATAAAATATTACCAATATTTATGTCTCACTTTAAATCTGTCCAAAACGTTGCAAATTCAAATGTAGATGAAATAATACACATAATAAAACCTTGCGGCTATTATAATTCAAAAGCAAGTAGCATATTACAAACTTCTAAAATAATTGTAAATGACTTTAATGGTAACGTGCCAAATACAATGGAAAATTTGCTTAAATTAAAAGGTATTGGTAGAAAATCTGCCAATATTATACTTCAAGAATGTTTCCAAACTGTTGAGGGAATCGCTGTTGATACACATGTTACAAGAATTTCAAGAAAAATAGGACTTTCAAATGGAAAAGTACAATCTAAAATTGAAAAAGAACTAATGAAGAAAATCAACAAAAAATATTATAGCAAGATAAATCATATATTTGTATATCATGGAAGAGCTATATGTATTGCAGGTCATCCAAAATGTAATGAGTGTCCAATTAATAATATTTGTATGAAAAATGATTAAAACTAGAGTAAATAATCTACGTTTACTCTAGTTTTTTAGTTACTTTTTATTGTCATGTGAAATTGGAATTTTAATATAAAATGTTGTTCCAATTCCTTTAGTAGTATCAAAATTAATTTCGCCATTAAAATTTCCTTTTATTACAGAATACGCAAGATAAAGACCAAGCCCTGTACCTTCTGTTCCTTTTGTAGTAAGCATTGATTTAAATATATGTGATGCTACATTCTCGTCTATTCCCCCTGCAAAATCTATAACTTTTATTACTGCATTATCAACAGGCCCCTTAGTAACTATAATATTAATTTTTCCTCCAGAAGTATCTTTATAGGCTTGTGCTGCATTCATTATAAGGTTAGTTAGTACTTGACCAAGTTTAGCAGGATCGCCCATAATTTCTAAATCGTCTTCTATTTCAACATCTACTTCTGCTTTATATTTTTTAACTTCATGATATGTAATACACTTAATATCATTTACTACACTACTAATTTTAAATCTAATATTTGTATTGCCACCTAAATTTCTTATTTGATTTCTCATACTATTTACTATATTAATTATCTTATCTGAACAATTATCCATAGTTTCTATTATGCTTTTTTCTTCATCTGGTCTTTGAGAGTTAATTCCTTTTAGCATTGTTATTCCCGTTTTTATAGCAGATATAGGGGTATTTATATCGTGTGCTACTCCACCTGCTAGTTCACCTATTGACACTAGTTGTGCTTGTTTTGCTATTATTTCCTGTTTTTCTTCAAGTGCTATCATATCTTTTCTATGTTCTGTTATATCATTTATAAGTAACAATAACCCTAATCTTTGTTTTTCGTCCTTACTCATTATTGCTGTTACAATTATTTCAAAGAATTTCTCATATGTAGTATCATCTTCTATTGGTTCAATATGTACTTCACAACGAGTATTTTTATTTTCAGTATTGCACTCTTTTATCTTTTCTTTAACAATTCTAAAGTTACTATTTTCTTTTCTTTCGAGGATCTCAAAAATATTGTCACCTAATTGCAATTCTAAATATTTATAGACACTTTCTTTATATTCTCTATTTAGATCTACTACTGTGCCATCAAGTGCAACTACAGCAAAAGCATCTGTCATTGTATCTGTGATGGTTTTTAGTGCTATAGGTGTAATATTTAACATTTTATACTTAAATATAGCTATAGCATAACAAATAAGCGTAATAACAAATGTTATTGGAGTTATATATATAGAAATGTTTATTATTTTAGTAGTTCCTAAAATATTTACTATAAGTGGCAAAGCACTTCCAACAACCATAAGTATAGTTTGCATAGATAAAAATCCTGATTTTTTTATTGAGATATTTATCATTTTAAATATAAATATTGCAGCCAAGGAGTATGAATATATTGTATTTATGTAAAATACTAAACCATATTCAGTTTCTGAAAAGTTTGTTGAGTACACTTTATAAAATAAATTGTGCAAATCATTAGTCCATAGCAATAATAAACATATTATTGGAACAATATACAGCAGCATATATCTTTTTGGTATTTTTTCCTCTTCATTTTTGTATGTATAAGCAAGGTACATAAGTGTAGGAAACAAAGAACATATTCCTATATAAGTTATATAATCAAAATAAATTAATTTAATGTTAAGAATATTTCCAAGTAATTTTTGAAATAATACACCTGAACACCATATAATAAGTTCAACAAACAATGCAGACATTGCTCGCGTTATTTTTTTGCCTTTATATCTATTACTAATAAAAACTATCAATATATATGAAATCAGTATAGATAAACATAAAAATATATCTGCCATCATCTATTTTTTCACCTCTAATTTAATATACCCTATACTTAAAAAATATTCAATATATTTTATTAAATATTCTTCATCAATATCTCTAAATTTAAATCCAACCTTATCCAAATACGCAGTAGTATTGTCACTCTTAACTAATATATTACTTTTATAATTTAGGGAGAATTCATCATCAAAATCCTGTAATATAGAGTTAAAGATAATTCCTTTATTATCCTTTAGCATTTCTCTTATGTTGTTTGAAAATTCCTCTTTGCTTACAAACTCTATCTTTGAATTAAATTTACTATTCATTATATTAACAAATTCTGGCAAATGAATGTGATTACTATTATATATATGAAATACATTTTCATCGCTTGTATTTTCAGCTATCTTAAATGTTGCTAGTGCTGCCTCATCTATTGGAGTAAATTCAAGATAAATGTCTTTTAAATTATCAGGTATTTTACCAACTTCGAATATTGCCTTTATTCTTTCTAAGAATGCGTTTTCAGATAAATTTTCCTGAAATTTTAAATCATATCTTCTATTTACAAGGTTTCCATATCTTAAAATTTTAGCATTAAGTCCTTTTTTCATATAATCTAAGACTACACATTCTGCCTTAAATTTAGTTCTTGCATATATATTATCAAGATTTTGACCAATATATAATGACTCTTCCGTAAAATCTTCCTGCACTACAGACTCGTTATTAATTCCAACATCAAATCCATTACCAGATATACTAAGTGTAGAAGCATGAATCATCTTAACGTTATTTTCATAACAATATTTAGCAATATTCTCAGTAAAGTTCACATTTACTTTATCAAAATAAGAAATATCACCGTAATGCTTTACACAAGCTGCCGTATGTACACATAAATCAACATCTGAAGTGTTTTGCATTAAATACCCATTTAGATTACTATCTAAGAGATCTTCATCAAGTACTATTACTCTCTTATCAATTTGCTCTACATATTTTCCATCAAAATAGTAATTAAGCTTTTGAATTAGTCTATCCTTTGCTAAAAACCCATTTTTTCCTCTTATTATAACATATATAATTGAATTGGTATTTAAGATGAATTGTTCTAAGACATGTATTCCCAAAAATCCAGTAGCCCCTGTTATAAGAACATTTTTGTATTTTTCTTTTTTTATTACATTGCTACTTACTATATCAAGTTGACTACTATATTTTCTGTTAAGTTCGAATAAATCATTTCTATTGTAAGAAATACTTTTTACCTTTTTATCTCCATCTAAAAATTTAGCAATGTTTTCAATAGTACCACACTTTAACATATCAGAGTAATTAATATTTATATTTTTTTTCATTAATTCAACTTGAACTTTTATAGCATCAAGAGAATCTACTCCTATTTCAAATATTGGAGTATTTATTCCAAAGTCACTTTTCTCAAGTACTTTTATAAAAGCTTCGTATACTTCTTTTTCTTGCTTAGTTTTTGGTAATATTATGTTTTTTTCTTCTAAAGCTTCAAACTCATTTTGCTCTACTTTAATGGCATTTATTTTCTTTCTATCCTTTTTATTATTTAGGGTATAAGGTAATTTATCTAACTTAATGAATGTGCTTGGTATCATATAATTTGGCAATTTATCATTCAATACTTTTTTTAATTCTGTTAGGTCGATTTTTTCTATGTAAGATTTTAATGTATAAAAACATATTAAATGTTTACCTTCTCTACAAGATACTGCAACATCAAGCACATCAGGATTATTTAATATCAAGCTTTCTATTTCCTCAAGTTCTATTCTTTGTCCATTAATTTTAATTTGGTTATCTATTCTATTTAGTATTTCCAAATCACAATCCAAATTTATAATTGCAACATCCCCAGTCATATAAACCTTTTCATCAGCAAATTTTGTACTAATAAATGATTTTTCGGTTTTTTCAACATTTTTATAATATCCATCAGAAACCGAGTCCCCACTTATTCCAAGTTCACCTCTTACCATCAAAGGAAGAATTCTAAAATGTTTATCCACTACCCACAATTTAGTATTAGAAATTGGAACTCCAGCAGAAATTTTATAACTTTTGGTTAAATCTTTAAACGTAGACCAAATAGTAGTTTCAGTTGGGCCATAAACATTATATATACTAGCTTTAAAGCAACTTTTTATTTTAAAGAATAAATTCTTATCTAAACATTCCCCACCTAATATGATTTTTTCTATACTACTCAATCCCTTTATTGAATCAATTATCAATCTCATCTTAGTAGGCGTAGATTGTATCACATTAACATGTTGACTGTTGCATAATTCTTTTAGTTTTATTCCATTTACACACTCTTCATCATCTGCCAAAACTAAAGTAGATCCATTGGTAAGTGAACCATATAACTCAAGTCCAAAAATATCAAAAGAAATCGTAGTTATGGAAACAAAATTATCCTCATATGTGAGATTCAATTTTTGATTTATTCCTATTAAAAAATTTGTTAAGTTTTTATTTTTTATAATTACCCCTTTTGGAAGTCCTGTGCTACCAGAAGTATATATAAGATAGCAAATATCATCACCAATAGGAGTATACTCAAACTTATTAGGAGAAAAAATTTCATACTTTACTTCTTCCAAATTTAATGTACCATAGTTTACTTTTTCATCTACATTTGATATTACTTTGCTACACTCACTATTTTTCAAAATATATTCTATTCTATCTTTTGGATACCTTGCATCTATAGGAATATATGCAACTCCCATTTTTAGACATGCAAGCATTGACACCACTACTCTCTCATCTCTTTTTAGCATTAATCCTACTTTATCTTTAGGTTTTATTCCATTTTTGCTAAAACAATTAGCCATTCTATTAGACATCTCATCTAACTCTTTGTATGTGTATTTTTTATCTCCATATACGAGTGCTGTCTTATCTGCACGCATACATACTTGCTCTAAAAACATGTCAACTACTGTTCTATTGCTATCATATTTATTTTCAGTTTTATTCAATATATTGTATATTATATCTTTTTCTTTATTACTTATAATTTCTATTTCTTCTATAGAGGCATCCTTATTTTTCATAAACTCTTTTATTATAGTAATTATTCTTAGATTAATGTACTCTATCTCTTTTTTATCAAATTTTGATACTAAATAGTCATAGTTTATAGTTAAAATTCCTGTCTTATCCATATCAACTACATGAATTTGAATTTCATCACTTAACTCCCCTGAAAATAACCAATCCGTAGAGTACTTCTCTTCCATACCTTTTTTATCTATTCTAGCATTTTGGTATGAAAATACTATTTTATATAAGTTGTTTTTAATATCAGAATTTTTATGAATATAATCTAAAGTTTTTAAATATGGATACTTTTGATGTCTAAACACTTCAAAGCTTGTGCTTGATATTTTTCTTGCAAGCTCTAATATCTTCATCCCCTCATCAATCTTTATTCTAAAAGGAAGGGTTGAGACAAACATTCCAAGAATTTGTTTTTCTTTAAAATTGCTTCTATTTAAAGTTGGCGTTCCAAAAATTATATCTGATTTACCAAGTATTCTATATGTATACACATAAAGAGCTGTCATAAATAGTACATATTGAGATATTTTATTTTCTTTGCAAAAGTCGCATATTTCTTGATTTAGGTTTTCATCCAATGTAAAAGAATATCTTCTGGCTTCATAATTATTGTCAGTCCCATCACTTTCTTTATAAGATACAACTTCACTATAGTCTTTTAAATATTCTCTCCAAAATTCTTCATCTTTTATAAACTTTTCACTTAAAAAGTAGTTTTGTTCTTCTTTAGTATACTCAATATAACTAGGAGTTTTAATTTCATCTACTCCTTCATATAAAGATATAAACTGTTCAGCAAGTTTTGAAAAAGACCACGCATCTGCAATTACATGATGCATACTTACTAATATTTTTGCACTCTTTTCTGAAGTTTTTATAATTTGAAATCTATATAAATTAGTAGAATTATATCTTATTTCCTCACTGAAGAAATTTTTCTCCTCTTCTTTTATTTTTAATTCGTTATGCTCTTCTATTAGTTCAACATTAAATTCCTCAAATTCAGACACACTTTGAAATGTCCTTAGCAAATCATCTTCTTCAATAGTAATTCTTAAAGAATCATTTCTTTTTACTATTTCATTTATACATAAATTAGCTTTTTCATAATCAAAATCATCTTTTACACTTATAATCCCATGTATATTATTTGAGTGTCCTCTTCCAGTTACTTTCTCTGTCATTACTATGTTCATTTGATTTGGATTTAATGATAATTTTTCTAAACTCTGTTTCATATATACACCGTCCATAATATATTTTTTAGTATATCAAATACGACAAAAATATTCAATATTTTTAAATCAAATAAAGAAAAAGAGTGACTTTTTTCATCACCCTTCCATCTCATATAAAATTATAGCACAAGTTGAGATTGCTGCAGTTTCTGCTCTTAAAATTCTGGTTGAAATACTCACTTGCTCTGTATTTTTTAAACTTGTTATAATTTCTGCCTCTTTTTCCATAAAGCCACCTTCAGGTCCAATAATACAAGAAATTTTCATTTTAGAATCACATTTTTCTCTTAACACTTCTTTTAAGCTATTATGACTCTTTTCATAGGCAAATATATTTGTATCGTAATTTTTTAATTGATTTATCATTTCATCAAATGTTAAAATGTTTCCAATATTTACATTATCTGTTCTACCACATTGCTTACATGCCTCATCTACTATTTTAGAAAATTTTTGTAATTTTTTGGGGTAGTCTTTTTTATCTAGTTTTACTACTACATTCTTTGAAAAAAATGGAACTATCTGCTTTACACCAAGTTCAACAGCCTTTTGAATAACAAAATCCATTTTTTCACCTTTAAGATATGCAATAAATAAGGTTAAATCCGTCTTTGCCTCTCCAAAAGATTTAGCATCCTCTTTTATTTTTACCTTTACACAATCTTTTTTTATATCCAGTATTTCACAAATATATTTATTTATAATTATGTCGTCCCCTATTTTATGTCTAAGTACATTTATATGATGTGCTTCACTACCGTAAATAGCACACACATTATCACTTTCTTTTTTTATATCATTACTTTCTACTATAAATCTTCTTGCCATTATTCCTCCCAAAAAATTCTAAAAAAAATAATATCATAAATTTATATTTATTTCAAGCATAAAAAAAGTGAAGCCAAATAGCTCCACCTTTAAAATAAAAAATCACTCTCTTATTCCCGCAAAGGAGAAAGAAATTTCATCGTGCTCATCTCTGCATGAAACGACATACGCCGAAGTATCTCCAAGCACCATGTCAGATATCTCCGATATTATGCTTACAAGAGAATCGAAGCTTCCCACTTCATATTCCCGTCTTACATCTATGTCATTAAAAAATGACACATAGTAACGACGATTTTCTAAATCTTCTTTTCCTTCAGCCGCCTCTTTAAACTTCTCCTTAAAAGAGTTTAAAAATTCTTCCTGAAAGTGATGATCACTTCCTTCGTGGTCAAGTTCAATAGAGTCAAGATTGATGTTTTCCCTCTTAGCTTTATCTATTATCCGCCACATATTGACGAAAATACGATTAGTCTCCATTTATGAAAACTCCCTTCATATTAAAATTACATTATTATTATATCACTTTTGTTGTTAATTGTCAATTTTACATAATTTTTGAAAAAAGATGTTAGATTGTATCCTAACATCTTTACTTATATACTATCTACCAAACAGGCCTCTTTTTTTTACATTTACCTCTTCGCCCATCTCATCTGCAAATTGCTTCAAAATTTCTCTTTGTTTATCATTTAATCTTTTTGGAATATCAACATCGACAGTAAATTCAAGATTTCCTCTTTGTGTACTATGTATTCCTTTAATACCTTTATCTCTAATCTTAAATTTAGTACCATTTTGAGTTCCTTCTGGTATTTGATATTCAATATCTCCTTCAAGTGTTGGTATTTTTATTTTTCCACCCATTACTAGTATAGTATAAGGTACCTTCACCTCGCACATTATATCCATACCTTTTCTTGTAAATATCTTATGTGGAGATACATTAACAACTATAAATAAGTCACCATTTTCTCCACCATGGCTTCCAACATCGCCTTCTTTGCTTATACAAATAGCCTGACCATTATCTATGCCTGCTGGTATATTAATTTCAATTCTTTTATTTTTTCTTAGACTGCCTTTTCCATAACATTTCTCACATGGTGTATTTATAATCTCACCTGTGCCACCACATTTGTCGCAAGTTTTAACACTAGAGAACGTACCCATTATTGTATTTTGAGTAAATTTAATTTTACCTTTTCCGTTACACTTATCGCACTTAACTTTTGAAGTACCTGGTTTTGCACCACTTCCATTACATACGTCGCACTTTTCATTTTTGGTAATACTTATCTCTTTTTTTGCACCAAAAGCAGCCTCTTCAAATGTAATATTCATGTTATATCTAAGATCTGCACCCTTAGTAGGTCCTTGTTTTTTATTACCTGAAAATCCTCCAAAGCCGCCACCAAAAACACTTCCTAAAATATCATCTAGGTCTATGTCTATGCCAGATGCTCCGCCAAATCCTGAGAAGTCAAATCCACCAAAACCGCCATAGCCACCTGCTCCATTAAATCCGGCCTGTTCAAAGTTTGATCCAAATCTATCATACTGTGCTCTCTTAGTTTTATCCGAAAGCACACTATAAGCTTCATTTACCTCTTTAAATTTTGCTTCTGCTTCTGCTTTATTTCCACCAACATTAGCATCTGGATGATATTTTTTAGCAAGTTTTCTAAAAGCACTTTTAATTTCATCTTCAGTTGCGTTTTTTGAAACACCAAGCACCTCATAGTAATCTTTAGACTCTGCCACTTGTTTTTCCCCCTATAAAATTTTATATTAAATTAAGGGCAGTAAATACATTTCCACCCTTAATTTTAATATTTAAATGTTATTTATTTTCTCCTTCGTCTTCAACTTTATAATCAGCATCATAAACAGTCATAGACTGATAATTATTGATATTCTCTATGACCATATAGCCCTTTGTTCCCTGAATGATACCAAGTCTGTCGCTGACTGCCACCATAGAGCTGTTCAGGACTGCCATTCTGCCATCCTTATAGGTCAGAGTCATGCTGTCCTGTGTATCGATCCCATCTTTCAACACTGCAGATGCCTCGATTTTATCAATATCATTTCCAAATAACATATAAGCAAAATTTAACGGATAAATACCAACATCCAAAAGCGCACCACCTGCCAGTTTCGGATCTACCAATCTTTCCTTTTCCGTCATTTCATAACCAAGATTTGCGGTCAAAAGCTTAGGTTTCCCAATTATACCGGAATCCAGTGTCTGCTTGATCGTCTCATACATCGGAAGATAACGAACCCAGATTGCTTCCGTAATAAAGACTCCCTTTTCTTTTGCATAATCCAAAAGCTCCTGTGCCTGTGCTGCATTTACACAGAACGGTTTTTCGACAAGTACCGGCTTTCCATAATCAATACACAGCTTTGCATGGGTAAGATGTAATGTATGAGGCGTCGCAATATAAACAAGATCC
>OLPF01001502.1_pt1 | contig 18812 bp, 14 predicted proteins | sample 1673121 | NCBI WGS metagenome assembly OLPF01 (sample SAMEA3136756, study PRJEB25190) | human gut metagenome
CATAAATCGACATTTTTAGCCAAAAACGGCGGGCGGAGGTTAAAACGGACCGCGCGCGGCGGTGAGAAGCGAGGCGGGACGGGCGCGCGGGCGCCGGCAAAGGGCAGGTCGGGCGTGCGGGCGCCGGTGGGGGCGGGACGGCGTCCGCGCGGCAGCGAGGGCAACAACGGGCAAGCGCGCGGAACGCCACGTCTAGCACGCGTGACGAGCAGCGCACGAAGGCGTCGAGGGGCAATCGGTTGTGTGGCCAGAAACGGTGTCGAAGCGGCTTTATGCCCCGTATGCTAAGTGGGCGTCGTCGATATCCTCGAGCGTTTTGCGCAAGAACCGGCGTGCCCACCATTGCGCCGCGGGGAGGTTTTGGTCCAGATAGTTGCCGCAGGCTTCGGGCGCAGCTCCGGGAATCTCTCCCTCAAAGCTGGTTACGAAATCAAAAAGATCGCGAATGAGCGGCAGGATTTCGCGCGACGTGACCTCGCCGAAAACAACAAGGTAAAAGCCGGTGCGGCATCCCATGGGGCCAAAGTACACCACGCGCGAGCTCCAGGCGGCGTCATTGCGCAGGAACGTCGCGCCGAGATGCTCGATAGTGTGCACTTCGGCGGTATTCATGACCGGCTCGCGGTTTGGCGCGGTCAGGCGAATGTCGAACGTGGTCACTGCGGCGCCGGTCGCGGGATCGCGGTCGACGCGCGATACGTAGATCCCCGGTTCGAGCGTAAGGTGGTCAACGGTGAAGCTGGCAATAGTCTCCATGGTGCTCCCTGCGATTCTTGAGGGTCGGCGTCATCTCCTGTGGCCTGTATTGTAGCGTTGCCACACCTCAAGCTGCGCCTGATAGAATAACCGGAGCCCAAACAGCGCAATCTCAGGAAGGGAACGGCATGCTCTCACCGCAAGCAGTGGTTTTCGATATGGATGGCACCCTCGTGGACACGGAGCGGGTGAGCCAGGCATCGTGGCGAAGGGCCGCGGCGGATATGGGCATCGTCCTGCCCGATAGCATGCTCAATGATTTCGTTGGCTGCAGCATCCCCAATGCTCGCACCATGGTGATTGAGCTGGTTGGCGATGTGCAGCTTGTTGATCGGCTGTTTTCGCACCAGGCAGAGCTGTTTCTCACTATGCGCGACGAAGATCTTGAGATGCGCCCGGGGGCATTCGAAGCGGTGCGGGCGCTCCACGATGCCGGCCTTCCCGTGGCACTTGCGACTTCGACGGAGCGGGGGCACGCGATGCCGCTCATGGAGCGCTTCGGATTGACTCAGTTCTTCTCGACGACGGTTTGCGGAGACGAGATTGAGCGCTCGAAGCCCGAGCCGGACATCTACCTCGAGGCAGCGCGCCGCTTGGGCACGAGGCCGGAAGCATGCGCGGCGGTGGAGGACTCCGTGAATGGCGCACGGGCGGCGCTCGCGGCCGGCATGGTGACGTTCATGGTGCCCGAATGGGCCGAGCCGACTCCCGACGTGCGCCCAGCGTGCGCGGGCATCTTGCAGAGCCTGCACGAACTGCCGGCGCTGCTTATCGGGTAGCCTTGTTCGGGGCACGAACCTAGGGGAGTTGCCGCAAGAAAAGGGATAGCGCGCAGATCGATGGCGTAGGGGAATCCTGGGCGCCGCCGCTGGTCGTGGCTGCTAAAGGCGCGCACCAACGACGTGTCCCGCAAAGAAGATGACGCCCGCAATAAAAAAGCCAAGGTGCGAGCGGCGCGATTCGCTCGCGTTGAGGTGCGCAAAGCGCGTCATACTCACGGCACAAAGAACGAAGCAGGCAAGGGCCGCCCAGCCGCACGCGTACGCTCCAGCATGCGCGCCCGATGCATAGAGCGTGGCGCTCGCCCCGTGTATCGCGGCTGCGGCAACGAGGCCGACTCCTCAGGCGGCATGTCGCCGGGCGCGCTCCCTTCCAGCACCGCTACCTTGCGTGCGGTTGAGCCGTACGCAGATGAAGCGAACGGTAAGCGCGCCCAGGCAAACCGGCCCTACAAGGGCGGAGATGATCTCGACGAGGAGTATCGGGGCCATGGTAGGTCCTTCTGTTGGTTGAACAATAAAAGATAGCCATAGCTAACTAATTAGTGGAACGAGAGACCTTTGATTCAAAGAACCTCTACAGGCGTTCGTTGCCGAGCTTTGCAGTACACGGTTCCGTGCATGCAGAGGCCGGCGGAGCAATGGCTGGTGCGGCGGGTGCGGCTGGCGGCGACGCGGTCTCTCCTTGTAGATGCAGGAGCGGTGTTTCCCGAGACACTGAGTTAAGGTGCAGATATGGGCCCGCTCTCGTGAATGCAGGGGGTATGCTTACGGTATGGAACGTGGCGGAAAGGATTTGGTATGGCAGAAGCCTTGGACAAGCTGGCGTCGGTTGCCAGCGGAAAGCAGACGGCGCCGGTTGGCGGCGGAAAGCAGGAAAGCCTCCGCAAGGCAGAGGCCCCGAGCGACCCGTTTATCCGAGCAGAGAATGAGGACGACGACGGCTACGATCCCTATTCCGACCGTCTGCCCGAGCCCGAGCCTCTGTTCGAGCGAGATCCGTGGGGCTAACGCCAGCTGCGCGTTAATGCGCCCCGCCAGCCGACGAACACCGCCTGTTCCCATGAACGCGAAGTAGAATCATGCGCAAGGGTCTGTTGGGAACGAAAGGGGATGTATATGGACGAACGGCTTCAACCGCTCTTCACGCCGTGGAAGATAGGAAACGTCGAGCTCAAAAACCGTATCGTGCTCACATCGATGGGCGGTACGGACCTCTTCGGCTGGATGGAGAAGAACCATTTCGATGAGGCGGGCGCCCGCTTTATTCTTGAGGTTGCCAAGAACAACGTCGGCCTCGTGTTGCCGGGCTGCCAGCCGGTGTATAACCCCATGTTCGGCCAGTGGCTCTACAAGAACAAGAAGATGTACCGCGACCTTGCGGCGTGGATGCCCAAGCTGCACGCCACAGGCGCCAAGCTCTTCGTCCAGCTCACCGCGGGCTTTGGCAGGTCGTTCACCGTGAGCAAGCTCATGGAGGACCTCTACACCAACCCGGTGCTGCGGCGCGTGTCAAAACCGTTCATGGACCTTGACCGCATTTGCGCGACGGCAAGCCCCACGCCGAACCGATGGTCGGACAAGGTTCCCTCGCGCGAGATGACCGTCGAGGAGATTCACGAGATGGTCGACGCGTTCCGCCGTTGCGCGGTGCTGTTGCAGGAGGCAGGCGTCGACGGCGTCGAGATCCACGCGGTGCACGAGGGGTATCTGCTCGATCAGTTCACGCTGCCCTACGTCAATCGTCGCAACGACGAATATGGCGGTTCGTTTGAAAACCGGTATCGCTTCGCCGTCGAGATCGTTCAGGCCATCAAGCAGGCCTGCGGCAAGGACTTCCCGGTATCGCTGCGCTACAGCGTCGTCTCCAAGACGAAAGGCTTCCGCGAGGGCGCTCTGCCGGGGGAGGAATACGCCGAGGTAGGGCGCGATATGGCGGAATCCGAGCGGGCGGCAAAGTACCTGCAAGACGCAGGCTACGATATGCTCAACTGCGACAACGGGACCTACGACGCATGGTACTGGGCCCATCCGCCCATCTACATGCCCGAGAACTGCAATCTTGAGGATGTCGAGCACATCAAGCAGTTCGTGGACATCCCCGTGGTCGCGGCGGGGCGCTTGGACCCGCGTGTAGCCGCCGATGCCATCGCAGCGGGCAAGCTCGACGGTGCGGGCTTCGCTCGGCAGTTCCTGGCCGACCAGGCGTGGGTCACGAAGCTCGTCGAGGGCCGTCCGGAAGATATCCGCCCCTGCATCCTTTGTCACAACGGATGCTTCAACATGTGCCACTACAAGGGAGTACCGAACGACCAGGAGCTTACGGACAGCTTGGGACTTTCGCGGTGCGCGGTGAATGCCGAGACGATGCAGTGGAGGAAGCACCGCATCGTGAAGACGTCGGCTCCTAAGACCGTGCATATCGTAGGTGGCGGCATCGGCGGCATGGAAACCGCCCGCGTGCTCAAGCTCCGCGGCCATGAGCCGGTGATCCACGAGCGCTCTGGCGAGCTCGGGGGAACGTTCATCGCAGCGAGCGCGGAATCGTACAAGGGGAAGCTGCGCGACCTCTTGGCTTGGTATCGGCGCCAGATGGATGAGCTGGGTATCGAGGTGCGTTTGAACGACGAGGTGCGTGACGTTGCCGCGTTGGGCGCAGGGCCGGTTGTCGTCGCAACGGGTGCGCGTCCGAAGGTCATGCGAAGCGTTCCGGGCCATGAGCTCATGGTCGAGGCTTGCGACTATCTGACCGGCACGCCGGTGGGCGACCGCGTCGTGGTGGTCGGGGGCGGTCTCACGGGGTGCGAGATTGCCTATGAGCTGGCGCTTCAGGGCAAGCACCCCGTTATCGTTGAGATGAAGGACGACCTTATCGCGCAGACGGGCGTGTGCTTGGCTAACAGCTCCTACCTGCGCGAATGGTTCGCTCTGCACGAAGTGCCCGTGCACTTGGAGGCGACGCTTGCCGAGGTGCGCTCCGATGCCGTGGCGTGCCGCGCGAAGGACGGCTCGACGTTCGAGATTCCGTGCGATAACGTGATCAGCTCGGTTGGATACAGTCCTGCGCCGATTGCGCCGAAAGGCAAGAACGTCTATCTGGTGGGCGATTGCAAGGAAGTGGGCAACCTGCGCAACGTGATCTGGGGTGCCTATGAGACGGCGATGAAGATTTAGCGGCGGAACGATCTGGCTGCGGGTCGGCGCCTGCGGTGCGGAGCTGGCGGTGCGGCGCCGGTGGTTTCGCGCGGCGGTCGTGGCGTGGTTGCGCCGCAGCGTTGCCGGGCGAGATCTGGGCGGTGCTCGCGTTGTCGGGCACGATTCGGACAACGCGGGGATTGCCGGGCGAGATTCGGACGGCGCCACATTGCCGGGCGCATTTCGGGCAGTACGGGAGTCTTCGGGCGAGATTCGGACGCTCAGAGCCCTAAAAATGGCGAAATATCGCCCGACAACGCCCTGCATGTCCGCAAGGCGCCCGACAACGCCCTGCATGTCCGCAAGGCGCCCGACAACGCCTTGCATGTCCGGATCCCGCCCGCGAATGCGCGGCTGCCATCGCGCGCCGCCCGCAACCTGCAGCGCCCACACCCCGGCGCTCCGCAGTTTCATCCCGCTCCCAGACTCCTGCGCTAGGATAGTTGAAACACGAAAGGAAGCATATGGACCACACCATGCAGCTAACCGAGGAGCAGCAAGCCATCCTCGACGGTGCACAGGGCGAGACCATGGCTCGCGTCATGGAAACGCTCGTGCGCTACGGAGAAATCTTCGGCGCCACCAAGATGGTGCCGGTTACCAGCCAGTACAACCATCTGGTCACATCGTTCGGGCTGAAGGCGCTCACGCCGGTCTACGACCTCATGAACCAACTCATCGAGACGGGTGCCACCTCCAAGCAGCGCTTCTCCGCCGACCCGCGCCCGCTCGACCCCAACGTGCCCAGCAATTTCATCCAGAACATCGTGTTCAAGAAGTTCATGTACTCCAAACAGGACTTTTACGAGGGGCAGCTCCACAAGCTGGGCCTTATGGAGAAAGACGCTTTCACCTGCGCCTGCTATATGGATGAGGTGGGCAATACGCCAGCGGAGGGCGAGGTGCTCAGCTGGTCGGAGTCGAGTGCGGTGGTGTACGCCAACTCCGTTCTGGGCGCGCGCTGCAACCGCAATTCGGGCATCATCGACCTCATGGGTTCCGTGGTGGGCTACGTGCCGTACTTCGGCCTGCTTGCGGACGAAGGCCGTAAGGCGGACTGGATCGTCGAGGTGCGCACCACCAAGCGCCCCGAGGCGCAGCTTCTGGGTTCGGCTATCGGTATGAAGGTGATGGAGGACGTGCCGTATATCGTGGGGCTCGACCGGTGGCTGGGCGAGCTCGATGAGGACGCACGCACGTATCTGAAGGATTTCGGCGCAGCTACGGCATCAAACGGCGCGGTGGGCCTCTACCACGTGGAGGGAATCACGCCCGAGGCGGTGCGGCAGGGCCGTGGCCTCGTTAAACCGGGCGCCCGCACGTACGTGGTCGACGACGCCGAGCTCCAGCGCGTCTACGACAGCTACCCGGTGGTGTGGAAGAAGCGCGACGCTCGGCCCAAGCTCTGCTTCATGGGGTGCCCGCACATGAGCTTCAACCAGCTCGTCACGTGGACCGAGCGCATCGAGCAGGCACTTGCGGAGCTGGGCCGCGACCGCGTGGTCATCCCGACGGTCTTCACGGCGGCACCCGCGGTGCTCAAGCGCTTCGGCGAGACGCCCTATGCCGCGCGCCTCAAGGCGACGGGCGTGATTACCTCCTATATCTGCCCGCTCATGTATATGAACAATCCGCTCTGCGCGAGCATGCCGGTTATCACATCGAGCAACAAGTTGCGCACGTATACCACCGCGCGCTACTACACCGACGACGAGATTCTCGAGCAGATTACCAAGGGAGGCGAGCGCTGATGAAGACGTTTATAGGGCGTGTGATTTCACCCGGAGAGACCACGGCAGAGGCCGTGGTGACGCACGGCGGGCTCAACACGCTGGCGTCGTTCCAGAAGGCGCTGCAATTTGGCGATAAGAAGGCCACGTGCGGCGACCAGAACAATCCGGATCTTTACGGCAAGCAGATGGCGGGCCGTGCGCTCTGCCTGCCGCAGACCATCGGTTCCACCACGGGCGGCCTCGTGCTGTACTGCGCATGCGCCATGAAGCGCCAGCCTGCCTGCATGCTGTTCTCGGAGCCCATCGATTCGTTGGCGGCGGCGGGCGCCGTGCTCGCCGACGTATGGCTGGACGATGTATCGATGCCGGTCATAGATAGCCTGGGCGATGAGTTTTTGAGTTACGTGCAGGACGGCATGGCAGTGACCGTGCGCGAGGGCGGCGTAGTTGAGGTTGGCTAGGCCGAGCTTTACGGGGCAGGGGGTAGGCCTCTGCCCCGTTTTGCTGTGCCGGTGAAAGGGGTGGTAACGGTGGACCCACGCATAATCGTGCTCATGGTGATGGGCGTCGCACTGCTCGCGTGGGTTGTCTTCTGCGGCGTCATGGCTGTTCGGCGCCTGCGGAGCTCCGCGTCGCGCTCTGGTCTTGTGGCGCAAGCGACGTGCGGTACGTGCGGGGCGCGGTTCGACGTGGATGCTGCCGAGCTTGCGCGAACCTTCGTCTCGAAGTCGCGAAGCGTTACCAAGACGAGGCGCCGTGGCGCAGCTCTTGTTGATGAGCCAAGGTATCAGCGTTTTTCCAAGAAGGTGTGGTGCCCGCATTGCGGCGCGCAAAGATGGGCGAACATAGAGAATGTCAACGAGCTCAATGAGCGGCTGCGTCCCGAGCTCATGCGCGTGGGCATACGATGCTTGCTGGTGATGGCAGTGGGCGGATTTATCATCTTGGGTGCGGCTTCGGTGGCAATGGGTTTTGCCGACCGTGCTGCCGAGGCTCGCGTTGAAGAGGCGCGCCAGCAGCAGAGGGATGCGCTCATGGAGCACTACGATAGCCTGCGGGACGCCGATTGACGTTGGCGCCACCTGCGCTAGGGTAGGCGTGGGCTGCCACGATGGGGTTCGGCGGTAGCGGCATGCTAGGGAGATGCTGATTATCGGGTGCCGGAGGCATCCGTCCCGTCAAGGTTTCAACTTTTGGGCACTTCCCAGTGTGTCGGGCGGGTAGAGGCGAGCGAGGGGAAGGGAAAGGCGCAGCTCAGAAGGCCGGCGCCCTCCCGGATACGGCGCTGCTACCCGGGCCCTCCGCCTCAGAGTGCCCAAAAGCTGCAATCCCGATCGTCCCAAAGATAAAATCAGCGTTTCCCTAGTGCTCGGGCCGGCGGTTCTTGTACTTCTCGGTATAGCCCTCGATATGCAGCGTGCAGGCGATGATGTCTTTGATGACGGGTTCCGGCACGTCCTTATGCGAGCGAATGTAGAGGATGAGCCCGCTGATGAGCACGTAGAACGTTTCGTAGACGTTATCGATGAGGACCTCGTGGTACCGCGCGAAGTCAACGACGGTCGATTCGCAGATGTAGCGCGCGCAGCGTTCCGCCACGCGGTTCACGAATGTGGTATAGAGCACGGCGTCCCCGCCCTCGGTGATAGAGCCCGAGATACCGGGCATTTCGAGGACGAGCGTCTTGAGCAGATGGGAGATGCCGTCGAGGGCGCCTTCGATATCGCCGAAGGTGCGTCCTTCGTTCCAGCTGCGGAGGCGTGCGATGAAGGCGTCGATGGTGTAGTCGAGCGCGGACTCGAGGGCGACCTCTTTGCTGGGGAAGTAATGGTAGAAAAGCGAGCGCGCGCAACCAACGCGAGAGGTGACGTTGGAGACCGAGAGCTTGCCGATGCCTTCGGAGGAGCAGACATCGATGACCGCCTGAAGGATCTCTTCGCGGCGCACCTCGTGCGAATGGCGTGCCTGGCGCGCGTGGCCGGGGCTCTCTGCCATGGGCTAACTCCTTCTTCGCTGAATTTGCTGCATCTTTGATTGTTGAGCAATATTGACAAAACGTCAATGCATAATCGGTGACAGTTGTCATGGGTGGCCGGGTTGGATGATCTGCGTGACGCGCCCATGCGCAGGCGGTTTCTGCTAGACTTTACCTACTTGCCTCCGTAGCTCAGGGGATAGAGCACCGCTCTCCTAAAGCGGGTGTCGACGGTTCGAATCCGCCCGGGGGCACCAGCGTATACGGCGGCGTCGCGCGATCGGCGCCGCTTCTGGTTTTGAGGTGCCGCACGGCGGATTCGGGCCGTCGACACCCGCCCGCCATCTTCCCCGCGGGTGTCGTTTTCGAATCCGCCCGGGGGCAGGCGCATCCGGCGGCGTCGCGCGAGCGGCGCCGCTTCTGGTTTCGCGGCCCGCGCTGACCCCTCATATCGATCGCAATCAACCTCGTTCCAATAAGGTGACGGTTATTATGTAGGGAGTCGGTACCGGTTCGTGCTCTAGGGGGCGAGCGTTGGCATATTCGCATCAGGGCGATGGGGTGGAGCCCTCGGCTTCGTATGCGCCGGCCGCGGCGCTCGATACGCTCAAGCGCTACTTTGGCTACAGCTCGTTTAGGCCGGGGCAGGAGCGCATGGTTTCCGCCATCCTTTCTGGCTGCGACGCGCTCGGCGTCATGCCCACGGGCGCCGGAAAATCTATCTGCTATCAGGTTCCCGCTCTCATGCTGCCCGGGCTTACCCTGGTCGTGAGCCCGCTCGTCTCGCTCATGGCCGACCAGGTGCGCGCGCTTAAGGCGGCGGGCGCACGCCCCTCATATCTCAATTCAACGCTTACGCCGGCGCAGCAGAACACCGTGCTCAAACGAGCCTCCGAGGGCTGGTACCAGATTATGTACGTGGCTCCCGAGCGCTTGGCCGATCCTCGCTTTCTCGCGTTCGCACGGGCGGCGGCGGGACCGGGTGGAATTGGCATACCGCTCGTTGCCGTTGACGAGGCGCATTGCGTATCCCAATGGGGGCAAGACTTCCGCCCGTCGTACCTCGAGATAGCCTCGTTCGTTGCCGCGCTTCCTCAGCGTCCGGTGCTTGCCGCCTTTACCGCGACGGCAACGGAGCGCGTGCGGGCGGATATTTCCACGATGCTCGGCCTTCGTGCGCCGCAGACGGTCACGACGGGATTCGACCGTCCCAACCTTTATTTCGAAGTGCAGGAGCTGGGCGATAAGGCGAAGGCTGCTTGGGTGCGCGACTGCGTGCGCTCGCATGCGCAGGAGAGCGGCATCGTGTACTGCGCAACGCGCAAGAAGGTGGATGAGCTTGCGCAGGACCTGATGCATGAGCTTGCGCCCTTTGGTGTGCGCGTGGGGCATTACCACGCGGGCCTTTCCATCGAGGAGCGCCGGGTAAACCAAGAGGGGTTCATCACGGATGCGATTCCGGTGATCGTGGCAACGAACGCCTTCGGCATGGGCATCGACAAGCCGAACGTTCGCTACGTCATTCATCTGAATGCGCCGGAAAGTATCGAGGCATATTACCAAGAGGCTGGCCGCGCGGGGCGCGATGGCGACCCGGCGGGATGCGTGCTCCTGTGGAATGGCGCCGATTTCAACCTGCGACGGCGGCTCATCGACCGCGACCCCGGCGATGTCGAGCTCGATGAGGGGCAACGCGAGCAGGCCAAGCGCAACCGTTTCAGGCTGCTTTCCCAAATGGAGGGCTATTGCCGTACTACGGATTGCCTTCGAGCGTACATCCTTCGATATTTCGGCGAAGATGGGCGCGATAGGGAAGGGGCCGGCCTGGCTCCGGCGGTGTTGCGTAAAGGGGAGAGCGCTGTCCAAGCCTCCGCGGTGGCGCGCAAGGAGGAGGCCGGCCCGGCCTCCGCTGCCGCGCGAAAGGCGGAAGGAGCCAGCCTGCCGCCCGTGGCTGCGCGCGGTTGCGGCAATTGCTCGAACTGCCTGACGCCGTTCGAGGCGGATGACGTCACAGAGGCCGCGCGCGCGATTATGCGCTTCGTTTCTCGGCATCCGGGCCGCTTCGGCAAAGCACTTATTGCCGACGTGTTGCACGGGGCGAATACCGAGCGCATTCGCTCGCTTCGCCTTGATGGCGATCCGGAATATGGAAAGCTCATCGAACTGCCGATCGCACGGATCAGGGACACGGCGGAGCAGCTCATTGGCAGCGGATACCTGGTCGTTTCGATGGGACAGTACCCGGTTATCGGCATAGGCGACTTGGGCATCGCTGCACTGAACAGCCCGGAGGAGTTCGCCTTCAGCATCAAGCGCCGCAAACGTGGGCGTGCTGGTTCCGAGCGGGCGCGCCGCGCGGTGGATTTGCTGCGCGACGAGGCGGCCCTCGACAGCAAGCCGCGGGTCGGCGACGATGCCGAACTCTTCGAGCGGCTTCGTGCGCTTCGTCGTGAACTCGCAGAATGGCGCGACGTGCCTCCGTACATCGTTTGCAGCGATAAAACGTTGCGCGGGCTGTGTCGCCAGCGTCCGGCGACGCGCGAGGACTTGCTGGAGGTTTCGGGCATCGGCGAGCGCAAGGCGGATGAGTTTGGCAAGGCGTTCCTCAAAGCTATTTCGGAGTTCGAGGACGAGCACCGCGGCTAGGCGACTGTAAGGGGTTGGAAGCTCGCGTGGCGGGCGCGTTGCAAGGGCTCGCCTTGCGGCCCTCCGGCTCCATGCAAGTTCCAGCTGCTACAATGGGGCCGTTTTTTGCGGTCTCCGCATCCGCCCCTGAGGCCGCGTATTCATCTCCGCGCAGAAGGAGGAGCACATGTCCGATCAAGTTGCCGCCCCGCTCGACGCCGCCGCCGCATCCGACGCCGCGTTCGCGCGTATTAGCTCGCAGCCATTCCCCCAAGATATCTTCGCGGCGCCCCAGCTGCGCTGGGCGGTTATCGGCTGCGGTGTAATTGCAAACCAGATGGCGCAGGTCATGGCGCTCGCCGGGCGTCCGCTTGCGGGCGTTGCCAACCGCACGATCGAGAAGGCGTGGGCATTTGCCGAGCGCTATGGCGTTGAGCGCGTGTACGAATCCTACGATGAGCTCTATGCAGACCCGAGCATCGATGCGGTTTACATCACTACGCCCCATAACACGCATATCACGTACCTGCGCCAGGCGCTCGCCGCGGGCAAGCACGTGCTGTGCGAGAAGTCCATCACGCTCAACAGCGCCGAGCTCGACGAGGCGCGCGCCCTCGCGCACGAGCACGGCGTGGTGCTTATGGACGCGACCACCATTCTGCACATGCCGCTGTACCAGGAGCTGGTGCGCCGCATGAACACGGGCGAGTTCGGTCAGATGAACCTCGCGCAGGTGAATTTCGGCAGCTTCAAAGAGTACGGCGACCTGACCAATCGCTTTTACAACCCCAAGCTTGCCGGCGGCGCGATGCTCGACATCGGCGTATACGCCCTTTCCATCGCACGGCTGTTCATGGCAAGCCAGCCGAAGGAGCTTGTCTCGCTTGCAAATCGCAGCACGACCGGCGTGGATCAAACGAGCGGCTTCGTGACGCGCAACGCCGAGGGGCAGCTAGGCGTGTTCTCGCTCTCGCTCCATTCCAAGCAGCCCAAGCGCGCGATGATTAGCTTCGATAACTGCTATATCGAGGCCACCGATTATCCGCGTGCCGACCATGCGACCATCGTGTGGACGAACGACGGACATCGTGAGGAGGTTCGCGCTGGCGAGGAGGGCTACGCGCTGGCGTACGAGATCGCCGACCTCGAGGCGGCGGTGGCGGGTAATGCCGATAAGCTTAAGCTGCTGGACTACGCCGCCGATGTGATGGAGATCATGACGCGCCTCCGCTACGAGTGGGGCGTGTACTACCCCGAGGAGGCCGAGCTGGCGGCTGCCGCCGGCGTGGAGGCCGCGGGGGCGTAATTTCTGAGCAGGCTATAGGCGCGCATGGTTGGGACAGCTCCACGCGCGCTTTGGACAGGGCCGGGGGCGCGTTGCCGTCCTCGGCCCGTTGTTTTTTCTTCGTTTGCGTCTTTTTGTGGCAGTTATTTCAGATATGAACGATTGTCCGGTGCACGAGGCTACAAAAGCAGCCCTTCAATGGGATGCAGGCTTTCGAATCCTGCGTTTTTGTTGCCAGCTGTCTGTCCAAGGCGGCGCAGCGCCTCCCTCTTTGCCGCGTGAATCGTTCATATCTGAAATAACTGCCACAAAATCGGCTTCTGACGAAAAAAAGTTGCTCAACCGACTGCTTGACGGCCCGATGAACGCGTGAAAAGATTGAATTTCACGTTGCCGCGCGGCGCGTCTGGACTCGCGCTGCAGTGCGAGCCCATTTGCATGTAAGGAGCACCCATGCCCATCCGCATCCCCGATGCGCTGCCCGCCACCCAGGCGCTCGAGCGCGAGAACATCTTCGTCATGACCGAGTACCGCGCGCTGCACCAGGACATTCGTCCTCTGCGCGTGCTCATCTTGAACCTCATGCCCACGAAGATCGCCACCGAGACGCAGATTATGCGAAAGCTGTCCAACACCCCGCTGCAGATCGAGGTCGAGCTGCTGCGCACGGTGAGTCACGAGGCGACGCACGTGTCCGAAGACCATCTGGAGACGTTCTATTGCACGTTCGAAGAGGTCGAGCACGAGCACTTCGATGGCCTGATTATTACGGGTGCGCCCGTTGAGCAGCTCGATTTCGAGGATGTGGACTACTGGCCCGAGCTTCAGCGCATCATGGACTGGTCGGTGGAGAACGTGCATTCGACGCTGCACATTTGCTGGGGCGCCCAGGCGGGGCTCTACCATCATTACGGCATCAACAAGCACGAGCTGCCGGCCAAGCTTTCGGGCGTGTACGAGCATTACCTCGTCAAGCGCTCGTCGCCTCTGGTGCGTGGTTTCGACGACCGCTTCTATGCGGTGCATTCGCGCTATACCGAGGTGCGCGCATCGGATGTGGAGGCGTGCAGCGAGCTTGAGGTGGTCGCGGCGTCCGAGGTGGCGGGGCTCTATATCGTGAAGAGCGTCGACAGCCGCCAGTTCTTCGTGTTTGGTCATCCGGAGTACGATACCGATACCTTGCGGCTCGAATACGAGCGCGATGTGAAGCGCGGCATTAACCCGGATGTGCCGGCCAACTACTTCCCGGATGATGACTCCTCGCGCGAGCCGCTCAACACCTGGTGCAGTCAGGCGCAGCTGCTCTATACCAACTGGCTCAACTACTACGTGTACCAGACCACGCCGTACGACATCCGCCTGGCCGGCCGCATCGCCCGCGCCAAGGCAGGACTGGTATAAGGGCGGGGGAGCTCTCCTTCATTTAAAAGGGGCAAGAAACGGATAAAAAGGGGCATTAAAACCCGTTCCTTCCGTTTCCTGCCCATGTTCCACAACAGGACCGGGGGCGAGCCGCTCGAGAGGGCGCGCCCCGCCTCGTCGATGCGAAAGCGTCGCATAACTCGACGGTGAAGCTTGAATTTGCCCTTCACCTGAGAGTTACGCGACGCTTTTCTGAGGCAGATGGTCAGTTTCTTTGCCTGGGCGCTGGGGGGTAAAGTACCCGGCGCCTTATCCGGGCGCTGGGGAGACGGAGCGCCCGTCGCCTGCCTCCGTTACCCGAGCAGGTCCACCACGTTCCACCCAGCGTTGCTTGCCTCGATGATCTCGCGTCCGCCGAAGACGCAACGCGGGGCCTTTTCGGCAACCTGCGCAACGTCCGAGCCCAGCTCGCGCAGGCGCTCGGGCGTGGTGGCGAGTATCTCGGAACGCAGGCGCTCGCGGTACCCCGGGGTGCGTTTCGAGAAATATGCCCCGTTCAGGCGCTTGGTAAGCGCATATGGCTTCACGGGAGCGTCGTTGCTCGAGACGGTCGAGACGATGTAGCCCTCAAAGGTGTCGCGGTCTGTATCGAGCTCGCCGAGCCATGCGCCGGCGCCCGCGATGCGGTCAATCGAGGGGTCGATTGCCGGATCGCGATACGTGTAGAACGCGAGCTGGCGGTCTGCGGCGGCGCGGAACCCGCAGCCATACGCACCGCCCTTTACACGGATTTCGTTCCAGAGATAGCCGTAAGAGAGCGCGTTCGCTGCAACGCCCCAGCTGCCGTCCGTCGCAATGCCGAGCGCGCGCGGGTCGGTGGACTGTCCCAGGTAGCATACGTCGCTGGGAATCACGAACGCCTCGTGCTTGTCCTCGGGCATGGGCACATAGAGCTCCTTGGCAGGAGCGGTGCGTGGGGCGAGCCCCAGCGTTCCGGCTGCCGCCCAGTAGCGGGCATAGTCCTCATCGGAGCCGGTGAAGCTCGCGACGGTGCCGGTCGAGGCGAAGATGCGCCGTTGCAGCTCGCGCAGCTTGTCGCAGAGTTCGTCCGTGCGTTCGTCGAAGTGGTCGAGGAGATCGCGCAGGAAACGGTAGAAGTCCACGCCGCCAAGCTGCTCGGAGATGACCGCTGCGGGCGACACGTACGAGAGCGCGCGCCCGAGTGCCGCCTGGTGCCCCGCGGTGATGAACGTCTGCTCCATACCTATCTTGAGCTGCGTGAGAACGTCGCGCATGCGATCGGTGTCCTTGAAGATGGTCTCTGCCCAAACCTCGCGGGGAATGCTCGCGAGCGCATCGATCTTCTCGGAGAGCGCTCCCGCCGAGACGAGCAGTACCGGGCGGGCGAGCTTCCAATTGGGTTGCTGGAAAACCTCCGTGGTAAAGGTAAGGAAACCAAGGTTGGAGCCTATGAAGCTGTCGAGTTCGGCGGCGGTGTGCTGCGCTGTGGGAAGCTGCTGCATGAGGCGGCAGAGCACCTTCACGTAGGGAAGCTCGGCATAGCTCACGTGGGTAAGGTCGAAGTAGGTGAGCGCGTAGGCCAGTCGGCGCGTGGGGATGCTGTGGCGGAGGCAGGGGATGGGCGCGGCGTCGTCGAGCGTGCAGGCGGGATCCGGGCGAGCGTCGCCGATGTCCTCCACGTGGAGGCGCGGGAGCTTCGCGCGATCCTCGGGCGCGTCCTCTGCTTCCTGCTGGCGGCGAAGTTCTGCCACGTCGTCGAGGATTGCCTGGAGCTCGGCGGTGCTCATGCTCGCTTTTATTATGGCGAGCTTTGCCGCCTCGGTGTCGGCGGCGTCGGCCGGGCCTGCTTCCGCGCCCTCGCCCGAACCGGCACCGACTGGCACGAGCTCAACCAAAGCACAGTGATTGCTCTCCAGCACGAGTTCCCTCAGCAGGTCCTCAAAGAATGGGCCATCGAGGGCTTCGCGAAGCGCTGCGTAGGTGTCGGCGTATTTGAGGGCATCGGTTGCAGCATCGTCATCATAGAGCCAGGTGGAGAGCGCTTCGCAGGCGAGCACGACGCCGTCCGACATGCCGTAGTCGCGCTGCCGAAGCGCGTACTCGTTGCTGCTGATCACCGCTTCGAGCCGGTCGCGCGGTACGCCATGCTCCACAAGGTCACGGCAGGTATCCTCAATCACGTTCCGGAATTCCTGCGCCGCCTGCGGCCGCGCGCTTTGCAAGATGATGAGCTCATAGGGCTGCTGGCAAGCGGACGAGGTGTAGCTCGTCACATTTCCGCCCAAGCCCGCGGCGATAATCGCTTTCTTGACCGGGGCCTCGTTGGAGCCGAGGATCGCATCGAAGAGCACATCGGCTGCAACGGTGCGGAAGGTATCGAGCGCTTGGCCAATGACATAGCCCATGCCCACGAGTGCGTTTTCGGGAGTGGTCTGCATCTCGATGCGCTTGTAGTCGCACACGGTTGGTTCCTGCATGGCGAGCGGGTTGGGCGCGAGCGCGGCGGGGCTGGCTCCTGCGGCACGCTCGGTAGCGATGCGGCGGCCGGCGGCGTTTTCCTGCGAGAGGTAGCGCTCGTCAAGAAACGCGAGCTCGCGCCGCACGTCGGCGAAGTCTCCATACAGGGTGAGATAGCTATTGGCCAAGTTGTAGTGTCGGGCATGCGTGTCGAGGAACTCCTCATAGGTGAGCTCGGGTATCGCCCGCGGGTCGCCGCCGGATTCGAACGCATACGCCGTGTCGGGGAAGAGGGCCGCGCCCACGGCGTCGTCCAACACGCTCATGGGGTCGGAGAGCGCGCCCTTCATCTCGTTGAACACCACGCCGTTGTAGCGGAGCGTGCCCTCGGTGAGCGGCTTGCCTTCCGGTACGTCGAGCTCGTAGTGCCACCCCTCTTGCTCGAAGATGGCGCGCTTCGTGTAGATGGCCGGGTTGAGAACTGCGTCCATATAGACGTCCATGAGGTTGAGCAGGTCCTGCTCGTTGGTGGAGGCAACGGGGTAGACGGTCTTGGCCGGGTAGGTCATGGCGTTCAGGAACGTCTGCATGGAGCCTTTGATGAGCTCAACGAATGGCTCCTTGAGCGGGAACTTTTCCGAACCGTCGAGGACGGAGTGCTCAAGGATGTGGAACACGCCCGTGCTGTTGGCGGGCGGCGTCTTGAAACCGATGGAGAAGGCTTTGTTCTCATCGTCGCAGGCGAGGTAGAGCAGGCGCGCGCCGGATGCATGGTGGAAGAGCACGTAGGCGTCGGCATCGAGTTCGTCTATGGTTTCAACATGCGTGACGGTGAAGCCGCAGGTTGTTGTTCCAGGTGCGAGCAGCGCAGCAGCGGCAGCGCGGGGGTTGGCGGTTTCCGCGGCCTGCGGATTGTTTTCAGAAGGGGCGGTTTTGGGTTCCATGGTTCTCCTTACGGTGTATAGCCTGGTAACGCTTATACCCCGATTGCGCGTGGAGTGACCCACTTGCGCATGGATCGGCTTCGGTCGCGCCTACAGCGCGAGATGAGTGTCCCGCCCGCCTGCGACCATAGCGCTGACGACCCTCGGACTGTCCAATCGTGGTGAGAATGTGATGCCGCTGGGGCTTGGGCAACGGTGCTCCCACGGCACGCCGGCGTTTTCCAAGGGCATGCTCCGGTGGGCTAAAGCATGTGATCGAACCTGCTCAACTTTGCATAAACATGCCTTTTAACCTGCTGAATCTTACGTTAAGGTGAAGGATGGAAAAGGTATTGGAAAGGGGCGCAAAGCGTGGCGGCAGAAGCGACGGAGACGGTTGAAGAAAAATCGGTGAACAGATTCGGCGTGGACGCAGCGTCGCGCGCATGGCGCCGCATCCGACGCAGCCGATCAAATGCCGAGCGCGACCGCCGCGCAGTTACCGGCGTGCTTGCGACGCTCTTCGGAGGTATCTTCTGGGGCTTTTCCGGCACATGCGCAAGCTTTCTGTTCGAGAACTATACCGTTGATACGACCTGGCTCATGTGCGCCCGCCAGATTGTGTCGGGCCTGATCTTCTTGATTGTTATCCTTTCGCGCCGTACGGATCGAGGAAACTTGGTGCGCCTGCTCACCACGAAGCGCGATGTGGCAGTGCTCGTGGTGTTCTCGGCGCTCGGCGTGCTCCTCAACCAGTACGGCTATCTCATGGCGGTTCGCCTGACCAATGCGGGCACCGCGACGGTGCTGCAATGCCTCCAGCTTGTGATGATCATGGTGTATTCGTGCTTGAGGTCGCGCCGCGCGCCGCGCCGGAGGGAATTTGCGGGGGTTATTTTGGCGCTGGCGGGCACCTATCTTCTCGCGACCGGAGGCAACCCCTCCAACCTGGCGATTCCCCTCGAGGGCCTGACAATCGGCCTTGTTGCGGCGGTGGGCGCTGCATGCATGTCGATCATTCCGGCGCGCATCCTTCCTAAATACGGGGCCTCGGTGGTCACGGGATCGGGCATGCTGCTTTCGGGAATCGTGACAACGTGCCTCTTTCATCCGTGGGCGAACATGCCGCAGCTTGACGGCATGGGCTGGGGCGCGTTTTTCGTGCTCGCCGCCGTGGGCTCGTGTCTTGCGTATTCGCTGTACATGCAGGGCGTGAAAGATATCGGTTCCATGCGTGCGAGCCTGATTGGCACGGTGGAGCCTGTTTCAGCTGCGGTGACAAGCGCTGTTGTGCTGGGAACGGTGTTTACCATGCCGGACATTGCCGGCTTTGCCTGCATCATCGTGATGGTGTTCCTCACGGCGTGAGCTATCGCGCGCCGGGGCTCCGTGGGCGCGGCGTGAGCTATCGTGCGCCATGGTTCCGTGAGCGCGGCGTTCCTGCGTGAGGCTGCATGCGTGGCGACTTGCGCACGACGGTGTGCGTCGTGCCCGCATGGCATGCCGGCACGCGGCTGCATGTTCCAGCTCGGTTTGTGAAGGCTCGGCATGAAAGAATGTGTTTTATGCGCCCCTGCCGGGCTCCGCGCAAGCTCTTCCATGCCGTTTTACGCAATAAGAGCCAATTTTCGCCTTCTTATTGCGTAATTCGGCATGGAAGTTTACTCAGAGCGCAAAGCTGGGCACACCGAGCTGGGTCTG
>OLPF01001503.1_pt1 | contig 18799 bp, 14 predicted proteins | sample 1673121 | NCBI WGS metagenome assembly OLPF01 (sample SAMEA3136756, study PRJEB25190) | human gut metagenome
AAGCCAAATGTGTGCACATGTGTCTGATATCCCTGATTCTGATCATAATAATCCTCGCGTGTATAATCCCCGCCATCTCCATATACCGGATCACTGAATCCACTATTAGCAGTAGTATAGGAACTTCCAGCATTTCTGCCCGTGCCCCGCTTTGCTTCCTCCGCATCAATAATTGTCTGCGCGATTACCCACGGATCGCCAAGCTCCGCGGTCACCTCTTCTTCTGTTCTTCCAATATTCACTTGAACACTGATATACCCATCATAATATGCAACATTTTCCTGCACAGTCTCACGATCCAGATCATTACCAAGAGCCTTTCTAAGCCCCTCCAGGAATTCATTTTTTGTCATATCTTCCATCTCCTTCCTTAATCTCTTATATCTAATATTAACACTTAATCTTTTCTATTATGTATCACGAACGCGCCAGACACCTTCACACTTTATTATTTAAAGATCCACAATGCATCTCTACTCCATACAACATTACTCAAATGCCATAGAAAAAGACCTTGAGCCTAGAATAGCACAAAGATGTGTCCATTCCAAGTCCAAGGTCCTTATAAAATCCTCAATTCTTTCTAAAGTTTCCGCAGTCTACAATCTCCTGTACTCTACTATCGGAACATTTATCTTATACTTCAAACATCAGATCTCCGTAGGAAGGCATTGGCCATGCTTCTTTATCTACGATCATCTCAAGTTTGTCAACTGGCGAACGAAGCGCAGCCATAGCCTGCACAACTGTGAAGTGATAGTATCTAGCCTGCTCTTCTCCTTCTTCCATCTCTGCAGCTTTCTCTGTAACTTCTGTTAAAGCTTTCAGAGCGCTCTTGCTCTCTACAAGAAGAGCCGAAATCTCTGTCAGAAGCTCAGACTGTACAGAAACGTCTGCACCTGCTGCCTTTACAGCATTGATTGTATCTGCAAGTTCTTTTGTATATTTGATAACTGCCGGAATGATCTGTTTTGTAGCCATATCGATCATTGTGCGAGCTTCAATATTGATTGCCTTTGAGTAGTTCTCGTATTTGATCTCGGCACGAGACTCAAGCTCTGCCTTTGTAAATACCTTATATTTCTCAAAGAGGTTAATTGCTTTATCTGTTGTCAGTGCCGGAATAGCTTCTACCATAGACTTGATGTTCGGAAGTCCACGTCTCTCAGCCTCTGCAACCCACTCGTCAGAGTATCCATTTCCACCGAATACGATTCTCTGATGCTCTGTCGCATATTTCTTGATCAGATCATGTACTGCAAGATCAAAGTCATCTGCTTTCTCCAGTACATCGCATGCCTCTGCAAATGCATCTGCTACGATTGTGTTAAGTACAACGTTCGGTCCGGCAATAGAATCACGAGATCCTACCATACGGAACTCAAATTTATTACCTGTAAACGCAAATGGTGATGTTCTGTTACGGTCTGTAGCATCTTTTGTGAAATCCGGAAGTGTATCTACACCTGTCTTAAGGATTCCCTCTGCAAGACTATGTGTAGCTTCTCCTGTGCTGATCAACTGATTCAGGACATCCTCAAGCTGCTCTCCAAGGAATACAGATACAATTGCCGGTGGAGCCTCATTTGCTCCAAGTCTGTGATCATTTCCCGGATCAGCTGCAGACTCACGAAGAAGATTTGCGTGCTCATCAACAGCTTTCAAAATACATGTAAGTACAAGTAAGAACTGGATATTCTCATGAGGTGTATCACCTGGATCCAGAAGATTCTTTCCATCATCCGTTATCAGTGACCAGTTGTCATGTTTACCAGATCCATTAACTCCAGCAAATGGTTTCTCGTGAAGCAGACACTTCATACCATGCTGACATGCAACTCTCTTTAACGTCTGCATTACAAGGTGGTTGTGATCCAAAGCCACATTTGCCTCAGCATAGATTGGTGCGAGCTCATGCTGTGCAGGCGCAACCTCGTTGTGCTGTGTCTTAGAAGAAACACCGACTTTCCACAACTCCTCATTCACATTTTTCATAAATCCTGCAATTCTCTGACGGATTGTTCCAAAATAATGATCATCCAACTCCTGACCTTTTGGTGGCATTGCTCCGAAAAGCGTGCGTCCTGTGTAAATCAAGTCTTTTCTCTGCATAAATTTCTCAGCATCTACCAGGAAATATTCCTGTTCTGCTCCAACAGATGGTACGACTTTCTTGGATGTAGTATTTCCAAAGAGGCGAAGCAGTCTCAATGACTGTTCATTGATTACCTGCATAGAACGAAGAAGTGGTGTCTTCTGATCCAGCGCCTCTCCTGTATAAGAGCAGAAAGCAGTTGGGATACAAAGCGTAGCACCTGCTGCATCATGTCTTACAAATGCCGGTGATGTACAATCCCATGCTGTATATCCACGTGCTTCAAATGTTGCACGAAGTCCTCCGGACGGGAATGAAGATGCATCCGGCTCTCCTTTGATCAGTTCTTTCCCCGAAAAGCTCATAAGAACCTTTCCACTCGGAAGCGGTGCGGAAATGAATGAATCATGCTTCTCAGCAGTTACACCTGTCAGCGGCTGGAACCAGTGCGTATAATGTGTAGCTCCCTTCTCAATTGCCCACTCTTTCATCTCATGTGCGATGACATCAGCTGTGGCAAGGTCTAATTCTTTTCCTTCCTCAATCGTCTTCTTCAAATCCTTGTATACTTTTTTCGGAAGGCGCTCCTGCATAACAGTGTCATTAAATACATCTTCTCCAAAGATGTCTGCTACATTAAAACGCTCGCTCATATCCTGCTTTCCTCTCTTTCACTTATTTTAAATTGTAATCATTCAATACCATATTCTTTCTTATACTCGCCGTTTGTCAAATACTAAACAATTACTATTTTTATATATACAGAAAAGGCACTCCAATTCAACATTGGAACGCCTTTGTTCTGTCTATGTCAGTTAGTATAACCCAATCGTCTGAAAAAGGCAAGTATAAATTAAATCTTTATTCAGCCTTACCAACTGAGCCAAATAATTCCATCTTTTCTTTGACAGTTTCAATAATTGCATCTGCACCTGGTTTGAGAAGTTTACGTGGATCGTATCCTTTTCCTTCCAGATCCTTTCCTGCCTCAATGTATTTACGTGTAGCTTCTGCAAATGAAAGCTGGCACTCTGTATTAACATTGATCTTAGCTACTCCGAGATCAATTGCCTTTTTGATCATGTCATCCGGAATTCCTGTTCCACCATGAAGTACCAGTGGCAGTTTTCCTGTCAGCTTCTGGATTGCATCCAGAGTCTCAAAACTTAATCCAGCCCAGTTTGCAGGATATTTTCCGTGAATGTTACCGATACCTGCTGCAAGCATTGTAACACCAAGATCTGCGATCTGCTTACATTCGTTCGGATCAGCACACTCACCCTGTCCGATAACTCCGTCTTCTTCTCCGCCGATAGAACCAACTTCTGCTTCCAGAGAGATTCCTTTCTTGTTGCAGACTTCAATCAGTTCTTTTGTCTTTGCAACGTTCTCTTCGATTGGATATTTAGATCCGTCAAACATGATAGAAGAGAATCCAGCCTCGATACACTTATAACTTCCTTCGTAAGTACCGTGATCCAGATGTAAAGCAACCGGAACAGTTGTTCCAAGCTCACCCATCATAGCTTCTACCATAGCAGCAACTGTCTTGAATCCAGTCATGTACTTTCCTGCTCCTTCAGATACTCCAAGGATTACCGGAGATTTCATCTCTTCAGCCGCATTCAGTACTGCTTTTGTCCACTCCAGATTGTTGATGTTGAACTGACCTACTGCATAGTGACCAGCTTTTGCTTTTTTCAACATTTCTGAAGCGTTTACTAACATGATAAATTCCTCCTAATCTTTTTGGGCAATATTACCAAACCCAAATTATATGTTTAGTTTAACAGATTAAGTCTGTTTCGTCTACCTTATTTATATAAAAAAACTGTATACATTGTGATTTATTTCACGAACCCGTACTTCTGTGATATTCTGATGTAAGGTGATTGAGAATATCGTCCATATTTTGAGAATTCACTTTTTCCCTCGGAATCTGGGAAAATTCTTTTTTTCTATTCTGCACGGCAGTCAGTATTTCTTCTTCCACTCCCAGCGTCTTTGCCATATTTTTGTATTCGTCTTCACTGTGTGACATAGAAAAAGCCATCAGATACGTTTCCAGTGCTTCTGTACTCCGGCCTCCCTCATATGCCCGGCGGAAACACTCTATTGCTTTATCCATCTGGAAAAGATAACTGTATGCACAGCCAAGGTTATGATAAATACATTCTGTCAGACCTTCCCGTATCTCTTCGAGATCTTTTCTGTCAAGTAACTTCTGGTAAACCTGAATCGCATGAACATACATTTTATTTTCCATCAGAGCATCACCTTTGCATTTTTCACGCATCGCCGGTGTTTCTTTATCAAATTTCTGCAAACGAGTATTCAATACTTTCAGTTCTTCATAGGTCAGATAATTGATTTCCTTAAATACTGGATAGACAAGATCCTCGACACTTGCAAATTTTCCCATTTTCGGACGCAGCTTTGCTGCAAGTGCAGGAAGTTTCAATTCCTCTTGGATCCAGTTGCACAGTCCTTCATTAAGGATTGTCTGATCGATCAGATAAAGATTGTGGTCAAGATAATAACACAATTCTTCCAGCGAATAAATATTCATGCTGATATTTTCTATAAAGTAAGGTGCCTCTGCCCTTCCGGTCTGACACAGTATATAGCCGCTCACGCAATCCCCTCCTGCCATCTGGTCGTTTCTTTCCATTCTTTCCCCGAAGCCGGAAACATCTCTCCAAATCCAAGGTCTTTCACTGTGATACAACATTTTTCTGCTGATATATATCGAAGTGATATGCTGAGACGTGTCGTTCTGTTGGGGCGCTGCGGCAGTCCCGGAAGTTTCATCACAATATGCCTTCTTTCGGATTCACGCATATGTTCCACTACAAATACCAGTTCATCGGTATCATCCAGAATCAGTTCGATATTCGCACTGCTTTCATACCAGTTTCTTCCGGCCTCGATCAATGGATAATAAGTCGGCGCACCCATAACACGCATCTCCATTCCCACACTCGTAAGAACAAGCGAACGGCTCATATATCGATAATCCCGAAGCCTGTGCGTAATTAAGCGTTCTGCCCCGGCTGCACATGCACCTCTGGCAAACAGATTGTTTCCATAAAACACCTTACGTTTCTGATAGCAGAGAAGTTTGACTGACTTCTTTGCCCATTCCTGATCAAATCCATCTCCGTTTATCTGAATACTGGAGTAGAGTTCTTTCCCAAGTGTGTTTTGCACGAAGGCATAAAAATCCGCATCCCTCTGCTCCATATCTTCACTCAAATCTGTCTCCACCGGTGTTTCCAGCATTACAGGAACCGGTTTGTTTCCGGCATTCAGAACCATTCTGCGGAATGTTACATGCCGGTCACGGAAACTGTACCAGCCAACACTCCTGTTCCATGTTTCTATTTTCTGTGTCATCACATAATAATAGAAGCTTTCCTCGTAATCCTGAAGAATACAGTATTCTTTCGGGAGTCCCAGAAATCCGCATGCTTTCTGCAGATTATCCACTTGTACAGCATCCAGCGTTTCCATAGAAATTACCAGTGCACGGATGTTTTTTTCCACATCGGCAACGCCGAGAAGTTTCATCATCCCGCGAATATAGTATGCCAGCAGCTCCCACGGTTCCTTTTGTTCTTCCGCTACAATGATTCTCTCTCGGCTCTTTGAAACCGCATAGAGATCACTGATCAGAAATCCGCCTTTTTCTCTGGCAAAGTACTCTGCTTCCAGACCAACGCAATAATCCCTCTGCTCCAGTCGTCTACAGAGGCTGGTTGGCATCTCAAACTGGCTGCTGCCCACCTTTACCGGAAGTGAACGCGGTTCATCTGCCTTGCGGTCATAATAACAGATCTGAGAATATTCTTTTCCAAAATCAATTCCGATTATCAAATCTTTTGTCTCGTTCATTTCTCATTTTCCTTTTTGATGGTGAACATATTCTGTACGTATTGTTCCTGTCTCATAAACCGTTTCAGCTGTTTTTCTGCCTCATGTTTTTTGCCGAGTTTTCTTGCCGAAAGGATCTGATTCAGAACCTGATATCTGCTTCCCTGTGTCCCTTCGATCTTTTTCATTGTAAGAACACGTTCCACGGTTTTCTGCACTTTCTTTCCATCATCAATTTTGAAATAATACCGCAGTGTTTCTCCATAAAATAATGTAAAAGCACGTACAAAAATACCCTGATACATTTCTTTCAGCGGCTCGCATTTGTATTCCTTGTCATTTCCGATTCCGGTATCCAGGCTGTAAAACAGAGTTACTTTCGCCCCCGGTGCCGCATGACATTCCACAAATGTCTTATCATCCAGCTGGTACGGACTCAAAAGCTCCGGTGACAGTCTTCTGAAAAAGCCGAACATCAGATGTTCCTTCGCACATTCTTTCAGTATTCCCTGCTGAATACCTATATATTCCGGTTTTGGATCCTGTTCTCTGGAAATTTCTTTCAGAAGGGCAAGCCTGCAGATTCTGTTTACCGGCCATTTACTGATATACGCATATTCCAACCGTCCACGCACAAACGCACTCATCGTATATTCTTTTACAAATACTCCGTATGCTACCTGTGTCAGGTAAGCTCCTATGATCCGTTCTTTTCCCGACTGACTGACATAAGATTCCAGCACTGCTTCGCCTTCTTTACGGTAATCCGAAGTAAAGATCAGAAGGCTTAAAATACGTTCTTCCAGATCATATGTTTCCATCTCAAACCCTCTGGCACTCTTCCAGATAGAAAGAAGCTCGTCCATCGGCCCAAAGCGATATTTCATCAGGTAATATAAAATAACTTCATCGTATTTTCCATTTCGATATACTTCCGATGCAAGTGCCAGAAGTTCTTCATCCTCTGCCATGTTACTCTTCAGTATCATACGGCTTGTAAGCTTCAGAAGGCTTGTAAGCTCCAGCCCTTCATATCCGAATTCTTCTACAAGTCCCATTGCCTGACGAAACAGTCTGCGGGAAATCAGAACCTCCAGAAGTGTCGTGCGGTCAACCAGCGCATACTGACGGTAATCCATTCTTTCAAGGTATTTATCAAGATCCTGTCCATGTACATTCTGTGCATAAAATTCCAGAATCTTTTTGCGTATGGATCTGCGGTATGTTTCCGTACAGGAAGATAATTCTGCAAGGCGCTGAAAATATGCCAGATTTTCTCTGTTCATTTCAGCCTTCTCACAATAATGCAACAAAAGCCCCGGCTCTTCGACTCCCAGTTTCAGTAACTCCGAAGTAACACTCTCCTCGTCGGTCAGCTTTTTCAGATTATATGGTATCGTTGCTGCATAACGACGCTGTTTGTCATCCTGAAAAAGAATTGCCGCATCATTCGTATATATCCGGATATATGCCACGCCCTGACTGCACGGATATATCTCTTCCTCCTGAAGCTGCTCATGACGAACAACTACCTGCCGCACCTTGTCATCATCGCAATACAGCCTGTGTGTAAACAGTTTCGGTGCAAGGCGTTCACCTTCTTCTCTGCTGAGCGGATCAAACAGAAATTCCTGATAAAGTATTGCATAATTTTCATCCAGCTGTCCGTCACAGAGTTTCCGATATGCGAAACGCTCCATACTTTCTTTATAATTTTCATATGTATGAGGATCTGTGTCTTTCGCAGCAATCACACTTGCATAAACATATGCCTTACGTGCGTCCCCAAGAGAATTATCATTGTAGGCAAAATACATCAGAAGTGACTTCGGCAGCTGTCTGCGGTAAGAAATATCCATTGTTTCCACATAATATTCGTACAATCTGGTAATTCGAAGACCCTGATCAACCGCCAGCGAAAACCATCGGAAATACTTTTGTTTCCGCGGTTCCCCCTTCATAATATATTTACAGATTGCCTCCAGTACATCGTCCGAAGGAAACTTCTCGTAGCCCGCTGCCAGTGCCTGATACAGACTACCGTAAAATTTCTTTTCGTAGCCGGAAAGATATGCAAGACGCATCACAAGTTCTTCCGTGAGGAGTCCATGCTTTCCGGCAAAACAAAACACCTGCATCCAAAATGGACTCAGACGATGCAGCAGCGAAACATCCTCACTGATAAGATTCCACGCTTCCACATAAAGGAGCGGACTGAAACAACCCTTTTCATAAAGTTCTTCCAGCATAAACAGTACTTTCGACGGTGTCGTTCTGTATGTACTGTCCAGCTGAAGAAGCAGCCACAAAAGTGTAAAGCTGTCTTCTTTCTGACGAAAGAAATTCTGCAGCCGCCAAACCGCCTGTCCTTTATCCCGGTATAAACCGCATACTGTGCAAAGATACAGATAAATGCCTGCCTGCTCCAGTTCCTCTCTTGTAAACTCCCTGAGCTGATATTGTTTCAGCTGGGATGCTGCGGTCTGATCATCACCTTTTATATGTGCAATATATGCCTGATAAAAATGATATTCCGGATATTCACATCCTGAAACCTTCAACTGATCCAGAACCCGTTCAGCACGTGAAAGCCATGTCTCACGATCTGTATGTCCGATACGGTATTCTATATAATCATGTATAAGCTCTGCTTTGTGTTTCTTTTCTTCTCTGTGAATGTCAATACGAATCTGCGGACTCTTTGACGCGGTCACCTGATATCGCAGTTCCTGATACGGACTTCTTACAACAATCTCTCCAATCTGGTTACCGGATTTTAACTGATCTGCATGAATAACGTAGTTCAGTTTCAGGCAGCTTCCGATGAATTCTTCATCTGTAACAATCTTACGTTCCGGCTCAAGAAATCCGCCTTTGCTTTCTATATCCAGACGGAGATGTCCCCACCCGCTCCTCTGGATCTCAAAAGATTCCTGTATGGTTTCTTTAACATTGTAAAATTCTGTTTCCGTCGTTTTAAGCGAAATTGAAACGGCCTCTTTTTGTTTCGTGGCAACCAGAAATTCTTCCAGATTCTGCCATGTCACAGGCTGCCTTGAAAGGCCTGCGTAAAGTGCCTTCTGTTTCGGATCTGTTTCTGCGATCACAGTGGCAAAATTTTTATCTGTAAAAATCCTGTAAGCCTCTCTGAAATCCTTATGTGCAATCTCCGTAAGAGCTTCCAAATCCCTGACTTCACTTCCAAAGCTTCGCATTTCTTCTTTTACGGCCTGAATCCGAAACGGAACCTTGTACTCACCTGTGCTTGAAGTCACGCACAGCCAGCCGCTGCATACCTCTCCCGGTTGCATACCTGAGCCGTCTATTCCATAAGGCATCCGCACTGTCGTGCCGGAGAAACGACTGCTGCCCGGTACAAATCTGCGGTTCGAAGACGTCACATATCCCTGAATCCGGTCATTGTTTTCTGTTCCAAAGTAGAGTTCACCCTGCACTGTACTTCCGGCTTCCAGCGTAATCTCCAGCCGGTCCTTCGAGAAAAGGAGTTCCGGCTGCTCATATTCAAATTTTCCGTTCAGTATCTGTTCTATCTTTTTTTTCAATCTGGTTCACCTGATCATCCTTGAAATCGTATTTACGTATTGAAATTATTATACACTACATCCCGGCGAGAAGCAAGAAAACGCCCGGTGCAGGTAATTTTTTCATTATTTTTTTATTTTCTGGGAAAAGCACCGGAAACTTGTCTTGAACATAAACTATATAGAAATCCCCTTTGAGGTGGACATTTGAAAACATTCTTAAAACCTTTGACTTCCGCAGAGGAAAAGCTCTGCCTCAAACGCTGCCGGAAAGGGGATCCTGAAGCAAAACGTATTCTTATTGAACATAACCTTCGTCTGGTCGCCCATGTTGCAAAAAAATATCAGAATACCGGTGAAGATCTCGAAGATCTGATTTCCATCGGAACGATCGGGCTAATCAAAGCAATCTCCACGTTTGATATTGACCGTTCCGCCAGACTTTCCACTTATGCTGCGCGGTGCATTGACAACGAACTTCTGATGATGCTCCGTTCACGCAAAAAATGTTCCAGAGAAGTCTCTCTGTATGAACCGATCGGGACGGATAAAGAAGGAAACGAGATCAGTCTGCTTGATATCATCGAAAGCCCACCGGTAGACGTCATCGAAAATTATTCCACACAACAGGACATTCTTCATCTTCTTTCTTCTATAAAGAGCATTCTTTCTCCAAAGGAATATCAGGTCATCTGCTACCGATACGGCATCTTTAATGAACCTGAGCTGACGCAGCGCGAGATTGCCGCCCGTCTTGACATCAGTCGCTCCTACGTCTCCCGCATTGAAAAAAATGCTCTAAAAAAATTACGAACGCTCTTCCATTGATTTTCTCCGGAAAATCTTCTAAAATCAAATCATAGAAGAATCATAACTGTTTGGTATCCTCACAGTTACGATGAATCAATCTATGACCGGAAGGAGATTATTTTTTATGAAAACCAACAGATACGGCTCATTTCTTTCACACATGCGCAGGCTTTCAGGCTGTATCCTTATTTTACTACTGTGCCTGACTTTATGTGGTATGCTCACCGAACCATTCACCGTAAACGCGGCTGCCAGACCGGTTTCCATCACTTCCTGCAAACTAAAAGGAAAAAGCAGGATACGAGTCACTGCTACTGCCACAAACACCAAAAAAATACATGGCTCCAGATGTTACCTTTTTGCACTGGCTCCCGGAAGCAGCAGTCTTTCCTCTTCTGCACGTCCGATTGCATCTGCCCGCAAATCAAAAAAGATGACTTTTGCCTGCCGTTCCATGCAAAACGGCACCAGGCTTCTTTATCATAGCTTTGCAATTGCTTCACGAAACAGCAGGGGAAAATACACCATTATCAGCAGTAAGCGTTATATTTCCAATCCCGGAGCCCTTGCCGGTTACCGCTACCGTTTTCCCAAAGCGGTTTCCAAAAAAGGGCTGCAGATCAACGCAGATATGCTCGAAGATGCTGAAGAGCTGAATGTACATAACTCCGTCATCAATATCGATTTCAGCCAGCTTCTCGCACCTCCCCTCCTGCAGAATCCAGCTTATTCCTACGCCTGGAAATATAATGGCAGCACTTACTGGTTTGTAAAAGATTCTGTTTCTTATTATGACCGGCAGCTTCAGTCATTAAAATCTACATCCTCCGTCAACAGTGCCGTTCTTCTTTTAAGCTGGCGTGATGATCTGAAAGGACTGATTTATCCACAGGGGCGTTATAAAGGACACAGTTTTTATGCATGGAACACCGTCGATTCTTCTGCAAGGAATCAATTACAGGCTACCCTTAATTTTCTTGCCAGACGTTATAGCAGTACCAACGGAAAATACGGACGTATCGTAAACTGGATCGTCGGAAATGAAGTCAATAATTACCGGACATATAATTATGCAGGATCTAAAACGCTGAATCAGTATGCAAAAATCTATGCTGACCAGTTCCGTCTGGCATACAATACTCTGACAAGCGTTTATTCCAATGCAAGAGTTTACATTTCACTTGATCATCTGTGGAATACCAACAACGTAAGTGGTACCTTTGCATCAAGGAAAATGCTGGACAAGTTTGCCTCCAAAATCCGTGCCGGCGGTAATATTTCCTGGAATCTTGCCTATCATCCGTACAGTTCTCCGCTGACAGAACCACGTTTCTGGGCAAACACAAACAGACAGCTTACAAAATCTCTTTCCTCCCCTGTTATCAATATGGGAAATATTCAGATTCTGACGAATTATATCCGTCAGAAATACGGTTCCAAAACGCGAATCATCCTTTCAGAACAGGGATACACATCCGTACAAAACGGCAAAAATGTAGAAAAACTTCAGGCGGCGGCGATTGCTTATTCCTATCTGATTTCTGAATCGAACAATATGATCGACTCTCTTATTATTCACCGTCAGGTCGATCACAGAGCTGAAATCAGCCAGGGATTAAATCTTGGGTTATGGACAACTTCTGCGAGTTCCTCATCTCCTGAGGATGCAAGCTCCAAAAAGCTTTCCTGGAATGTCTTTAAATATATGGACACCAGCCGTTCCCGTTCCGCCACGAAATCTGCCGCATCTGCAATTGGTGTCAGCAGCTGGAAAAAACTGATTCCGGCTTACAAAAGTAAACTTTATAACAAAGTTTCGTGCAAGATCGGAAAACTTAAACAAGTAAACGGATATCGTAAAACCGCCTCTGTTTCTACCAGTTGGCAGCCCTATGGTGCTTCAGCCCATTTTGACCGACACGGAAATAATTTTACGATATATCGCGATAACTCACGTAACAAAAATGCTTCATGGGGATATACACAGAGTTTCAGAAAAAAACTCAGTTTTTCTTCTTCTCCAAAATTCTGTGTCTCCCTTCGCGTAAGTGGTGCCAATAAAGGATACGCACAGATTAAGATACGTTTTTTCAGTGGAAAACAATATTTTGAATGTACCAAGGCGATTCCCACAGACAGAACTGTACATTTATCTACATCTCTTGCCAAATGGAAATATCGTAAAAAAGTTACAAAAATACAGATTCTTGCGCAACCTGTAAAAGGCGAAACATGGAATTCCGATGCACAATTTGATTTAACAGCCCCGGTACGCAGCCGCTGATTCTGTTTCATGCAGTAAAAAAGATCAGATACCGGAAAATAAGGTATCTGATCTTTTTATTATAACTGTAGCTGTAATTTAATTTTCTGATGCTTCTGCTCTTCTTAAGAGATCATATTTCTCTATCTCTGTACCAAGATCTACGGCAAGCTTCTGCTGCGGGTGTGGCGCACTCTCCACAGACTCACCATTTTCATCATAAATTGCCCGAACTTTCACAGATAAGTTTCTTCCGTCCGGTTTCATGATCTCAATGGTCTCGCCAACGCTGAATTTATTTCTCTGGGTAATATGTGCAAGTCCTTTCTCATCGACTTCCTCTGCATATCCCAGATACGTATATTCTTTGACATAAGTGTTATTATCATAGATCTGTGTATTCTGATCCGGTTTTCCATAAAAGAATCCGGTCGTAAACTGTCTGTATGTGCAGTTTGAAATCTGCTCCTGATACCACGGCATGTTGGCTTTATATTTCTCAGGAGATTCCAGATAGTCATCGATCGCCTTACGGTATGTTCTCGCGACTGTCGCTACATAAAGTGCAGTTTTCATACGTCCCTCGATCTTCAGACTGTCAATTCCACTATTCAGGACATCGTCCATATGCTCGATCATACAGAGATCTTTCGAATTAAAGATATAGGTTCCTCGCTCGTTCTCGTAAACCGGCATATATTCGCCCGGACGTTTTTCCTCGACTACAGAATATTTCCAGCGGCATGGATGCGTACATGCTCCCTGATTGGCATCTCTTCCCACCAGATAATTACTCAACAGACATCTTCCTGAATAGGAAATGCACATTGCACCATGTATAAATGTCTCAATCTCCATATCATCCGGAATGTTGGCACGGATTTCCCGAATTTCTTTCAGAGACAATTCACGTGCTGTTACGACACGTTTCGCTCCGAGACGATACCAGAAACGATAAGTCTCGTAGTTTGTATTATTTGCCTGCGTACTGATGTGGCATTCGATCTCCGGGCAGATTTCACGGGCATAAGTAAAGATTCCCGGGTCTGCAATGATCAGCGCATCCGGTTTTAATTCCTTGAGTTCCTGCAGGTACTCACGTACTCCCGGAAGGTCATCGTTATGCGCCAGAATGTTGACTGTCACATAGACTTTTACACCATGTTCATGTGCAAAAGCGATTCCTTCTGCCATATCTTCTTTTGAAAAATTCTTCGCCTTTGCACGAAGTCCAAATGCCTCACCACCGATATAAACGGCATCTGCACCAAATACAACAGCGATCTTAAGGACTTCCAGACTGCTTGCCGGAACCAGCAATTCAATTTTTCTCATAATTCCTCCTTAACACTCACAGAAACACCGTCGCCCAATGGAATGATACTCGTCGTAAGCTGTGGATGATGCTTCAGTTCAAAAAGATAATCTCTCATTCGTTTATAAATCGTACGGTTTCTGCGCTCCACAAGGTAGTGAGACTCGATCAGTTCTCCCTCCTGCAGCACATTATCCGACATCAGGATCCCGCCCGGTGCAAGAAGTCTTACAACATCCGGAAGCCAGTGAATATACTGACCTTTGGCTGCGTCCATAAAAATCAACTCATAGGAACCTTCAAGTTTTTTCAGGATTTCTCCTGCATCTCCTTTCAGGAATGTGATCTGGTCTTCTCTTCCTGCTTTTTTGAAATTCTCTTCTGCGAGTGGAATTCGTTTTTCATAATTTTCAATCGTTGTGATATGCAGATCCGATCTGCCATACTCACACATAAGAAGTGTGGAGAAGCCTACGGCCGTCCCCACTTCCAGAATTTTCTGCGGTTTTGCAAGTGCCAGCAATGTTTTGATAAAACTCTGCATTTCCTTACGGATGATCGGAACTCCCTCAGAAAGAGCAGAACACTCCAGTTCATCAAGAAATGGAGTGTTGCCTGTATCAAGAGAATTTATAAATGTTCGCATTCTTTCTTCTACGATCACGAAGTTACTCCCTCCTGCTCCGCATCTCCCGCAAGAATACCCATAATTCTGGTCGGTGTATATGCAGTGCTGAGAAGATAAGTTCCCGGTCTCATTTTGCCGCTATAATTGGAAAGCTTTTCCTGTACAACAAATACCAGCGAATCTTCGATCAGCCCTTTGCTCTTCAGGGTTTTGGCAATATCATAAGCCGTTGCGTCTTCTTTGATCACAACCGTTACTTCCTGTCCCTCTCCCGGGCTCATTGCCTGCTGGTTAAATATATTGTATCCAAACTGGTATGTGACTTTTCCGATCCAGATAACAAGAACAGCCACGCATACATACAGAGCTATTTTGAAAAAACCTCCCGCAATGATGACTCCTGCTGCGCCTACCCGGTCTTTTTTATCTCCCATATCGGCTCCTTTCTGTCTGTAAAAGCTTCGTGTCTTATGCTTCCATGATGATCGGCAGGATCATCGGACTTCTCTTTGTTCTCTTCCAGAGGAAATCACTGAGTGCATCTTTTACTACGTTTTTGATCTTGCCCCAGTCTGTGATGTTGCGGTCCAGACAGGAATCAAGTGCATTCTCAACAACTTCTTTTGCATGTTCCATCAGATCCTCGGATTCTCTTACATATACGAAACCTCTGGATACAATATCCGGTCCTGCAAGAACGACGTTGCTGTGTCGCTCCAGTGTCATAACAACGATCATAATGCCGTCTTCTGCAAGGTGCTGACGGTCACGAAGCACGATGTTTCCGACATCTCCGACACCAAGGCCGTCTACAAGGATTGCTCCGGTCTGAACGGATCCGGTTACCTGCGCGCTGTTTTCGTCCATTTCAAGGACATTACCGGATGCGAGAATAAAGATATTTTCTTTCGGGATACCGAGATCCTCAACCACATGTTTCTGTGCAGTCAGATGACGATATTCACCATGAACCGGAATTGCATATTTCGGTTTTACCAGAGAATAGATCAGTTTCAATTCTTCCTGACAAGCATGACCGGATACATGGGCATCCTGGAAGATAACATTGGCACCTTTCGCAGTCAGTTCATTGATGACCTTGGATACGGATTTTTCATTTCCAGGGATCGGGTTTGAACTGAAGATGATCGTATCGCCAGGCATGATTGTTACTTTCTTATGCACATCTGCTGCCATACGTGACAGTGCTGCCATTGATTCTCCCTGACTTCCGGTTGTGATCAGAACTGTCTTCTCCGGTGGATAATTCTTCAGCTGGTCGATCTCGATCAGTGTCTTATCCGGAACATTTAAGTATCCCAGCTCCTGTGCAACCTGGATGATATTCACCATGCTTCGTCCTTCTACGACTACCTTACGGTCATATTTACATGCCGTATTGATGATCTGCTGTACACGGTCTACATTTGATGCAAATGTTGCAATGATAATACGTGTATCTTTATGCTCTGCAAAAATGTGGTCAAATGTAATACCTACCGTACGCTCAGACTGGGTAAATCCCGGTCTCTCCGCATTGGTACTGTCCGACATCAGTGCCAGTACACCTTTCTTTCCGATCTCTGCAAATCTCTGCAGATCGATCGCATCGCCGTATACCGGTGTATAATCTACTTTAAAGTCTCCTGTATGCACAACGATACCGGCCGGTGAATAGATTGCCAGTGCCGCAGCATCCTGGATACTGTGGTTTGTCTTGATAAATTCGATACGGAACTGACCCAGATTGATCGACTGTCCGTGTCTTACAACTTTTCTTCTTGTACTGCGAAGCAGATTGTGCTCCGTCAGCTTCTTCTCGATGATTCCCATCGTAAGCTTGGTCGCATAGATCGGAAGATTCAGTTCTCTTAATATATAAGGGAGTGCACCGATATGGTCTTCATGACCATGGGTGATCACAAATCCTTTGACTTTCTGGATATTATCCTTCAGATAAGTAACATCCGGAATGACCAGGTCGATTCCGAGCATATCCTCCTCCGGGAAAGATAATCCACAGTCTACAACAATAATACTGTCCTCATACTCAAAAGCTGTGATGTTCATTCCGATCTTTTCCAGACCTCCGAGTGGAATGATACGCATTTTTCCATTGTTTTCTCTCTTCAAAATTACACCTCCACGTGCTTACCGTACTATTTTTCTGCCTCTTTTTTGGCACTCCTTGCACTGTCCGTAGAACTTTAATTCGTGGTCTAACACATGAAATCCCGTTGTCTCTTCGATCTTATCTTCCAGATTTTCCAGAAGATCATCCTTGAACGGAATGATCTTTCCACATGTTCTGCATATCAGGTGATGATGATGATGTCTTTCTTCTCCATCGAAGAATTCTCCGATCTCATAACGTGCACATCCATCATCAAGATTGATACGATCCACCAATTGCATTTCCAGTAACAGCTGCACTGTCCGGTAAATTGTTGCCAGCCCAATTTCCGGATAATCTTCTCTTACTAATTCATAAATATCTTCTGCAGTCAGATGCTTATCACGATGATCTGCAAGGACCTCCAGTACCAGTATACGCTGGTTGGTAACTTTCAACCCCTTTTCTCTCAGCATTTCTTTAAACTTCTCTTTACTGATAGACATTCCAAACTACCTTTCAATCTCTACATCTTCAAGTAGTTCTTCAAATACTTTCAGAACAGCAGAAAGCTCTACATCATCTTCTACAATCTCGTATACACTCTCTGACTGGTTCTCTCCTGATGTGTCTTTCAAAATCAGACATTCTGCATCATCATCTTCCGAATCTGTCACCAGAATATAAGACACCCCACCAACTTTTGTCTGTTCAAGTACATAAAAATCTACTTCTTCATTCATCTCTTCGGACATGAATTTAATCTTTTCCATCTATAATCCACCTCTTAATCCAGGGGCGTATGCGCAAGTGAATCCAGATATCCCTGCAATATAAAAACAGCCGCAATCTTATCAATATACTTCTTGCGGTCTTCACGCCTCACCTTATTCTCTATCAAAGTCCGCTCAGCTTCTACCGTGGTCAGACGCTCGTCCCACATAACGACCTCAAGGCCGGTCCGTCTTTTTAACATCTCACCAAATGCCATTGATTTTTCCGCACGATCTCCAATATCATTATTCATATGCTTCGGAAGTCCGAGAACGATCTTCGTAACCTGATACTCTTCAATCAGTGCTTCGATACGCGCACAGGTCTTTCTGAGCTTGTTCTCGTCCTTTCTGCATATTGTCTCTACTCCCTGAGCAGTAATTCCCAACGGATCACTGACCGCAACGCCTACCGTCTTAGATCCATAGTCCAGTCCCATGATTCTCATAGTCATTATTCCCACTCATTATGCTCGATATACGTCTTGAGCATCTCTTCTACCAGTTCATCTCTTTCCATCTTCATGATCAGACTTCTGGCTCCGTTATGGCTTGTGATGTAGGTCGGATCTCCGGACATAATATAACCTACGATCTGGTTTACCGGGTTATATCCCTTTTCACTTAATGCCTTATATACAATCTCCAGAATGTCCTTTGCGCTGATCTGTGGTCCACTTTCTACCTGGAAAAACTGGGTATTTGTCATATTTTTCATATAATCACGTCCTCCAAAAATATTTCAATTTTATTCTACATGATTAAATCTCAAATTTCAATGCAATATTTGTAATTGGTTTTCAATTTCTACATTTACAAGCTGATTAATAAGATTATTCGGATTTTTTACACCAATTTTCACATATTCCTTTGTGTGCCCGATTTGAAGTTCCTCTCCATCACGCACGATTTTCTCCTCGATCAGGACCTCCTGTGTGGTTCCAAGCAGTCTTTCTTCATAAACCGCCTGCTTCTTACGGTTCAGTTCCAGAAGTTCGGCGCTTCTTGCGGCCTTAATCTGATCCGGCACCTGGTCTTTCATAGCCGCTGCCTTTGTTCCTTCTCTTCTGGAATATTTAAAAATATGTGTTTCATAAAAATCTACTTTATCTACAAATGCCTTCGACTCTGCAAACTCTTCTTCCGTCTCTCCCGGGAAACCGACGATCACGTCCGTTGTAAGTGCCGGGTTGTCGAAATATTTGCGGAGCAGCTGACATTTCTCATAATACTCTTCTGCTGTGTATCTGCGGTTCATGCGCTTCAATGTTGCGTTGCATCCGCTCTGCAATGACAGATGGAAATGCGGACACATCTTCGGAAGTTTTGCGATCGTCTGTGCAAATTCTTCCGTAATAATTCTCGGCTCCAGTGATCCAAGACGGAT
>OLPF01001506.1_pt1 | contig 18768 bp, 20 predicted proteins | sample 1673121 | NCBI WGS metagenome assembly OLPF01 (sample SAMEA3136756, study PRJEB25190) | human gut metagenome
GCTGCCGGAGCAGCTTTACCGTCAGGCGCATATTGTACCCATCCAGGCCGCTTGTGGGCTCATCGAACACCAGGAGGTTCCGGCCACTCTCCGCCGCAAGGGCCAGCAGCAGGCGCTGCTTCTGCCCGCCCGAGAGGGAGGCTGGATGGCGGCCCGCAAAGGGCGCCAGTCCCATTTTGCTCAGCCTTGCCAGAGCCGCTTGTTTAAGCCCCGGCGTCTCCTTTTTCCCGATCAGAAATTCATCCACCACAGTGGGTGCGTAGAGCTGGTAGTCGGCATCCTGCTGCACGAAAAAGGATTTTTGGGTGCGTCGTTTTCGTTTCAGATATTCTCCATCAATTTGAACCGTTCCCATGGAGCGGTATAAGCCTGTGATTATCCGGCATAAAGTGGATTTTCCGGCGCCATTGGGTCCGGCGATGGCGAGGATCCTGCCGTTTTGAGATGAAAAAGTGACGTCCTCTAAAATCTGCCGCCCGTCCTTCATACAGGAAATTTTCGAAACCTGCAGGGTATCCTCCGGCTTTGAGAGAAACACACCACCCACCTGGAAAGCGGGCGGCTGGAAGGGGCGCAGCCCCATGACCGCAAGCTGCGCTTCTGTCAGGCTGAGCGCCTCGCTGCGGCTGTAAATGGAGGTGATCTCTCCATTCTCCATAAATACCAGCCGGTCAAAGGAATCGCGGACATAATGAAAGCGGTGCTCAGAAAGTATAATCGTGTGTCCTGCCTCTTTCAGGCGGTACAGCAGGGAACCCAAACGCACCATGGCGTCGCTGTCCAGATTAGCGGATGGCTCGTCCATGACGATGACCTTGGGCTCCATGGCGCAAACAGATGCAATGGCAATCAGCTGCTTCTCCCCGCTAGAAAGCGGGAATATCTGCCGATCCAGCAGACGCTGGATATTCATCTGGCTGCATACAGCTTTCACCCGTTTCTGCATCACAGGGCGTTCCATCGGAATGTTCTCCATGCCGAGTGCAATCTCATCCGTGGTATTTGTGGTAAAGAACTGGCTGCGGGGGTCCTGGAACACACTGCCCACCATCGTACCAAGCTGGTGAACCGGCATTTTTAAGGCGTCCTGTCCATCCAGCAGGTAGCTGCCGGTAAGCTCTCCCGGATAAAACTGCGGGCACAGCCCGTTGAGCACGCGGGTCAGGGTGGTTTTTCCGCATCCGCTCCGGCCGGCGAGGATCACCAGTTCACCCTTCCCCACTTGCAAATCCACATGGCGCAGCTGGCTTTCCCCTTCCCGGCTGCTTTCATAGGCAAAGGAGACGTTGTTCAATGCAATCACAGCACGCCTCCCCTCTCCAAAAACAAAACTGTACAGGAGACAATGAACATCAAAGTGAGAAGCACGGCATCCTTTCCGCAAAACCGAATGGGGCGGTAGCTAACCGTCTCCCCGGAAAACCGCACGCCCCGCACCGTCATAGAGGCGGAGAGTTCCTCTGCTACCTTCGTCGTGCGAAGGATCAGCGGAATCAGAATATACTCTGCCGTGGTTGGCAGGTGGATCAGGGTGTGCAGCACTCCTACCCCAATTCCACGGAACCGCTGGGAAGAACGGATAGCCCGGTATTCCCCGGAAATTGTTGGAAAGAAGCGCAGCACGACCGCCGTCCCGATCCCCGCGGCCTTTGGCAGATGCAGTTTTCGCAGCGCCGCCATCAGGGAGCCGGTGGGCTCCCCGGCCAGGCAGATGGCAAAGGAGAGGGGCGCCAGTACCTTCCTGCTGACGATACCGATGCTGGACAGCATGGAGCTGACCGAAAAGGCAACCCCACTGTCCATCAACTGCACGCCCAGCCAGCCAATGCCGTAAAAAATGAGGTAATACAGCCCGTAGGGAAGGATTTTAGCGCCCTTGCCCGCCAGCAGGTGGATGAACAAGCACGCAAGGAACAGGCACAGGCACCCGATCTCGGAGCGGATCACGAGGATAGCGGCAATCCCCAGCAGGCAGAGCAGCAGCCATGTGCGGGGGTCCGGCTGAAAGCGCCTGTGTTTTTCTTCTCCCATTACGCAACTCCAGCCGGTTTAAAGTGTTTGCCCAGCATTTTCATACCCAGCGCATAGCCGGCGATGGACAGCGCCGCTGCGGCCGCCAGGGCGATGGCAATGTTCTGAGGAGCCAGCCAGAAGCCCTCCAGGGATACGATAGCGGCATCCGCGCTGGCTGCGTCCATGCCCATGGCCACATAGCTCTCCACCAGGCTGTCCCGGAACAACAGCATCGTCAGGGTGCTGCCCATGGCGTTGAGCATCCAGGTGAGCGCATGAGGAACAGCAGAGCGGATTTTGCTTCTATATCCGTCGCCCAGCATGATAAGCTCGTTTACAACCGCCAAAATCATAAAGAAGATGAAAACGTACACGCTTCCAGTAAAAAGGAAGTACAGCCCATAAATGGCTGGGATAATAAACTGTGTACCTATCTTTGGGCACTTTTTGATAATCAGGACGTAGATGATTCCGTTGATCAGCCCGGCAAGCCCCGGGGCGAGAAAATAGACAAGCTGGAGATTGGCCGCAAACGGCATGGTAACCACGAGCCCAATGACTGTCTCCACACAGGCGAGCAACAGCACAATGACAAATTCCTTCAGGTTTAAAAATTTAGACTGTTTCACTTTGTTTCCTCCTTAGTTGACTGAAATATATAGGCTCCAGCTTGATTCTGTAATCCCCACAGCCGGGCATAGAGTCCATTTTCCCCGACGAGCTGGTCGTGGGTCCCTTGTTCTATGATTTTTCCGTCCTCCAGGACGAGAATCTGCTCTGCGCCCCGGACGGTTTTCAGGCGGTGAGCGATCATCACAACTGTGCGCTCTCTAGCAATCTCATCCAGCGCCCGCTGCACCATGGCCTCGTTATCGGCGTCCAGAGAAGCTGTGGGTTCGTCCAGCAGCAGGATGGGCACATCCTTCAAAAATGCCCGGGCCAGAGAAATCCGTTGACGCTCCCCGCCGGATAAGGTGGCGCCGCCTTCGCCTACCATGGTGTCGTAGTCCTCCGGTAGGGCGGAAATGAATTCGTGGCAGCAGGCCCGCCGGCACGCCTCCACCATCCGTTCCTCACTGATACTCTCATTCCCGAAGCAGAGATTTTCCCGAATCGACCCGCGGAACAGATAGGCATTCTGCATGACCATGGAGATCTGGGCAAGCAGGCTGTCCGGCCGGATTTCCCGGATGTCCCTTTTCTCCATGCGGATATGCCCCTTTTGATAATCCCAAAACCGGGCCATGAGCCGGAGCAGCGTGGATTTCCCACTGCCCGAAGGCCCCACCAGGGCGGTGAGAGACCCTGCGGGTGTTTGAAAGGAAACGTCTCGGATCACATCCGCACCCTCCCCATACCGGAAGGACACGTTTTCAAACATATATGCATCCCCGTGCTGGATTTCCGCCTCACCCGTGGGCTCCGGGGTGGTCATGACCGCATCCAGCCGCCGGCCGGAGGGCGCCATCCCACGGAGAGCCGAGATGCTGGCCACCAGCATCAGCTCGGCCTCCACCAGTTTGGTGGCTAAAACAAGAAAGCCTGCGAAATCCAATATGCCAAGGCTCCCGCCCAGAAGCAGGTACATGCCCGCCGCCACGGTTACCGGCACAATGAACCGCACCAGGGAGGCGCAGAGGTTGCTGAGACTACCCGCCACGGCCTCGTCCTTAAGGGATTCATCCCGCAGGTTTCCCATTGCCTTTTTCAGGGCGTCAAACCCCTCGCCGGTACGGTGATAGGCTTTCAGGTCCTTCATGCCCCGCAGGTATTCGTTGATCTGTGTAGCGGCGTGGGCCTTTGCCTCCATGACCCGGCCGCTGTGCTTCTCCTTCACCTTGGCAACCAGCAGCATGAGCAGCGCACAGACGGGCAGCATACCGAACATGGCCAGCCCCATCCGCCAGTCATAGACGCAGATCCAGACAATGGAAATCACAAGCAGTGCCCCAACACCCAGCGGGTATGGCAGCCAGTAGCAGAGGGCGTACTCCGCATTGGCAAAGTCGTTTGCAAAGGAACTGATCAGTTCGCCGGACTCCTTGCTTGCAAAGAAACCCAATGGCTGCCGGCGCAGTTTTTGTATGTAGGCAATGCGCTTGTCTGCCGTATCCCGATATGCCTTGCCGTAGGTGAAGTAATAGGAAATCAGCTCCACTATATACTGCAGGATAAAGCACCCAACACCCAGGGCTGCAAGGGTGATAAGACGTGTGAGATTCAGCGTATACGGCGGCACAAACGCTTCGCCAAGGGTGTAGATAGCCATGTAGGCCAAAATTGCCGGGAGCATGCTGCACGCCTGGGAAAGAAACAGCCACAGCGTGGGCTGTATGATCTCCCTAGGCTTATGAAAGGTAAACTGCCGGATCATGTTAAGCATGGGAAACACCCCCTTTCATCTGCCAGACTTCCGTCTCATTCTGAATAGCCCAAAGATGGGCATACAAGCCATTTTTATCCAGAAGCTCCTGGTGCGTCCCGCTTTCAGCCAATTTCCCGCTGTCCAGGACATAAATACAGTCTGCGTCCCGGATGGAGTAGAGCCGGTGTGCGATCATCAGAACCGTCTTGCCCCGGAGCAGCTCGGCCATGCCCTCCCGCAGTGCCAGTTCGTTTTCCGCATCGGCAAAGGCCATGGCCTCGTCCAGCACTACAATGGGTGCGTCCTTTAAAATCGCCCGGGCGATGGCGATGCGCTGGGCCTCGCCGCCGGACAGCTTGTGCCCGCCGTCTCCCAGCCGGGTATTATATCCGTCCGGGAGGGACAGAATAAACTCGTGGCAGCGGGCCGCTCTGGCCGCCTGTTCCACCGCCTCTCGACCGACGTCACGGTGCATGGCGATATTGTCATAGACGCTCTCCGCAAAGATATAGGTGTCCTGAAATACAAAGGCTACGGCGTCCATCAGCGCCCGGGTGGTATAGTCCCGGATATCCGTTCCGCCTATGGCGATGCTTCCGCTCTCCACGTCCCAAAACCGGGCCAGCAGCTGCCCCGTCGTGGACTTACCGCCGCCGGAGGGACCCACCAGCGTAACAAAGCTGCCCGCTGGAATCTCCATGCTCACATGGTCCAGCGCCATGCGGCGCAAGGGATCCGCCGCTTTCTGATAGGAAAAGCTGACATCTCGGAAGGACAGCGCAGGGCAGGCCGGCACTGTGTCCATATTCCCCTCGGCTGTCGGCTCCAGCTTCAGCACATCGTCAATCTGATCCATCCGCACGGACAGATTCCGAAGCTCCGCTCCAAACTCCACTAGCTCCATCAGTGGGCTGATCACTGCCGGTCCTACAATCAGGAACATGAGAAGCTCCATCATCAGCTGGTGATCTCCTGGGTTCAGGTACAGCAGCACACACCCGGTAATCAGGATGAAAGCCAGCACAGACAGGGTGATAGTCTTATATGCCCCGTAGATTGGGGTAACCCGCTTGAGGTAGGCCATCAGGTGACTTTTGTTTTTCTCAATCAATCCGGTGAGGCGTCGGGCCGCCGCTTCCGGCCTGCCAAAGATTTTTTCCTCCTCCATGCCGGCCACATATTCGGAAAAGGCCGCGTCCAGCTCTGTGGCGGACTGGTTCAGCTCCGTCCAGATTTTCTGCCCACGCTTTCCGCCGAAAGCCGAAAACTGGATGATAAAAGCGGCTGCCAGTGCGGCAAAAATGGTAAGCGTCAATGGCACATTGATGGAAAACAGCAGCACAGCCAGCGAAATCAGCAGCAGCGCAGCACCCACAAGGTTGGATACGTCGTGGGCAATAATGCCCTCCATCTTCTCGATGTTGTCGCTCATGGTCTTCTGTACAGCGCCGGACTGCCCGCCGGTAAAAAAGCCCAGGTTCAGTTTTCCCATATGGCCCAAGATGCGCATGCGCAGGTCATAGAGCGCCCGGAAGGCACAGGCGTGGCAGATCACACTGCCCGCAATGGACAGCAGAATGCCCGCCGCAATGCTTGCCAGCGTCATTCCCACCCAAAACCACGCCTGGGAGGAATCTACCGATGTCTGATGGAGCGATGCCTCCAGGAAAATACGCACAATGCGATAGACCGTGTAAAAGGGAACTGCTGTGCATAGAATGCTGACCGCAGAGCAGAGCACCCCAAGTACATATTTTGCCGAACCGCACTGTGCGGCTTGGAATACCCGGAACACGGTGTTTTTCTTTTTCTCTCCCATACTTCTCCTTTCCCTCCCGCTTCTTGTATGCGGAGAAAGATATATTGGTTAGTTTATGCTAACCCATACTCATTATGCCGCCTGCAATCCTTTGCGTCAATAGCGCCACAAGTGCCTCAAAATAAGCGTTCCGCTATCCGTCTCCCTGCAAAACACTTGATTTTACACCATTTCTCCGATATAATTCTACGCATAGGTTAGCATCAACTAACTAAAATTCGTGCCAAAACAGAAAACCGTGTGCCATTTCAGCACACGGCAAGGAGATGATACGATGGTCACCATACGCAATATCGATGAAACATTCCGTTTTTACGGTTCCTTTGGGGCGAAGCAAATGGATGTAGGAAACGGAACCTGTTTCACCTTTCCCGACAACTCATACATCCGGTTCTGGGGAGATCTCCATGGCTTTTGCGTAGCTGCGGTTGATTTTACGCCGCCCGAAGATGCGATTTTCCGCTCCCAGATTCACCAGCGATACCTTGGTATCGGCTTTCATGAAGAGGGACGCTATCTCAGCTACATGCGAAAATCCGATGTGCGGGAATCAACCGCCGGAATCAACTGCTTTGTGTTCAATTCTCCCGCGCCGCACTTTCTGAAGCTGGCCAAAGGACAGCGTCTGCGGTTCCATGGTATGTACTTTCAGGAACAGTTCTTTCAGGAAAACGGCGTACGCCTCTATGACAGCTTTTGGGAGGACGCGAAATGCTCCATCGGCTCCGGAGAAATCCACTCCCCGGAACTAATAGAAATTTACCAGCGTATCGAGCGTTGCCCCTTGACAGGCGAGCCCTTCCAAATCTGGATGCGGGGACAGGGGCTGGCGGCAGCTGGTTTCCTGTTGGAACTTGTTCATCGGTATTCCACCACACAGCCTGTCTATCTGAGCGAAGCGGAGCTTGCCGCCGTTGCGGAATCCAAACGGCTCATCCGAAGCAATCTGCAAAATATACCTTCCATATTGGACCTTTGCAAACAGGTTGCCATGAACAAAAACAAGCTTCAAAAGGCGTTTCAATTGACGGAGGGAAAAAGCATTGGCGAGTATGTGCGTACCTTGCGGATGGAACAGGCGCTTGAACTTTTAGAGCAGAGCGATATGACGGTGCAGGAGATAGCGGCTACCGTTGGGTACCACGGCGTGTCCAACTTCTATCATGCTTTTCAGCAGAAGTTTGGGAGTACGCCCCAGGCTGTCCGGGATATGCTGAAAAAATAGGAGCCATATTTTCACGGGGTCATATACTGATTCCTTCAACGCATGTAAAGAGGATGCCGACTGGAAACTGGCACAAATATGCACGCTTATATATGAAAATGCCCATCCACACATTGATGTGAATGGGCATTTCATGCGCTAAGTCGATGATATCATCAGATTTGTGGTTCCCGTTTTCTATTTGCGCCTCCCTGCTTCTCATCGTCTAACAGCTGCACACGAATAACATCCTGAATATGGCCGGGATATGTCTCCTGGACAGCACCCGTAAAACTTATGGCTATTGTGTCACCTATACTAAACTCGTCCAACCGCATTTTATTGCCACGCCATACCAGTTCTGTTTCCGTGACTATTGAAAAGGTGAAATCACCGCGGAAATTGATGTCATTGATCTTAAGTCCATCTACCGTAAATAGCTCTCCACTGATGTCTGTGATTTCCGCATAAAAAGTCTGAGGAAAGACTGCCTGCACAGAACTGCCTTCTTCTACCCTGTCATATGCGGTTTTGTAGCCGATCAAATAGAATCCAACCGCAACAGCGGCTATAACGGATCCTGTAATAAGAAAACGCACAGTTTTTTCTAATAGACACCTCCGCTTCATCATGCCTTGTGGCCTCCAATCTGCCCGTTGCGTCCCCGTCCTGTGGCATCAACTGCGACGTGTTGCCGTTTGGTCTTCCTCCGCCTTGTATGACTAATTTTCTTTTTGGTCCATCCAATAATATTCTCCTACTGTGGTTCTGTTTCTATTATATCATATTTTCTGCATTACCGACTCTACGGAAGGATTTTGAAGTGGTTCTTTTGGAAGTCAATAATCTGCTCCTGCTTCATCCGGCCCAGTTCCTTCGACAACGCCGTCCTTTCAAGATTCAGATAATCTGCCATCTGCTGCCGGTCAGAAGGAATGTCAAAAGTCCTGCTGTGATTTTTCCTGTAAAAAACTCTCCGTCACAGGTAGCACAGTAAGCGACGCCCCTCCCCTTAAACTCTGCCTCACCGGCAAAGCCTACACTGCGAGGATGGGCGCCGGTAGCAAAGAGTACGCCAAAGCAGCGCAGCTTGCCCCGGCTACTCTGAACTGTCTTTACATCGCCGTCCATGATAAGGTCGGTAACCTCAGCCAGCAAAAATTCCGCGTCTAAGCTCTGGGCCTGCCTGCGCATGGTTTCAGTAAGTGCCTTTCCGGAAGTACGTTCCACTTCAGGGAAATTAACCACTTCATCCGTAATGGAGATCTTCCCGCCGAAATGCTTCTTTTTCCACCACAATAACACAATATCTCGCCCGGGCCAGATACAGGGGGCCGTCAATCCGACCGGCCCGCCGCCGATTGCCACAACGTCATAGAGTTCTTTGATATCCTTCATACCTTACAACTGCCCCGCAAGGTCAAGGCTCGGCTTCAAGTTCTCGGCCCCGGGCTGCCATTTGGTCGGGCACACCTCATCTCCGTGTTCATGATTGTGCCTGTTTTTTCAAGATGCGAAGCAAGAAATGGGCCACATACATTGCGGAAACGATGAATCTATTAAACCGCACCTTTACGTGTCCCGTTTCTCAGTGTTCTATTCTCCCTTTCAGCTTTTTGAAACTGGTTTCACTGATAACATGTTCCAGCTTACATGCGTCCCGGGATGCAATATCTGGAGACACTCCGGCTTCAATAAGCTGCTGTGTAAAGAACTGGTGCTTTTCATATATCCGTTCTGCTATCTTTCTCCCCTGCTCCGTTAAGGAAAGTGTGCCATCAGCCTCTTTCATCAGATAACCCATTTTAGATAGTTCCTTAACAGCCCGGCTTACCGAAGGCTTTTTCACACCCAAATGCTCCGCTACATCCGTGCAGCGGGCGTACCCTTTTCGTTTCTGTAGCATAAAGACAGCCTCCAAATAATCCTCCATCGACGATGTTAAAGTCAATAGCGCACCTCCTTCTTCATATCACTCAGGAAAAACTTTAGCAGGCGTTTTCGGCCATCGCTGTCCTCTATGGAATAACTTTCCTGAATTTGCCCGTTTTCGAAGTGAAGGACATAATTGCAGCAGCGTAGAATAAATTCCGGGTCATGCGTTACCACAAGTGCGGTTCTTCCGGCATTTGCAACCTGATTGACAACATTAGCGACCTGCCTCATGTGAAACAGGTCAAGGCCGCTGGTCGGTTCATCAAATAAAATCAGAGGCCGCCCCGAAGCAATCGCAGAGGCAACCGCCACACGCTACTTTTGGCCGCCGGACAGCCCCATCGGGTGGCAGTCCTCAAAGGAAAGCAAGTCCATCTCCTGCAAGATTTCTCTTGCCTTCTGCTTATCCTCAGTTCTCATACTGAGCAGAATTTCATCCAGAACACTTTCGGTAAAGAGCTGGTGGTTCACATCCTGCATGACCATATAGCAGAGTTTCAATCGTTCTTTCCTGGAATAAATCTTGCTTTGATCCTGCACCGTTCCCTTGAAGTGCTTTTCCAACCCGCAGAGGCACCGGGCAAAGGTGGATTTTCCCGCACCATTATGTCCGATGATGGCCGTGGCGCTGCCGGATGGGAAAGAGGTTTCCGTTATATGCAAGGTTTCCGGCTCATGCTTATAGGCGAAGGACACATTCTTTATCGTCCAAACCGCCTCGTTCATTCTCTGCGGCGGACCTTCAACTTCTGAAAGCCCCGCAAGGTCAAGGGGCCGCAATCCCATATCATCGCGCTGTTTTGCCGACAGGCCGCAAAATTCCTCTGCTGTATAATCACCTTCGATTTCTCCATCTTTCAGGTACAGGACACGGTCAAAGAGGCCGGACAGATAGCTTCACGATAGAACTGGTAAAACTATGGGAAGATCTGTTATATAAAGCTGTACTGAACAAACGGATCTATCACGAAGAAATGGCAGCGCGAAAACGGGATTTAAAAGAGATGTTAGCCGAAGAAGGTATCTGGCCAATCGAGAAAAAACTACTGAAGGGAGCCTGACCCTTCAGTAGTTTTTACATTTACCTGTATTGACATTTTATACAATTTACGATATAATAAAACCAACAATACAGGAGGATATTTTTATGACGCGGTTCTTTAAATACATAATCTTGCTGGCGCTTGCCTTTATCGGTATCTATAATCTGATAAATTTCTTCGGACAGAGTTCCATGACACCGTTGTATTTTGCCATGGAGGCATTCTGCCTGTTTGGATTTCTTGCGCTTCACCGTGAGGAAAGCGTATGCCAAAAATCGTAAGCCTTGCCGTCCACTGCCGGCAGATACACCGGGAGGACCTGCTCGCTGAATATGCTGCGGACAACCTGCTTCCCGCGGAAGAGATTGGGTATACATCCCGGAAAAGCGTAACCTGGCGCTGTGCATATGGGCATACGGAAACGGAAAGCCCATATAACCGCCTGCGCAGGGGATACTGTAAAACCTGCGGCAAGAGACAGGAGGGCTCTTTTGCGCAAAACTATCCGGAAGCGGCCAGACTCTGGTCAAAGAAAAATCCGATTTTACCCACCGAGATTAGCCCCGCTTATTCAAAGCCGGTTTTGTGGGAATGCGATAAGGGACATATATGGCAACGCAGCATTGCGGCGCAGATTCACGCAGCGGCTTCCTGCCCCTTCTGCAAAAAGGAAGCAAATGCGCTGTTTACACTCCATCCGGAACTGCTGGCAGAATGGGATACAAAACGGAATGGAAACATCGCCCCCTCCTCCGTCCGTTTTATGAGCAATGTGCAATACCATTGGATTTGTTCCAGGGGGCATTCTTTTACTGCCTCTCCTGCGGAACGGATCCGGCGGCATAAAGGCTGTCCTATCTGCAGTTCTTTCGGCATGCAGTATCCGGACGCAGCTGCGGAATGGCACCCAAGTAAAAACGCCTTCACCCCTTATGAAGTATCCCCTTCGTCCACAAAAACGGCCTGGTTTATCTGCCAAAACTGCGGGACTGAATATCAAAGCGTCATACAGGATCGGGCCAGGCGCAAAAGGCCTTACTGCCCACATTGTCAAAGGAAAAAATAAGGCGGCAGCGAACCGTACCATTCCGGTAGATTCGCTGCCGCTTCATTTCATGATTTCTTTTGCTTCGCAGTCAAGCCATACATATTGGCCGCTCTGGAGCACGATTTTCTTATACTCCACAATAAGCCCGTCCTTGACAACCGCATAGATATTGTCTCTGATGTGCTCGTAATTCTCCGGCACCACATAATCCTTCTCCCCATACGCCTCCAAGGTCACAAATTCCGTATTGGGGTTTTTTATTACTTCCGGTACCTTGCTGCCGCAACCGTTTAACAGCAGCAGGAGAAGGCACAGAAGACATATCGCTCCTTTTTTGTGCATTGCCGCCGCCTCCTTTTCCGGAGAGCATAGCCATGCTGCAACCGTTTGTCAAGAAAACTTCGTAACGGGCTTTTCAGTATTGGCCTTACGCCGCTTCATATGTTAAACCTTTCTCTTTCGCCCACTGTTTTATAAAGCTCCTTACTTTTGGCATCTGGTCTGCCGATTTGTTGCACATTCCTCGCGCCTGTACAATTTCCTTTTTGCAGATTTCTACTGTGCAAAGGGGAATATCTTCTTCCCCTTTCCGCCGGATAAACGCAACGACACACTTTCCGTCAGATACCATCCGGCCATAACTGCCGACACAGTGATGCAGTTTCCTCCCCTCCTCATACAGTTCCGTCACTTCATGAGGGATTACCACTTTGAATATATCGTTTTCCCATATACACCACTCATTGTCTTCCGCTCTTTCCCGGAATTTTTTCGCCATCCACTCGTCCTGTACCTGGGAAGCCTTACGGGACGCCTTATCGTGCTCTCTTTTCAAGGAATTTGGATAAATCACTGTACGGTCGCTCAAATCACATTCCAGTATCTTGAGCATCTGCAGGTAATCTGCCCAAAGCTGGGCGCTCTCATATGGTGGACAGCATTGGGCATCATCAACCTGTTCCAGATACTCCCGTATTTTCTTTACAGTCATATTTGGAATACCCAGACGCAAGATCCTTGAAATGTGGCGTATATGCAATCTGGAGGAAATCCACTCTACATCCCGGAACATCGCATTCGAATCCAGCTTAACAATCTGCATATAGTTTTCAAACTGTTTAAGGCTGCAACCACATTCCAGCAGTTTCTGTACCTGTAATTTCCCCAGCTTTTTAAAAGGCTGCTTGAAGACTTTTTTCTAAGAAAAGCCGGGATTTCTTCCGTGCTTGTATAAATGATGTCCTCTATAAGGCTGTCAAATCCCATTTTAGAGAATATTTCAAGATAGGGCGTTTTCTGCATTGCATTAAAATAGTCCAAATTCAGGATATTATTCCGCTGGACATATTCTACAAATCCAGTTCGTCTCATCGCTTTGTTTTGGAGTATAACTGCTTTCTGATCATCCGAGCATACAATGATATTTTTCTCCTTTTTTAAGCGATGTAATAAAATACCAAACCTATCAATAGGCTTCCGGTCATTGTTATACCAGTATGCCTGTCCGTCCAACGTGATATACAGGTATGCTGTCTTATCAATAGTGGTTTCTCTGTATACCTCACACGCTTTTCCTATCAAAAGGGGCTCTTTAGCATAGGCACGGCAATATGCTTCATCTACTCGAAGCAGTAATGTACCGTCTGCAAATTCCTGCGACGTGATCAAGTAATTTAATCCAGGCAGAGTGATGTGGGCATAATCACGGTTATCACAATGCATACAGTGTTTGTCCACATATGCGCGAGATACACTTACCTCAGTCGAATATTTTCCACAATGCGTACACCAAAAATGATACCGGCGAAAAACCCCATTTGAGTCAAGACTCTCCTCTCTCTGACGTATTTCATAATAGACCGTTGACAGTTCTTTGGGATAGTTTATTAATCCTTCATCAAATTCCGGACACTCAGCAACAGCAGTATGCTCCTGCTGAGTTTTCTTTTTCACACTGTTGAACAGCGAAGTTATCTCCATAGATTGGACACTGTTTTGGTCATCCGCAAACGGAGTGCCTTCCAATATAGAGGCGTCATATTCGCGGCATTTTATCTTTCGAAAGCTGTAATAATGTTTTACTTTTACATTCCGATTCCTCACCCAGTGTGACGTATCATTATTCTGATTGTCATCCAGCCGTTCAAAAAATGCCACATCGCTCCCCTGTACTACAATGGCTTCTGTTTCTATCCGATTCATTTGGGCCCCATCTGTAACAGATTCCCGATACTCTACAACCGTATCCTTTATCACAAGGAAACCGTCAATCTTCTCAAGTGTACGGATTTTTGTTGCATCATTAGGGTAGCGTTTTGCCTTTCTCAGTTCACTGTTCCCACAAAAAGGGCAACGTGTATCCCCGGTTTCATTTACGGAAAAAGAATGCTCACAGTTTAGGCAAAACAGCTTTCCATGATTGGTATATTCTTCATAGATAACCTTTCCATCCATTTGCTGTCGTTTCAGCTTATCTACCAACTCCTGTGAAACCGGCGCCGACTTTGGCAGTATTTCCGTTAAGATTTTTTTCTCTTTTACCACTTTAATTCCTCCTTTATTTGTTGGAAAATTTACGGAGGAATTTATGAAATAACGGTCGGCCGGTTTCAAGAAAATCATTCGGACGTAAAAAAGCAGGACGATGCTTTGTATGATATTTCCACTCTATGCGAGACAGTGAAATAAAACACTGTCAAGCATGGAAGAGGAATACCACCGTACCCGTCCTGCTTTTATCTTTATTCTTTTATCAATGTAAATGAATGCTGTTATCTACTTTTTACCGTTTCGGGAAGCGTTGTACATTCCCCTTAATCTCATCCAGAATTTCTGTCAGACGCTCTCTATTCATTCTTTGTGCGGCGGTAATCTCCTTCCGTTCACCCTTGTCCACTCCACAGACAAAACAGACCCTCAGCCAAAACTCATCCTCTACCTTCTCGGCTTCTATCTGCAGATAGGTTTCCACGAAATCTGTCCTGAAATCCTGTATTTCGCCGTCTATCAGGCGGTTCAGCGCTTACGCCGTTTCCTGCATCTCCCAGGTAAGCACACAGGAATCCTGAAATTCAGCGGTAAAATCCGGTCCCGTATATCTCACGCTTACCGTGAGCCAGTTGGCATCATAATCCACCGTTTCCCGCTTATCCGGAACCCTGTCCGGAAACTGGTACCTCACAACCCGGACATCCATCGAGCATCTGTCATCCTGTATCTTCATTTCGTATCCCTTCTACTCAAACAGCGGCTTCTCTCCCATCTGAAACAGGTCTTCCACCTTCAGAAGCTTTAGGCGGGCGTTCTGTTTCGCCAGTTCCTGTACTCCTTCCGTATAGCCGCCTTTTGAGAAATATACATAGTATCGGTCTTTATAACTGGGGAGCAGGTTGTCCTTCCCCATCCAGTTCTCAATATCTGCCTTAGTGGCCGCTTCATTCCGCCACTTGCATTCTCCAACAATCAGCTTTTTCTCCGCCTTATCCCCCATAACCAGATCCAGATCAGTCTCTTCCCGCCTTACGCTGTCGTTTCCCCACCATTTGCCAAACGATGTAGCAAGGAACGGCAGCTTCTGCTCCCTGTTCAGCCGCATCATATACTGCAGACAGATCTGCTCAAAGGCCGGTTTCCCGATAAAGGAGGAAAGCGCTTCACCGAACACTTCCTTATCTGCCAGCAAGCCGCCGATACCGGCGTCAATCTCCGCCTGATTGTTAAAGACAAAGCGGTACCAGAAGCGGTAACAGAAATCGCTGACCTGATAAATACTTTTTCGGCTCTGGCTCTCATTTTCTCCGAAGGGCGTGATCCGCTCCAGGATTTTCATGTCCACCAGCACTTTAATATATCGGGACGCCTTGGTCTTTTCCTCCCCGGTTTTTAACACAATATCGTTCAACCGTGTGGCGCCGGCGGCCACCGAAGAGATGATGGAGTTATAGACCGCAGGTTCCCGCAATTCCTGCTGGAGCAGCATAAACGGTTCGCTATACAGATAGCCCGAGCTCCGGAAGAAAAGCCGCTTAATATTCTCTTCAAAAGAAAGTTTTGGATGGACCTGGGCCAGATAATGGGGCGTCCCGCCTACACAGGCATACAGACGGATTTTATCTTCATCCGAAAAGCCCTCCAGCATCTGCGCCGCATCCAGATAGTCAAATCCCGTTAAACACAACTGCATGGTCCAGCGTCCAAACAACAGGCTTTTGCTTCCCAGGACACTGTGCTCCATAAATGCTACATGGCTGCCGCATAGGATCAGGAAAAGCTTGCCGTCCTTAAACTGGTGGTCGATGGCGTTTTGCAATATGGAGCGAAGGCCTTTATTTGCGTTGCACGCATATGGGAATTCGTCAAATGCCAGGACAAACTGCTGTTCCTTCGCTTTGTCTGCAAGAAATTTGAAAGCAGAATCCCAGTCCCGGAACTCTATCCCCGAATCCCCCATCTTAAAAAATTCCAGCACCTTCTCCGTAAAATGGGAAAGGTTGAGCTTATCGTTCACTTCCTGCGCGGTAAAAAAAATAGCGGGTTTGTCCTCGATAAAACGAGAAATCAAATATGTCTTTCCTATCCTTCGCCTTCCATACAGGACAACACATTGAAAAGTTCCGCTGTCATAGCCTTCCTGCAGTTCATTCAGTTCATTCTGTCTGCCAACAAACATAGGCGCCTCCTATTATTGAAAACAAAATTAGTCTATTCCTGTTTGTTACTATTTTACCCTATCAAATAATTTTAGTCAAGTCTTTCCTTTTTTCTTGACAAATCAAAAAGAGCCTCCTATATTGCCTCAAATTTAAAATCAGGAGGTCTGTTGACATGGTAAAAAACGGGTATATCCTCAATGTATCGACCAACAACATCGCTTCTTTTCTCGATAAGGTGCGGCTGGAGCTGAAGGACGTGATACGGGAACAGGTGCTGATGCAGATCGCAAAATCCACAGAATGGCTTTATGACATGAAATTCATTGAACAACGCAAATATGACGCCTCCATTCTGGATATGGCGCTTGCTATGACGGCGCAGCGGATTTCCGGCGTTGCACTCGGCGCTTTCAAGGACTCTCTTTTTGACTTTCGCTCAACCCTTATCATCGCAAAATCCGATCCGGACCATCAATTTTAATATGTGCTTCTCAATGCCGCCAACAACTTCGTCCGGTACTACTTTGAGAATCTGGAAGAAGTCATTCCCTTTAAGTTCGACCGTTCCCTGGACGAAGAAGCGCCTGGACAGGAAGAGAACGAAGCGCACGGCATATTCTGGCATGAGTTGTTTGAACACAGCAACTGGAATCTGAGCCTGGTCGGATACGCAGCACAGTTATCCGTCCAGCCGGATGTTACAGCAATGGGTATCACTGCTGAAGAGCTAAAGAACTATTTCTCCGACCCGGAAATTCGGAGAATGGACTATGTAAAACGCACGATTATGATTCGCATGATAAAGGATCTTCTCGGCAGCACGCCGATTGAAAAAACTGACCCCTATCTGCTGATAGAATACTTTGAACGGGCTTCGCTTTATCTACAAAGCGAACAGGGGGAGGATGACTGTTTTCTACTGGATGAAAAAGTGAAGTCCGGCTTTTGTTCTATCGATACAGATGCTCTGACCTTATCGTAACGCAAAAAATCGGGAAACCTGCCAATATAAATGGGCTTCCCGATGTTTTTCATAAGACCGGTCTACAGCGCCAGGCTGCACCGGATGGCCCGGTCAATTTTCTCCAGTGTTTCCGGTTCCGTCACCTCCCCGATCTTGCCCTGCAGCAGTTCTATACCGATGGTCATCATCTGCTCGCACAACAAAGTAGAGCAGCGGGACAATCCGCTGTCCGTGCCGATACGCACATGGGTAGGCAGCGCCTTTTTTGTCCTGCCTGTCATCGGTATGATAATCGTTGTGGAGGAATACCTGTTTCCCACATCGTTCTGGACGATAAGCACAGGACGCCGGCCGCGTTGAACCGACGTGCCATTCACCGGCAGCTTCGCCATATAGATTTCATTTCGCCGCGGCTTAACAATATTTTTTCCCAAACCTTTCCGCCCCTCTTTCTCTGCGTTTTTGAGAAAATAGCCGGGCGGGACCCGCTTGTCAAGAAATTTCAAATTATCCTATTGACGAAATATCAAATATGCTGTATAATTTAATTGTAATCACGATTATACTAATTCAGATTATAATAAATTCATGGAGGGTGATTTTATGAAAAAGCGAATTTACCTATTGATGCTTACTGCGCTGATCGGCCTTTCGTGCTGTGCCTGCGGCCAAGACGGCACATTGCAGGCCGAGCTCTCTTCTCTTCCGGGAGTTTCTTTGCAATTGGAGAATATAGAGTCTCAACCGGCGGAACAGGACGACAGCGTATCTGCTGAGTCCAGCCAGGTGGCTGCTCCCACTTCTCAAGCGGAAGCAGACCCCCCGCACCCTCGGAACAACCAGCGCCCGCAGAATCCAAAATACCGTCTGCTTCATCCACCGGAACAGAGACAAAATCCAATCCCCCTGCTTCTGCTTCAACGCCAAGCAACACCGCTTCTGCAGCGGAACCGGAGCCGCTGACAACTCCTCAACCGTCTTCTGATCCAGCCCCTTCGAAACAGCCGGAAACTCCCCCCACCTCAGAACCGGAGGAAACACCTGAACCCTCTCAACCGGAACAGCCTCAGCAGCCCAAGTCAGATTATGAATATCCGTTCAACATCGACCAGATCCGTTTGGACTGTATTGAATTTGCCAAGGGGTATGGCCTCACGCTGGACACCTCTCTACACAAAGGAAATTCCAGTTGGGCCAATCCGGTAACGGCTTCTCAGAACACCCAAAACGACCTTTTGAAAAGGCAGCTGCAAGAGTCCATCATGTATTACGCTGACGACGAGTACCGGGAAAGCATGGAACTTTCCCCTCTCAATCTCACGGTTTTTAATATCTACTGCGAACCGGCAGGCAACGGTGCCTACACAATCTATTTCCTTCGCTAACATCCTTTCGCTACATACAGAGAGGCCACACTGCGCAACAGCTACAGTGTGACCTCTCTTTTACGCTGCTTCTGAATTGAGTATCGGACTGCTTACTCTATCAAAATATTTCTCCATCCCCTGTACGGTCATTGCCTGGATAAACAGATTGACCCTTTGAAGCATCGGGAACAGGTGCTCTTCCTTCATGTAGACCTTGACGGAATCCTCATAATGCACACTTCCCTCTTCGGTTATCACTCCATTATTTCTGGTAATTACCGGCTTTCCCCAGCCGTTATTGATTCTTGAATTGTCAAGTCAAGTGCAACAGCGTATTGAAGAAAACCTCAAAAGGGGA
>OLPF01001507.1_pt1 | contig 18749 bp, 12 predicted proteins | sample 1673121 | NCBI WGS metagenome assembly OLPF01 (sample SAMEA3136756, study PRJEB25190) | human gut metagenome
AGTTTGCCCCCGCTGGCAACGTGACCGGCACCCAGCTGGCTAAGATGCTGCTGGTGTCTCTGGGCTACAAGTCCGAGAACGAGGGCTTCACCGGCAACGCTTGGGCTACCAACGTGAACACCGTGGCTTCCGCTAAGGGTCTGTATGCTGGCCTGGAGACCATCGACCCCTCCGCAGCCATCACCCGTGACAGTGCTGCTCAGATGGTCTGGAACGCTATGAACGCCTATGAGGTCGAGTACAAGACCGACCTGATCGCTGGTGCTGACGGCAAGCTGTCCACCCAGATCACCGTGCAGGATAAGCTCGGTCTGGACGGCAAGTCTAAGATCACCCTGCTGGAAGACAAGTATGATGCTATCGCTCTGACTGGTACTCTGACTCGGGTCAAGCAGGACAAGGGCAAGAGCACCTACAGCATCACTGTCAAGAATCCTAAGTACAATGGTAAGGACTACACCGGTGCAGATAGCGAGACAAAGGAAATTTCTTACACTGATGTCACCAAGGATTATTCCGACCTGCTGTATCAGAACGTCCGCGTTCTGGTCAAGCCCGACAGCAACGGCAAGGACGCTGTTGTCTACGGCGTGTACGGCACCAACAAGAACACCACTCAGACTGGTATTCTGAAGAACCTGAAGATGGACGGCGCTAAGGCTAAGCTGGACGGCACCAAGTACGACCTGGCTTCTAAGGCTAATCAGACCGTTTATGTGAACGGTGAAGATGTCTCTTCTACTTACGCAGCTATTGACAACACCAAGGGCGCTATCCAGAACTTCATTGAGAAGTACGGCGACGGTGCTACCAACAAGTACACCGAGGCTGCTTATTTCCAGCCCACTGAGGTCTCTCTGATTGCTGTGGACGGCACCACCAACTATTCCATCCTGAAGGTCAAGACCGTTGCTGTTGGTAAGGTCACTGCTGTTGGCTCTGATTACATCAACGTCACCATCAAGAAGGGCGACACCTCCATCGCTACCAAGACCAAGCTGGAGAATGATGATTGGAATTGGTACTCCGGCATTGCCAAGAATGACTACGTCATCCTGACCGCTGCTGGCAACTATGGCACCAACAAGGGCCTGGTTGAGAAGGCTACTGTCGTGACTGGCAAGGTCACCGGCACCAAGTCTGACGACGGTGTGTATGTTGACGGCAACTGGTACACCATGGCTGGTAAGACCTACAACGCATCTACTGGCAAGGCCGAGGGTCCTGCTGTGAAGCGTCCCAACACTGGCTCCAATGTTGAGATGGTCGTTGTGAACGGCTATGTTTACTACACTGACACCACCGCTGGCTCTGTTGACGACGTTGCTCTGCTGGTTGAGGCTGCTGCTAAGGGCGGCACTGGCTCCAAATGGGAAGCTCGTATGATCTTCGCTGATGGCTCTGATAAGACCGTTGACATTGAGAAGAACTGGGAAGACAAGGATAACTCTTCTAACCCCATCAGAACGATGGTTGAGGGAACAAATGATCCTGTCCTGGTCACATACTCTGTCTCCAACGGCGTCTACACCCTGACCAAGATTGGCACTGCCCACACCTATGACGGCGACACCGATTTCGAGACTGCTGGCTACGATGCATACGCAGCCGTGACGACCTCTGCTTCCTCCAAGACGGATGGCAGCATCAAGAACGTCACTGTTAACGTAACCAACTACGACAAGACTCCCGCTACCGCTACCAAGCTGTATTATGAGTCCACTGGTGTTGTCTTTGTTAAGTACAAGGTCAAGACCGACGGCTCTGCTGACTATAAGGTAGTTTCCGGTAAGACTGCTTCCGGTTATAACAAGACTCTGACCGCTGCTTCTGCAGTTGTTAACAAGTCTGGTAACTCCTACTATGCTCAGGCTGCATATATTAACTTGGGTACCGCTTCCACCGGTGGCGGCGCCGACAACTATGCAGTAGTTACCGGCGATGTTATTAAGAACACCGAGAGCAGCACCGTTTATGAGATTCCGGCTTGGAATGGCAAAGAAGCTATCACCGTTAAGACCGATGACAGCTCTGCTAAGAACCTGAGCAAGGGCGATCTGTTCACTTACACTGGCGATGTCGCAAGTGCTGACATTGATGCTAAGAATGCTAACGAGTACTATGTTGCCAACTACGACAGCGCAAGTGGTGATATCACTCTACTGGCTAAGGGTAGCGATAACAAGTTCTACTCTCTGAAGGACGACGACAAGTACAACAAGGTTGACAGCAAGGATACCGTTGTGATCTACGTCAACTCCGATGATAGCGAGGGCGTGGCCGACGGCACCATCACTCTGCAGTACCTGTTCGACTCTGACTTCTGCAAGGTAACAGCTGGCGCAACTGGCACCGATGCTAACCCCGGCTCTGATACTGCTCTGAGCGGTAAGTACACCGTTTATACCAGCACGAACCTGTCCGAGGATAATGCTCCTAACGTCAAGGCTTACTTCGACGATGATGACCAGATCACCGTTCTGGTGGTTGACGTGAACCGCAACATTAATCAGTGGTATTAATCAGTGGTAATTCTTTTCTGAATCTCTGATTTAGGATAAGGATTCCAACCGAGGGAAGGCCCCCGGAGGAGAAATCCTCTGGGGGCCTTGTTCCCTTAATAATGATAGCCTAACTAGAAAGAGGAGTTTTATTATGTTCACAGGTTTTTCCTTGGAAGGATTGAAGTCCGACTTTTTTTGTATGGATAAAAATAAATACACATACGACGAATATAAAAAGATTGGTGAGGCTCTTTTCGATGAATATAAAACTTCTGTAAACAAATTACGAAAAACGTATGAGAAAAATGGAAGATTAGATGGCCGGATGATGGAAGCTGATTGGTTCCCAAAAGTAAACGCAGACGTGTTCCTCTCTCATTCTCATGGCGATAGGTGTAAAACGCTCGCTTTAGCCGGTTGGCTTTCCAAGAAGTGCGGCGTTCGTGCCTTTGTAGACTCTGCGATTTGGGGCTTGGCGGATGATCTATTAAAGGAACTCGATGATGAATATTGTCGTAAAAAGGACGGAAAAAGGTACGATTATAGGAAACGAAATGTCACCACAAGTCATGTCCACATGATGCTCAACACTGCGTTGACAAAAATGATCGACAAGTGCGAGTGTTTGATTTTTGTAAACACACCTAAATCCATCGTGCTATCTGAAGAAGTAGGAGTAGAAAAAGACGAGAAAAAAACCTTATCTCCGTGGATTTATTCCGAGTTGGCCTTTTCTGGAATGGTAAAGCGTATGCCCCCTAGGTGCGACTACTTAATGCACTCTGAGGAAGGCGCTCTCATGGAGTCAGCCCGCTCTAAGCTTGAGATAGAATATACGGTCAATACCAAACACCTCCACAAGCTCTCAACAAAGGACCTAAGCGAGTGGGCATCAGTTGCTTCCCTCAATTTTCCAGAGGAATCATTGCCTAAGTTGTACGAACAAATGCAAATTCCGGAGTGGATTGAATGGAAAAGCTGGGTGAGCGGTGGTGTATAAACAATGGATAAAAAAATTCAACATTTACAAATGATCGAGGATGTCATCACCCGTATGGCTTCCAACTCCTTCGCTCTGAAGGGTTGGGCAGTAACGTTGGTAGCGGCTATCTTCGCCCTAACTTGGGCCAACATCAGCAGGGGCTTTTTGCTGATCGCCCTGATTCCTATCTTCGCTTTCTGGGCGCTGGATGCCTATTATCTGAATCTGGAACGGAAAAACCGGAAGCTCTATGACAAGGTTCGGAAGATGGACGAGGCAGAGATCGATTTCTCTATGGATGCGTCCCTGCCAGAGCTTCAGGACCAGACAACGTGCTATTGGTCTTGCTTTGGGTCGAAGACAGAGAAGAGGTTTTATCTGCCACTGCTCGCTGTTGTGATCATTCCACCGCTAGTAACAGCGTTCCCGTACATCATGAATATGAAGGCATAAATCACTCTATAAAATGCAAGGCCCCTGGGGCTTTGCCCTATTAAATACATGGAAAGGATGCCGCACGGATGAGAGCATTTCTGTCCCATACAAGTTCTGATAAAGATCTGGTTAGTTTGGTTCACAAACGTTTAGAAGCAAAGAATGCGTGGTATGATGCCGTCAACATTGAAAATGGAGAGTCTATTCCAGAAAAAATAAATGATGGTTTATGTCATACAACACATTATATACTATTTTGGAGCAAGCAGGCAAGTATGTCTCCCTGGGTGAAACTAGAATTGAACGCATCGCTTGTCCGGATGATTGAAGGCAAATGTAAGTTTATGATTTTTACCCTGGATGATACAGAGTTACCACCGCTACTAGCACATATCCTATATACACCCATTGATAAGTCAAATCTTGCAACCGCAGCAGATAAAATTGTTGAGGAAATTTTGTCTACTGATGGTGCAAATTCTACAGTATCAACATTCGTAAACCGCCATCAGGAATTAGAAAAAATTGAGACCTCTATTCGATCGGGATGTCAGGTGATTGTACTATCTGGCATTTTAGGAATTGGTAAATTTTCTATTGCTGAACGAGCGCTTTCCTGGATATATAATAATCGAGCAACAAGTTCGATCGTACTTGATTTTAGCCGTATTCCTGGCCTTGCCGAGTTATCACTAGAGTTATCAAGACGAACAAAGGCAGATTTTCTGAATGAAAATCTTGAAGAACTACAACAAAAAGAGAATATACAATATTTTCTTGAAGTTGCAGATAGTAAAAATTTATTTCTAATTTTGAAAGATGTAAAATCATGGCTATCTGAAGATGGATCTATGAATGAGAATTTGACCTACGTTTTTGATTTAATACTCCGAGAACACATATTCACAAAAACGATATTTGTGACATCTTCTCGCTACATTAATGGCTTAGAAGCATATGGGGATCAGGTACATTCTATCAAGGTAGGAGGACTAAGCGATCCAGATATCGCTTCTGTAATTGAAGGTAACTTTTCAGAGGGATTTACCTCAGAGCCAAAGAACAACTTATTCATTGCTTCAAAATTATTTGGTTATCCGCTCGCTGCTAAGTTGATAGCTTATAGAATTGAAAATGACGGGTATCCATACTACCTCAAGCAAGAATGGAAAATAAAGGAATTAAATATTGGTCTGGTAAAAGAGCTAATAGCTCAGGCAAAATTATCAGATAAAGCAGAAAAATATCTGGAAATAGTAGCCCTATGTAAGTCTAAACTCAGGAATGAAGAATACGCTACAACATTTCCTGAATTAGAAGATGATATCGCAAAATTGGCAGACGAGGCATTCTTTGCCGGAATCGTCAAATTTAATGACGATGGTTGCTATGAGCTTGAGCCTATTGTAGAAGACTATTTTTATCAGAGAGGGTTTACCTCAAAACATAGAAAAGATATCTGTACGTTACTAGAAAACTTCTTACTTCCGTCTCTTGAAACAGCAAATCATGAGCAATATCTGCGGCTAGTTCCTGTTGCTGTCCACATTCTTGTGCTGAACAACAAAGCCGATCAAGCAAAAGAGTTGTGTGAGGAATTAACAGCCACTATGAACCAAAGTATGTGGGATCAATACAATGGTATGGAGTATGAAGCGGCATTACACACTGCCGATGAATTGTTGAAGGATGGAGCTCAGAATGTTGAAGCCCAGCACGTCAGAGCATTATGCCTTATTCGGTTTGAGAAATATAAAGATGCGCAATGTATTTTAAAAACGTTGTTTCAAAAAAACCCTAGTAAAAGTCACCAATACTACTACGCTCTTGGACGAATTGAAAAGCAGCAAGCAAACTATTCTGGAGCAATCGAATATTTTATGCTTGCAGTTCATAAGAAGGAACGTTATGTTTCTCCTTATAGAGAAATGGCGGAATGTTATCTGCTTATGTCTGAATTTTCCAAAGCAGAGGAAAACATCGAAAAAGCAAAGGCTATTGATAAAAACAATGATTTTATCATCCTCCTGGAAGCACGACTAGCTCAAAAACAAGGAAATCCAGACCTTGCGATCACTTTATTAGAAGGTATTGTAAATACAAGTAAAGCATGGACACAAAAATTGTTTAGGATGGGGCGTGCCTATGACCAACTCGGAGAGGTGCAGAAGGCATGCGAATTTTACGAGCGGTCCTTGGCAAGTAATCCTAAAATGTACGATGCACAACTTTGCTTACTGAGCCACAAGCTTCAAACTGATTCTGCCACAGCAACGGAAGAAATCACAAAACTAAAAGGGGTGCTCACCGGAAAGCGCAGAGCAATACTGACGAATATTGAAGCTCGACTCGTTGGTTATATCAACCATGATGAAGAAGAGGCCAATCATCTTCTCGACAAGGTAAAAGATGTGCATAAGGATCGGCAATGGTATGCCGTAAAAATGCAGATGCTTGAGCGGCTGATTGATAGGCACAAATGTGAAAATCACAAAATGATTGTAAAGCAATGTTCAGAGGAATTAAATGTAATCTCCTCAAAATTTTATGTTAAGTATGGGGAAGATAAACCAAATGAGTTTGACCTTCTTCCAGATACATAAACGCATATCTCTGGTTCTTCACTATTACATACAATACGCCACCGGCAGAGACAACACAAGCCTCCGCTGGTGGCGTATTTTTAGGTCTGCATAGACTGTGATCTCACCGAGTCGTGCAGCCAGAACCACATTGCCCTCCATCCCGCGAGAGGAAGCCGGGCAAAGAACCTTTCTTTTACAACCAGACTGATCCACCCTGAGAGTAAACAAAAACTTGGTCAAGCCCTTCATCTCCACGCTTCCACTCCGATTCTCTCCGTTCCGCCAGTGTCGATTTGTACTTGACCATACCTGGGCTTTCCCAACCTTTTGCTTTCTCTCAGGGTGGGATTGTTGGTTCTATCTTTTAGGAAAGCCCCCCTGAGAAAGTGTTGGTGTTAGCTTGCGAACGGAAACGATAGGAGACGCGAGATGAACCATGTGGAACACAGGGGGGCTTTATGCTCTACTGGGTGTACTTAGTGAGGGGGGATTGATTCCTCCCTCTTAGTAGGAATCTCCCCCTGAGAAGGACTAATATCCCAAAACACACTCTTATATAGTTCAGTAACTTTATTGACCATATCTTCAAAAATTCGGTTACAACAAGTGTGATGAATCATCAATTCTACAATACCAAGGTAGTCCTGATAGTCTTCAGGATAGATTTGATATTCTTCTGGGAATTCTTCAAATTTTATCTCAGAGTTTGGAAAATAAGAGTCGTTCTTTCCTCTTATGTATTCTTTTAATTTACCATCGTTATAAATAATGTTTTGAAACCAATCTGCTAATCTATTATACCAATCCCTTTCTGGAGCACTGATTCCAATTCCATTTTCATTAAGGAATACAAGTTCCTTGTACTGATCCACCATGTCATCAGTTATAATCATTGAAATGTGCTTTGCAATATTTCTAGCTTGTTCATTCTCAGTTGCATTGCCTGTAAAAATAGATAGGAACTGATACTCTGAGATAGGCTGGTTAGTAATTTGAGGAAGAGCAGAGAGGTTTATTGTGAATACCCGTTTTAGTGCAGTGTAAATCTCATGAAGTGGGTATATTACTTCACGGAAGTCCTTTCTTCCATTTTCTTCTGTAACAATCCGATATTTTGGGCTAAATACAGCCATATTCCGGCTATACAGAAAGTTTGAGAGATCAGGGTCATTCTTAGGTATAGAATCACTTTCCTGATTTTTTCTAGCATCTACTACTGAGTCCCACCAAATTCGTAAACTCATATACAATTGTAGATGAGACTTCTGATATTTCATGCTACTATCTGTAGCAAAGACAGTTGTTTCTTTTAATTCAAGATTACGAGGCGTTAATTTTTTCGATTGTTGTAGGATATGCCGAGGATTGCTTTTATTCCTCAGTACACACAGGAGATAATAGGGAGCTATACGTTGAATCTCTTCCTTCCCCAATTCACATTGGATATTGTAGATTGCCTTATATAACGGATGTTTCCTATATTGATTTAATGCGTAGGCTTCTTCTTTTTTCAGCTTCGTACTGGAAGAATTTCTGTTCAGAAGGGGGTACCGTTGCAGGGTATCCGTGGATAACTCACCAAGTAACATTAGTTCCCTAAAAAACTCCGTGTCCAAAAACAGCGTGTTCGAGTCAAATTCGCTAATCGCAGTTTTTTCAGCAACAGATAATGAGTTAATAAACTGCGTCATTTGATCTAACCAGTTGCATTTTTCCTGTAAGTTGTTTGATTGAGTCAGAATTTTATCTAGCTTTTCTCTCAGAAGGTGAAACCTTATTAACGCAGACCCAGCTAAGTGAATCTGGTTCAAGGTTTCTTTATTATTTTCTTTATTCAGGGTTTGAGATTGACAATAATCTGTATATGCCTCAAGTAATGAAGATACTTCTTCTTCAGAAAGGAATAGAGGCGTGTTTACAGACTTTTTTCCAGAAGTACGCCATGTAACATACCATTTTTGAAAAGCTTCTCTTTGGGGTTTATTTGGAAGAATACCTTTGTAGAAGTTATATTCGCCCCAAAATCTCCCGCCACTTGTTAATGCTGCATGGCCTTCTAAAACTCTACCATCCAGAGCTAATTTTTCATCCCCTAGGTCGATAGGAGGCTCCATACGCTGTACGTCACATTCTCGAATGCTTCGGCTTCCATCTCGTATGAATGCGGTCCCAAATGGAAAACCACCCCCTGACAAGGCGAGTGTCAGCAAGTCACACAATTTTTCTTTCTCTTCCTCTTCACAAAGAAATCGTTGTTTTTGCATTACTGATTCAAAGAATGCTACAGGGTTGTTTGTTGGAAGTTTATAACGCTGACAGAGAAAATGAAACACCTGTAATACGACCTGTATGCAATTTGTTTTGATGTCATTCTTCCAACGGAAAATCGTCCCTTCCCACTCCTTGTGTAGATTGCCGTCTATTTTAGCATTTCCTGATTCATCTAACGAATTATATTCTATAATATAACTATTATCTTCTCGCACCCAAAAATTTTCTCTGGATACTAATAGACCATGATCAATTAAAGTGTTGGCTAAGTCTCTGAGTTTTCTTTCCATTGTAGCCTCCAATCAGTTCTGAAAAATCGGTGAAACAAAAAAACTGAGATTATGTGTTCGGATTCAATCTCTGCTGGTAGAATTCAGACCATCAGGACCGCGCGGATTTCCTGAAAGTCTAAATTCACCAATCAGACCTATTTTTTCCGATAACGGCTCCGCGTTTGCAACGTAGCGGGACAAACGCTATGCCGGGTGCTATCCTAACACCATCCCGAGCGGACCCCCGCTCAAAACCAGGAGGTATAAAGCTATGAATGAACACACGAGAGGCCGTTCCTATCTGATCGAGATCCACGATGGAAGCGAAGCTGTCACCTATCCTTTAGTAAAAAGTAAGGGGACACAGGGACTCATCCCGGATCCGTTCGCTGATTGCAAATCCAGCTCAGAGCTAACTCAGGTCAACCTGAAAAAGCACTCTCCGTTTAGCAAGAAGTTCCGCCAGAACATGACCAGCGAGGATGCTCAAAAGGCGATTCATTATCTGCTCGAGCTGCCCTCACTGGTCCCGGATGAGTCGTTTGTCGCGCAGGCAATGATGCTGTCCTTTGCCGCCAAGATCAACGATAAGCTCAACGACAGTCCAGCAGCAACCCCGATGATCCAGCTGGGAGCAGTAAAGGCTCTACCGTCAGTCCTGCCAATTGTTTTCGAGGCCCTGCAAGGTCCACCGGTTTGGGAAGGCGTGAACTGGTCATTGCGTCGCCCGTGGATACTCTGTATACAAACAGGAAAGTTCGCCAGTGTCCCCTCTACCTCTCCGATGGATTATGTTGGCGGCAAGATGCGGTTCCGCAAGAAAAAAGTACGCTTTTGGTTGCCGTACTGCAACGCAGTCTTTGCCCTCCAACCCAGCGTTCCAACCAGCGTCATCCAGGAGATCATCGAGCACTCTGCCTTGGCACTTCCCTTACTGTGTGGCCAAAAGTTTTCTCTCAATCGTCCGGAGATTCGGCTAGACGCTGGAAATGCTTACGCTTTGGACATCAAGCAGGCTGAGGTAGTCAAAAGGTCTATCGGCAAGATCTTTTGGGTCATCGATTCTTTCGATCGATTCATCCGGGCCAAAAAGAAACGGGTCAGACGTGTCCTTCACTCTGCTGAAAGGTACTTGCCTAAGTTCCAGACTGAGCGCTTTACCCAGGTGTCCCAAGATCCTAAAGATCGCACCCTGGCCTTAGGACTCTCTGTGTTTGAGAGTTTCCTAAAATACGCAGTCGAAAACGGCTGGATAAACGAGAGTGACCATGAGAGCATCCTGCAACACTTCTGGTCCCTGACATTCCCCGGCAGCCAACCAGCGGATGAGTCCCTGACCGCACCGGATGCCTGGAAATCGCCGGATTGCTTCTGGAGATTCCTAGCAGAATATCTGGAGCAAGTACAGGTGGCTTCACCGGATGAGAAGCGCTCCGCCGAAACTGGCGCGGCTGTGGTTCGGATCAAAGACACGTACTTACTCATCGTGCCCAAGGCTAGTGTTTCCTACGCCAAGTGGTTGGAAGACGAAGGGATGGCAGGGCCTGTCCAAGGCAGCTCGTGGGAGACTGCTTTGTTCCATGACCTTTTGGATGCTGGCATCATACTGAAGGCGGAAAAGGCTCGTGATCCCTGGCGCTATGCATTTGTAAATGGCATACCAGGGAAGAAGGCGAAGGAGATTTGCTATGGCATCGCTTTGGCCCATCTTCCGAAATCCGTTCTGACCGTCCTCCGTGTCAAGTTCGGTGCTAAGCTGGATCGATGGGTACCTAATCTGAGTTCCGATGGTTCACTGGAAGGAGGTGAGGTCTGATGCCTGTTTTAACGCCAGAAAGACCTGGCCAGTTCCGTTATCTTCAACGTCGAACTCCGGATGACCCCATGACCCTCTATAACAAGGTCTGTCATGAAATTGATGCCTACTTTAAAAGGCGGAAGATCCCGTATCTTCCGGGCCAGAAGAAAGCCCTTTACACGGCTGTTGAAGAGATTTTATCCGGGCACCCAGGTAATGTCGTTGCCATCCCCATTCCTCCCGGCGGAGGCAAATCGACCATGATTCGCGCCCTGCTGACGGTCCTCTCGACTGCGTTCTATCACGACACCGCCGCCGCCCACACGCTGGGCGGGGTGGTCGTGGTCGTCCAAAAGTCCTCCGAAGGACACGAGCTGGAGGAACTCTGCAATGGCGTCTCAGGGGAGAAGGTTGCCCTTCTGCTGGAGAGTGCAAACGACTTCAATCTATCCCAGGGCCGATGCCCGAACGGAACTGCCAGCACGTTTTCGGAGTGCAAAAAACGAACCTGCCCGGACTATGACACATGTGAGCTGATGCATCTTGGGGACCAGATTCAGGACGTTCCTATCCTCATTTTACTGCACGCTCGCTACCAGATGTATCTGGAGAACATGGAGCCATTTTTGACCTGGCAACACGGTGCGGAGGAACGACACCGAAACTTGTTGTTGGTCGATGAGACTCCCGAACTGTTTGAGACGAATGAAATTTCTCTGCGCACCCTAAACAATGCGGAAAGCGACCTGGACGAAGCACAACCGAGCCGAGGTTCAGAGGGGTTATGGAACAAACGCGATCTTCTGTTCCGGTGGCGTGCCTTTGTGCGAACGCCCTTCTATAAGGTGAAAAAGCTGGTTTGTGAGCGTGCCTTCCAAACAGGAATTCTCCTCCACAGCGATTTTAAGGAAGCGGGGTTTGACGAGAAAGAGCTGACAGAGTTTGGACGGCGGATCGAAAAATACGTTTCAGGATCGAAGGCCGGAAAGGTCGTCCAGATCCTCCGTTCCGCACAACGCGTAGTGTATTCACAGGATCGAACAGAAAAGCTCTGCTGTCCGAGACTCCGAACTCTTGGCGGACCCAAGAGCCCAGCCACGTTTATCTTTTCGGGAACTGCGAGCATTGCGCCGCAAATCGTCCGAAACCCTGAGTTTCGCATCGCATCGACGACCTGGGAGGAAAGCTACCAGCGTCTTACCTTTAAGATCCAGCGTGGGGATGTTTTCTCAGTTTCCAAAACAGCGATGCAGCGCAAGGCGAATCTTGACGCGGCAATTGTGTGGCTGAAGGAATCCATTCCCGACCTTCGCCAGAAGCACCGAAAGATCCTGGTCGTAAGCTACAAAACCCTTGCCGCCAGGTTATGGGAGGCACTCAAGGAGTTCCAGGACTGCCTGATCCCATACATCGATGGGAACGAACAGGCACAGCCGATGCTTCCATACTTTGGTGGCCTGAATGGGTCCAACCTGTACCAGCAGGCAACCTGCGTGATCTGTCTGGGCCTTCACCGTTTCGAGCCTGCCGAATACCTCTGGAGAGCAGTGGCGCTTGACCATGACGGGAAGCTTACCGACGCCATTCAGCAGCAGGCCGCGACTTCCAGGGGCAGGTTCTTGGAGCAGATGCCTCAAGTAATGGACGTTCAGGATGCCACACTTGCGGATGACCTGATCCAGCTCATTTTCCGCTGTGCGCTGCGGCGGCACGGTGAGACCCAGCCAATTACAGTGTGGCTGTTTCAGCCCCCAAACGGTGTCTTGCATTATCTCTCAAACTTCTTCCCGAGAGCCTCTTTTCAGGATGTAAAGACAGTCCCGGATGCCTGCCGGACTGCGATGACAACCAGCCGACAATACAAAGGCGAAGCAACCCACGCTGCCGTGCTCCTGAAGTGGCTCACCTCACAGTGGGATGGCAAAGAGATTACCCCCAAGGAGATACGGGAACACACCAACTTAACGATGAAGCAGTTCAAAGAAGCCAAGAAGAATGCTGATATCAAAACCTTCTTTGCCTCCTGTGTTGAGACCAGCGGTTCTGGAAGCAACACGATCTATCGACGCAAACACGATGCACCATGATTCAATAGTAGCGCATCGGCGAAGGTGAGTCAAGGGATTCTGACAGGGACTGGACATTTCCTCATCAAAGGGTGTCTGGTCCCTGTTGTGTTCAGGGGGGAGTTTCTATGCTTGTTTCCATAGGAATCCCCCCCTCTGTTTTTTCAATTTTTCCCGCTGGGATCCTCTCGAAACGTGAGAAATCCTGGTCGGATAAGACTGATTTCCGCTCGGACGAGAAATGTGCTCTCGAACACGTTCCGACCGGATTGAAACGCAAAAAAGCTAGGAATATCAAGGGAAATTTGACCTCAGTTCGGGAATCGAGAGATTTTGGTCAGTTCGAGAAAATTTGCAGGTCTTTATTTTCATGGATGGTACGTCCCCCTCTCATGAGGCCCTATAGAGAGCCTGTCCTGTATTTTTTGACACGCCCTTTAACATAATTACTCATCTTGGTGATGCTGATGGGCGGGCTATCGAAAGAAGCACAGGTAGCCTAGTAGTGGGAAGCACCATGCTCACACCCACTCTATGGGCCTGGGAGATCATGCGACAATCAGAAAAGGCACTGAGACACATCGCAGCGAGTAACTACTCGCTGACATAAAATAACGGTGTCACAACAGCTATAAGAAACGATTGCAACGCAGGCCACGTTTCCAGCGCAGCTGCCGGAACCCGATACTCCCGGCCAACCCGCACCGCAGTCAACTCACCGGACTGGATCATCCTTCGCACCTGCTGTTTGCTGGTTTGGAGAAGCGTGTCAAAATTGATACCCCTTAAAACAAATTCATACAGCCTAGGCTGATGAATTTTTAGGAGGTCAATCAAAATGAAGACTCGTGACATTGTGAAGGAAGCCGTGCAGAAGTTGGGATATAAGAAACTTCGTAAGGCGCAGATCCAACCGATCAATGACCTGATGGACGGCAAAGACATTCTGCTGATCGCCCCAACCTCGATGGGGAAAAGCGCCGTGTTCCAGGTCCCCGGTCTGGCCCAAGCAAAACAAAAACCAGGCAGCTGGGTATTGGTCATTGAACCCACCCTCGCACTCATCCACGACCAAGTGAGGCGCTTGCGGGAGAAATCGATTTCTGCTGCTTGTCTGACCGGTGAGAACGCAGGCAACGGAGATGATGTCTTAACTCAAGTACGTCGCGGAGAGATCACGTTCCTGTTCACGACCCCGGAACAGCTTCAGAGCTACAGGTTCCAGACCATGTTGGTTCCGAATCATAATCCCTGGCTGGTCGTCGTGGATGAGGCCCACTGCCTTACCGAGTGGGGATCTTTCCACTTTCGGCCCGCTTATCGAAGCATAGGCCAGACGATCCAGAAGATGAAGCACCGTCCCGTTGTTGCCGCCATGACTGCCACAGCACCTATGAGATACCGCATTGACATCGTTCTCTCTCTGGGAATGAAGAAACCAAAGCTGCATTACACTTCGCTGGCGAAACCCAACCTGAAGTTGGTGGTCAGAGACTATACGTTGGACACATCGGTATTGGACAGCCTGCCGGTATCCAAACGGGAGAAAAAACGTCAGCTGGAGAAGTTGAGGGAGAAGACGCTCCAGAACAAGCTGAAGGAAGCTGTGCGCTTAATCAAAAAATATGGTTCCGGCGGCAGTGTAATCCTCTACGCCACGACCCGCAACTCGGTTGAGTTCGTCTACAACAACCTGAAAGAACGGGAGGAACTGAAAGGCCAGGTCGTCAAATACCATTCCGGAATGACCGCTGAGAAGAAAAACAAGGTGTTGGGCAAATTCCTGTCTGGAAAGAAGCGGATCATCGTGGCAACCTCCGCGTTCGGTATGGGGATCGACCAGGCGGATGTACGGCTGGTCCTTCATTTTGAGCTGCCTTTGTCTCCTGTGGAGTGGTATCAACAGATCGGACGTGCTGGACGTGACGGCAGGGATGCTCACGTCGTACTGTTCTATCAGGAGGACGACATCAAGCAGAACCGTGCCATTCTTGCCGGGAAGAAAACGATGCGGGAGATTGAGGAACTTCCGGATACACTCCAATCCATTACCCTGGACGAGATACAAACATCTGTTTGTAAGCTGGAGGCCCTGGTGGACTTGCTGCATCAAGATAGCTGCCTGTTCCAAGGACTGTTACGCTATCTGGGGGAATGGAATGCTCCTGCCTGTGGGTGTTGCAGTATCTGTCAGCGTAACCGGAAAAAGAAGGGGGTGTGAGATATGCTCCTGATGGAACGCGGCATCCACACGGTAGAGCTGTACTTGCGGAATATGGGCTACAGTGCCATTCAGAAGATTGTGGATGATCTGTACGAGCAGGAGAAAATCTACCTACGGAAGAAGGATAAGATCAAGAACCACTGTGATTATGAGGTAACGGACCTGTTTCCGGATGGGATCTATATGAAGCTGGAGCAGCGCTATCTTCACAGCCCAGGTGGTATCCGGTTTATCGTCAATCCCCACTCACTGGCATCCGGTGGATATGTTCCGGAGGCACTGTATCATCCAAATATGGACCCAGATATTATGGAGAAGGTTGTTGCTGTAATCGAGGACGAGTTTTATGATGAGGAACACCACAGCATCTGGGAGTTAAACAAAGAGGACCTTTCACTCAGCCGGGTAGACCTCACGTGGAATCTGTATTTCCCCGAAGAGACTGACCTGACAGAACTCATCCGCCTGTTCAAACACGGTCATCATAGCAAGACAGCAAAGGTCAAACAATTCCATGATTCAGTAAAGGATAAACATTCCTTCCGGTTGAAGTTCAGTGATATGACATTGACTGTGTATGATAAGAACTTTCAGATCACACGTAAGGGACAAACGATCGAGAACGAGACAGATGGGACAAATATCCTACGGATCGAGCTGTCTATGAAACGCAACGCATATTACAGAGCGCTGAAACTGAAACCGGGAAAAAAGCTATCTTATGATGTGATCCTGCGCAAACTCTACAAGCATGGAAGCAAACTGATCCGTAAGCAAATGAAGAACCTGTTCCCTTGTGATGGGAAACATCTGCCCTATCAGAAAGCCAAGCGCAGGATCGAGAAGGAGATTACGAACAAGAAGACCCAGAAGAAGATGCTGTACCTACTGGAGAAAACGAGTCGAAGCGATACACTCGACCATGCCATCAAGAAAACACAGGAACGGTATCGTATTGGAGAGAAAGGCATGAAATCGTTACTCAAACAGTTTGATGCGATTCAGGTCAATCCAATTACCTTTCGGAAGGACTCGAAGATCAAGAGCGCAGAATCTTTCAGGAAGATGTTATTATGATGTTTTTGATGGTGTTCGGTTAAAAAAATGGAGGATTGAGTGGAGGGTGTTTTGGGGTGTTGGTGTTTCTGGGTGATTTGTTCTTAAACCCCTTATAGGCCAGGATACGGACCAATTCACGCGAGATTGGAGCGTTTAAAAGAGTTTAGAAGAGGTACTCCAATCTCGCGTGAATAACAGGAGAGATACCGAACCCAAAGCATACCAAAAGAATGCAAATATCATCCAATTCATCAGAGCATACTCCCTGAAAATCTTCTCTCAGACGGCCATACACGCAAGTTAAGAACACCTGCCTGCTCCAAAAGCCCTGTGATAATCCTTGCTCCGAGTAGATACTCAGCCCCTTAGAAATCCTCGATTGGAGAGAAAAAAGGGCGAAGGTATCGGCCTCCACCCTGTAAAATGAACTCGTTATTTTATTTGGACCAGGCATCGTTTCTTATAGAACGCGATTCCATAGCAGAGTACCGAGTCATAGTCATCCTCAAACTCTTTCGCATACTGCCGGTCTTCAATCTGTTCAAGAGCTGCTGCGCAGTCTTTGGACATTGCATCCTGTGTGCGGGAATACTTCGCCTCAAAAATAGCGACGCGATCTCCCTCCGGGTCAAGGACGACCACATCACTGCGGCCTTCTCCATGCTCCTTATTGGAGTCCACCTCATAGCCCGCTCCGGCAAAAATACCGGCTAGGAACGCATGATAAAAGTCTTCTTTGTAGTCATGGTAGCTGATGGTTTTGCGGAGGAGCTTGTTCATCTGTTCTGTGAGAATCTCCGCTTTACCAGACCAAACGGCATCGAATAGAACCCTTCGGTTCCAGGTCTGAGCACTCTCATCAAACCACTTTTGGATGGTTGTCTCGAAGATCTCCTGGACCTCCGCATTAGGAATCATCAGGGCTGATGTTTTTTCTGGCAACGGAGCTGGAAGGTCTTCTTCCCGTGCTTGTGTCAGATAACCGGTTAGGTATAGGATGCTCCACAGATTCTCTTCGGAAGAGTGCAGATAATCATAGGTCAGATTCTCCTCGATCCGCTGGAGGATATAACCACCGGATAGCAACGTTTCTAATTTACGGGAGATACTACGGCCTGCGTAGTCGATAAACGACCGGATGATAGAATTGTCACTGGTGTTCTTCCAGTAGCTGGCGGGCTTGGCCTTTGGGTTGCGCTGGAGGTCCCGCAGGTAGTTCATGACATCCCAAGGACAGTAGACATCCAAATCCCCAAAGTGATACCCATCGTACCAGTTTTTGATATCAGCAGCATGTTCCAGGCAGTCTGCATCTTTGAGGATCTGGTCTACATCTGCCTGGGTGAACCCAAAGTATTCGTTCAAGTGAGAAGACGAAATCGTATCGGAGACAAAGTTGTTGGTGCCCGTGAAGATGCTTTCTTTGGCAATCCGCAGGCAGCCAGTGACAACGGCAAAACGCAGGGCATCATTATCCTTCAATGCCTGCATCAGCCCCTTCACCACATCCAACATCTCTGCATAGTACCCCTTGGCGCTGGCCTTGGCGATAGGAACATCGTACTCATCGATCAAAAGAATCACAGGTTTCCCATAGTATTCCTGCATTGTAGTGGTCAATAAAGCTAAGCTATCCTTTATCTCTTTAACGGACGCATCTCCAGACATGATGTGCGTAATAATTTCTTTGTCAAATGGATTGATTTTGTCACTTTCTAGCAAATACATATGTTTTTTATATAGATTTGCTAGAACGACCGTCAGCATGTCATAGGCATCTTGAAAGTTCAGCCCATCCACTTTCTTGAAGGACAAAAACAACGTGGGCCACTGGTTCATCCACTCGCTGCACAGAGCTGCATTCTTAGAGATTTCCAATCCCTCAAACATCGCCTGACTGTCCTTACGGATGTCGAAGAAGTTGTCCAGCATACTCATGCCCATGGTCTTTCCAAACCGGCGGGGGCGGGTGATGAGGGTGACTTCTGCCGTCTCTTTCTCTAACAGGTCTTCGATGAGGCCCGTCTTGTCCACATAGTAATACTTATAATTCCGGATCTTCGCAAAGTCGGAAACGCCAACTGGGATCTTGAGATCATTCATGTCTACAACCTCCTTCCAATCTCTCAAGTTGGTTTTATGATACCATGAAAACCCTGCGTTTACAAGCAAGAAGCAAATTCGGATCTGAGCAGATTCCAGATATATATTATACTCTTGAAACCAGCTGGCATGGTATTGACTGTGCTGGCTGGTTATCTTATTTCAGGAGGAATACGCCCATGAAAGTCCTGCTCATCGAGCCTGGAAAACCACCCAGACCAGCCATCATTCCACAAACCCTGGCCGCTATGCAGAAGGCCGTCGGTGGCCTCATCCAGGCCGTCTATCCCTTCGACGATCCCGTTGCTCTCATCTGTAACGAGGAGGCCAAGCTGGAAGGTCTGCCCCTCAACCGCGCCTTACGAGATGAGGACGGCAACATCTACGACATCATTGCTGGAACCTTCTTCCTCTGCGGTGCTCCACCGGACAGCGAAGACTTCACCAGCC
>OLPF01001509.1_pt1 | contig 18715 bp, 11 predicted proteins | sample 1673121 | NCBI WGS metagenome assembly OLPF01 (sample SAMEA3136756, study PRJEB25190) | human gut metagenome
TGCTCTTCCGATCTGAGGTCGAGCGCACCTATGAGATAGCCATCGATGCGGGGGTCAATCATTTCGACTTCATACCGAGCGAATCGGCGCCCCTTGAAGCGATGGGGCGCGTTCTCGGCCGTCATCGCAACCGGGTGCACATCCAGGTGCATATCGGAGCGCTGTACGAAAGCGGAGCGTATGGGTGGACGACCAAGGCGGCTCCCGCTATTGCGGAGTTCGAGCAGCGCCTGGCAACCATCGGCACCGATTACGCCGACTTCGGCTTTATTCACTGCATCGACGAAGATGCCGATCTCGATCGCGTGATGAATGGCGGCATATGGGATTATGCTCAGTCCCGCAAAGCCGACGGCACCATTCGCCACCTTGCGTTTTCCACGCACAGCCCGCATATCGCGCGCGAGCTGCTCGCAACGGGATCCTTCGACCTCGCTATGTTCAGCTTGAATCCCATGTACGACTATACCGACGAGTCCGAATATGGTCAGGGCGAGGCCGCCGACCGCGCGCTGCTATACCGCGAGTTCGAGCGCGCGGGCGTGGGCGTTGCGGTGATGAAGCCGTTTGCGGGCGGCCAGCTGCTCGATGCCGAGCAGTCGCCGTTCGGGCAGGCGCTCACGCGCTCCCAATGCATTCAGTACGCACTCGATAAGCCGGGTGTCCTCACGGTGCTGCCGGGTGTGCACGGCGTGTCCGACCTGCGCGATCTGCTCTCCTTCTTCGAGGCGTCGCCCGAGGAGCGCGACTATTCCGGCCTCGCGTCCATGGTCCCGCAAACGCGCGAGGCGCGGTGCGTGTATTGCAACCATTGCCAGCCCTGTCCGGCCGGCATCCAGATCGGTCTGGTCAACAAGTATTACGACTTGGCGTGTGTGGGGGATGAGCTGGCGGCCGAGCATTATCGCAATTTGGAACATCATGCAGGGGAGTGCATCGGTTGCGGTCACTGCGATCGCCGGTGCCCCTTCGGCGTCGCTCAAAGCGAGCGCATGGCTCAGATCGCGGCGTACTTCGGAGCCTAGGGAAACGATGATTTCATCTTCGGGGCGATCGGGACTGCAGCTTTTGGGCACTTCGGGGCGGAGGGTCTGGGTAGCCGCGCCGCGATCGAGAGGCCGCCGGCCCCCTGAGCTGCGCCTTTCCCTCCATCCTGCTCGCCCGTACCCGCCCGCCGCACAAGGAAGTGCCCAAAAGTTGAGATCTCGATGAGCGGGATGTCAACGGTGCCCATCAACCAGCACGTTCCTGGTGGATTCTTGTGGAGCGCTGCGGGCCCGAATAGGTTCTTTCGTGTAAACCGGGTAGGATGAGTGAAGACGAAAGGACCGAATATGTTTGACGCTTCGACGTTGCAGGCGCTATCTTGGGCCGCGTTTGGCTGCGGTTTCACATGGCTCATGACCACTGCGGGCTCGGCCGTGGTGTTTTTCACTGGCAAGGACCCCGAGAAAGGCAAGCTCACCCATCACATCTTCCTCGGGTTCGCCGCGGGCGTGATGATCGCCGCCAGCGTATGGTCGCTTTTGAACCCCGCCATCGAGCAAGCGGAGGAGATGGGGCAGATCGGCTGGATTCCAGCCGCGGGCGGTTTTCTCCTGGGAGTCGCTTTCCTTATGGCGCTCGATTCGCTCTTGCCGCATTTGCATGCGGAAAGCGATGAGCCCGAGGGCATCCAAACCAGCTGGAAGCGCACGACGCTTTTGGTTTCCGCTGTGACACTCCACAACATTCCCGAAGGGATGAGCGTTGGCCTGCTGTTTGCCATGGCTTCGCAGGCGCAGGGGGTAGCAGGAGAGGCGTATCTGGGCATGGCCTTCGCGCTGGCGCTGGGCATAGGCCTGCAGAACTTTCCCGAGGGCGCTGCCATTTCGCTGCCGTTGCGTCGTGAGGGCATGAGCCGCATGAAGGCGTTCGCCATGGGGAGCCTTTCCGGCATCGTCGAACCCGTATTCGGCATCCTCGTGGTCTTGGCGGCGGGGTGGATCAGTCCCTTCATGCCGTGGCTTCTCGCCTTTGCCGCGGGCGCGATGATATACGTGGTGGTCGAGGAGCTCATTCCCGAGGCGCATCTGGGCGAGCATTCCAATGTGGGCACGCTCGGCGTGATCGTAGGCTTCGTGGTCATGATGGTCCTGGATGTCGCGCTGGGATAGATAAGGGTCGAGGCGCCGGGAACGAAAAGGCGCCGGTTGCCAAAATGTCCGCCAAGCCTTATTAAACGTTCATCATCTTGTTCAGCGATTCGTGCGAGAATGGCGTATGTGTGTCGCAGCGGTTTGGCTGCCGGCACCGTCCGCCTGCCATGCGGGCCGGGGCTTCGCGCGCTCGGTCGACGTGATAGCGACGGTATCATGTATCACCCTCGACGTGGCTGAACCAGGAGGACCCATGATCAAGCTCTTCGCGAGCGACCTCGACGGCACACTTTTCAACGCGTTTCACAACGTCGACCGAACCATCCTCGACGCTGCGCGGGCCATCGTGGCAACCGGAGCGCATCTGGTGCTCGCGACGGGGCGCACGGTCATATCTGCCCGGGACCTTGGTTTCGAGGACGTGCCGATTGAAGCCGTGGGGTCAAACGGCTCCATCATTCGCGATGGTGCGGGGGAGATTATCAAGACGTTCCCGCTTGATCCGGCGGAGCTCGAAGACCTCATGCGCTCATTTCCCCATGTGTGCTTCGACTGCGTGGCGCCAGAGGGTTCTTATATCACGGGCACCCGCGAGGACCATGAGGCGGGATTCCGCCGCGACGGTTTGGTGCGACGCATCGTGATGCGTGGCATGCGTCAGCGTCGCGGCGGCGGAGGGGAGCGCCGTTTCTCCCAGTCGATGGGCGAGGTGCTCGCGCACGAGATATGCAAGGTCAACTGCCGTGTTTCGGACGATGGGCTCGAACGCGAGCTCAAAGCATATCTTGCCGAGCATAGCGATACGCTGGTTAATGCACCCTTCAACCCTGTGATGTTCGAAATCACACAGGTCGGGGTCAACAAGGGCGCGAGCGTCGCGTGGCTCGCCGAGCATCTTGGCTACGCCGAAAGCGAAGTAGCCGTATACGGTGACGGCGGCAACGATTTGGTGATGCTCGAGAGATTTGAACATGCTTATGCCACTGCGAACGGCAGTGACGAAGCCAAGCGCGCGGCGGGCACCGTTATCGGGCCGTGCTATCTACACGCCGTGCCGCGGCACATGTTGCGGACGCTCCGTCGCGAGCGCGGGCGCGTGGTAATCGAGTAGCTGATTGCCGCAATCGAGGCGTCGCCTGCTTGTTGGCGTGGCTGCCGCGGATTCAACCGGTTGGGCGGGACCGAAACCTTAGAATTTCGCGTCATCGAAGCAAAACTCTCGCCAAAGGATCGAATTTTATTGGGCCCGCCGGGTACAAGCGCCTGTTTGCCGGAAGAAAGCCCAGCTACAAGGGTTGCTTCCTGTCGGGCTACTGCGTGGGGCGAGAGAAAATCGATCCTTTGGCGGGAGTTTTTTGGCGGCGGGGGCAATCGGGCATACGGTGACGGCGGGTGCCTGCGGTGGCGGGGGAGCCTGCGGTGACAGCGGGTGCCTGCGGCGGCGACAGATACTCACGAATCGCAAAAGCGCCGCGTTGTTCCTCCGGTTGGTTGCGGCAAGCGTGTCACAGCACTAACAAGCTCCTAACACTTGTGAAGACGCGGCGATGCCGGCGCGCGTGTGAATGATATTGCACGCTGTGTGCAATAATACTCAGCGCGTGAAGGAATGGGCCTTCACACACGAGAAAGATGGTATATGGTTCCATCTGCATCAGCAGCGGTAACAGCACCTGCGGCGGAGCCGGTCCGACAGGTGCCCCCGGCAACCCTTTCGATGGGTCCCGCGACCCCGGCACCCGCTAAATGCGATCGCCGCAGCTTGCGTTCGCAGCGCATGCTGCGCCGGGCGCTTGCAGAGCTGGTCAGCGATGGCGAGGACGTAAATGCGGTCACGGTCGCCGCGCTCACGGAGCGCGCCGGCCTCACGCGCCGCACGTTTTACACGCATTACCGCGATATCCCTGATTTCATCGAGCAGGTCGAGGCGAACATCTTGGACGAGATTCGCGCTCGCATCGCCCGCGTGGCCGCGGCGGATCTTGCCTCTCTGTACCGAAACATCGAGGAGCTCGAGCCTGCCCCCGGCTCCGTCGAGCTGCTCGCCTATCTGAAACGCGACGGTGCGGTGATCGGTGCGCTGCTGGGCCCGGGCGGCGACCCTGCGTTCGTCCAGCGAATCATGGATATCGCTCGCGACACGGTTGCCGATCGCATGAAAACGGGCATCTTCCCTGGCGTGCTCGGTGCATTCTTCGACTACTACCTTGCCTACGTGGTCGCTGCGGAAATGGGCATCGTACAGAGGTGGTTCGCGAGGGGGCTGCGCGAGGCCCCCGAAACGATGGCGCGCATCATGACGATCGCGGCGTTCGTGCGCCCGGGCGACCTCTATGGCAAGCCGATTGATATCAACGTGCCGGAATACGGCATGAAGCTCATGGGGCTGAACCTCTTCGGCCCGCTAGATGACGCAACGGATGATGCTGACATCAAGGAGGACTTCAATGGTTAAGATTCCCGTGATGGGCGAAGTGGACGAGATGCCCGAGCAGGAGATGGCTGCCGAGGCGCCGGGCGCGACGGCGGGCGCGGTATCAAACGGTGCAATCTGGAATCCTGATGCCGCAACAAGCAACCTGCATTTAGGCATCGACGTGGGTTCCACCACCGTCAAACTCGCCGTGCTGAACGATGACAACCAAATCGTCTATGCCAAGTATCAGCGGCACCACACCGACGTGCGCGCTTGCGCCCGCGACCTCTTCGTACAGGCGGCCGCGGTGCTTCCCGAGGCGCAGATGACCTGTGCCATTACAGGCTCCGGCGGCTTGCTCCTTTCGCAGTGGCTCGGTCTTGAGTTCGTGCAGGAGGTCATCGCGAGCAAGCGCGCCGTGGAGACCATGATTCCCCAGACGGACGTGGCAATTGAGCTCGGCGGCGAGGACGCCAAGATCATCTACTTCGACCAGGGCATCGAGCAGCGCATGAACGGCACCTGCGCTGGTGGTACGGGCGCGTTCATCGACCAGATGGCCACGCTGCTCCACACCGACGCCTCCGGCTTGAACGAGCTCGCCAAGGGTGCCACCACAATCTACCCCATCGCGAGCCGCTGTGGCGTCTTCGCCAAGTCTGACGTGCAGCCGCTCTTGAACGAGGGCGCGCGCCAGGAGGACGTGGCCGCGTCCATCTTCCAGGCGGTGGTAACGCAGACCATCTCGGGCCTTGCGTGCGGCCGCCCCATCCGTGGCAACGTGGCCTTCCTCGGCGGCCCGCTCCAGTATCTCTCCGAGCTGCGCGAGCGCTTCTACATCACGCTCGAGCTCGACGAGGCGCATCGCATCGTGCCCGAGAACGCGCACCTCTTCGTAGCAAGCGGCGCCGTCATGGCGCACGAGTCCGAAAAGCTCAGCACCTTCCCCGAGCTCATTGCCGCCATTGATGCGCTCGGCGACACCCAGGGCTCCGAGGTGGCGCGCCTGGACCCGCTTTTCGCAACCGATGCCGACTACAAGGAGTTCAAGCAGCGCCACGACCGGGAAGTCGTGCCGCGCGGCGAGCTCGAGGGCTACCAAGGTCGCGTGTTCATCGGCCTGGACGCCGGTTCCACCACCATGAAGGCAGCAATGGTGGGCGAGGACGGCCAGCTCCTCTACACCTGGTATGGCAACAACAACGGCGACATCTTGGGCACGGCCAAGACCATCATGGCCGATTTCTACGCGCACATTCCCGCGGGCTGCACCATCGGCCATGTGACCACCACGGGTTACGGTGAGGCGCTCCTCATCGAGGCGCTCAAGGCCGACTCGGGCGAGATCGAGACCGTTGCTCACCTGCGCGGTGCGAAGGCCTTCCTGCCGGGTGTGCAGTTCATCTTGGACATCGGTGGTCAGGACATGAAGTGCCTGCGCGTGGCGGACGGCGTCATCGAGCACATCATGCTCAACGAAGCCTGCTCCTCGGGCTGCGGTTCCTTCATCGAGAGCTTCGCTGTATCCATGGATATGGGTGTCGAGCAATTCGCTCGCGAGGCCATCGGCGCCCTGCAGCCCGTCGACCTGGGCAGCCGCTGCACCGTGTTCATGAACTCCCGCGTGAAGCAGGCGCAGAAGGAAGGCGCCACAGTGGGCGACATCGCTGCGGGCCTGTCCTACTCCGTGATTAAGAACGCCCTGTTCAAGGTCATCAAACTGCGTGATCCTAAAGAGATCGGCACGCAGGTGATCGTCCAGGGCGGCACCTTCATGAGCGACGCCACCTTGCGCGCTTTCGAGCTCCTTACCGGCGTGAACGCTGTGCGTCCGGACATCGCGGGCTGCATGGGCGCTTACGGTGCGGCGCTCCTCGCGCGCGACCGCGCCGGCGCCGAGGGCACCTCGACCATCCTCTCCGCCGAAGAGATCGCTGCCCTTACCGTGACCCAGCGTCATGCACGCTGCGGCCGCTGCTCCAACAACTGCCAGCTCACCATCAACGACTTCGGTGGCGGCCGTCGTTTCATTACCGGCAACCGCTGCGAGAAGGGCGCGGGCAACCACGCCAAGAAGCAGGAGGTGCCGAACCTCTTCGCCGCCAAGAACGACCTGCTCTTCAACCGCTCCGTGCTGGCGGAGGAGGACGCCCCGCGCGGCACCGTGGGCATCCCCCGCGCCCTCAACATGTACGAGAACTATCCGTTCTGGCACGCGTTCTTCACCAAGTTGGGTTTCCGCGTGGTGCTCTCGGACGATTCGAGCAAGAAGACCTACGACGCGGGCATCGAGTCCATGCCATCCGAGTCCGTGTGCTACCCGGCTAAGCTCAGCCACGGCCACGTGATGAACCTCATCGACAAGGACGTCGATTTCATCTGGATGCCGTGCATCCGCTGGGAGCGCAAGGAAGACCCGGCAGCGGGCAACTGCTACAACTGCCCCATCGTCATGAGCTACCCCACGGCGCTGGGCCTCAACATCGACGAGATTGCGAGCAAGAACGTCGAGTTCATGTACCCGTTCGTGCCGTATCACGACAAGATCGAGCTCAAGCGCCGTCTGTACGAGCTCATCGCCGTCGAGCGCGTGCAGGATGCGGAGGAGGGCCGCGGCCGCGTGCGCGGGCCCAAGATCACCCGTTCCGAGATCGACGCCGCGGTGAACGCTGCCTACGAGGAGGACGCTCGCTTCCATGAGCGCATCCAGGAGATGGGCGAGGAGGCCATTCACTGGATTGAAGAGCACGGCGGCCACGGCATCGTGCTCGCCGGGCGCCCGTACCACAACGACCCGGAGATCAACCACGCTCTGCCCGAGCTCATCACGAGCTTCGGCTTCGCGGTGCTCACGGAGGATTCCGTCGCACACCTCGTGAAACCCGACCGGCCCATCCGCGTGGTCGACCAGTGGATGTTCCACAGCCGCCTCTACCGTGCGGCGAAGCTCGTGACGCTCCGCAACGACCTGGACCTCATCCAGCTGAACTCCTTCGGCTGCGGCCTTGACGCGCTCACCACCGACCAGGTGCAGGAGATTCTTGAGGGTTCCGGCAAGATCTACACCGTACTCAAGATCGACGAGGTCTCGAACCTCGGCGCTGCGCGCATCCGCATCCGCTCGCTCATGGCTGCCTTGAAGGACCAGGAGGCGGAGCGCGCCGCTGAGGCCGCCCGCGCCGGCGAGGCCTACGAGCAGGGCGACGCCGCCCCCGTGGCACCGAGCGAGGACGCCCCGGCCTTCTCCACGCACAAGTACGCACTCTCCGCGCAGCGCCGCGCCAACTCGGCCGCCTTCCCCAAGGTGCAGTTCACCGAGGAGATGCGCGACCAGGGCTACACCATCCTCTGCCCGCAGATGGCGCCCATCCACTTCGACCTGGTCAAAGAGGTTATGAAGGAGGCGGGTTACAACTTCGTGCTGCTGCCCTCTACCGACCGCGGCGCCGTGGAGGCGGGCCTGCGCTATGTGAACAACGACATCTGCTACCCGTCGATCCTCGTGACCGGTCAGATCATGGAGGCCATCGAGAGCGGCAAGTACGACCTTAACCGCACCGCCGTGATCATCTCGCAGACGGGCGGCGGCTGCCGCGCCACCAACTACATCGCGCTCATCCGCAAGGCGCTGCGCGAGAGCGGCAACCCGCAGGTGCCGGTGATCAGCCTGGCCGCGGTGAAGCTCGACGAGCAGAATCCCGGCTTCAAGCTTACGGTGCCGTTGCTCAAGGCCGCCGTGTACTGCGTGCTCTTCGGCGACGTGATGATGCAGATGCTCTACCGCACGCGCCCCTACGAGGCTACGCCGGGCTCCGCGAACGCGCTCTTCGAGGAATACATGGAGCGCGCCCGCAAGCTCGCGCCCAAGTTCACGCGCCGTTCGTTCACGCGGCTCTCGCGCGAGGCCATCCGCGCGTTCGATACGCTGCCGCTCGTGGGCGAGGGCACCAAGCCGCGCGTGGGCGTGGTAGGCGAGATTCTCGTCAAATTCCACCCCACGGCTAACAACCACGTGGTCGAGGTCATTGAGTCCGAGGGCTGCGAGGCCGTGGTGCCGGGGCTCCTCGACTTCTTCCTGTATTCCATGTCGAATGCCAAGGTGCAGAAGGACGAGCTGGGGAGCTCCGCTGCATCGCGAGCCACCATGGATGCTGTTATCGGCCTGGTCGACTGGATGCGCAAGCCCGTGGACGAGCTGCTGGAGCGGAGTGCCCGGTTCGAGCGCCCCGAGCCCATTAGCGTGATGGCTCAGAAGGCCACGCAGGTTCTTTCACTTTGCAACAACATGGGCGAAGGGTGGTTGCTTACGGCCGAGATGCTCGACCTCATCGACCACGGCGCGCCGAACATCATCTGCACGCAGCCGTTCGCATGCCTGCCGAACCACGTGGTGGGCAAGGCCGTGATCAAGGAGCTGCGCCGGCAGCACCCCGAGAGCAACATCGTGGCCGTGGACTACGACCCGGGTGCTTCGGAGGTGAACCAGCTCAACCGCATCAAGCTCATGATCAGCGTGGCGAAGGAGAACCTGCGCGCAGGGAAGGGCTTCACCATGGAGAGCGTGAAGCCGCTTGCGATGGATATGGATGACAGCAAGTTCCGGCCGTATCACGGAGATGATGCGGGGAGTGGCGCGCGCGGCGGTGCCGGCGCGGCCGGCGGCTCGTGTTCTGCGTGCGGTGCCGTTACCGATGACGCCGTGGCGGCCGTGGCCGAGCGTTTGGGCGAGGGAGTCAAGTAGCGCTGCCGGTGCCCGACGATGCTGCGGGCGCCGGGCGGTGCCAGGCGGTGCCGCTTCTCTCGGTTGGGGCGGGCGGCGCTGCTGCTTTCAGCTGGGTCGGGTGATGCCGCTTTCAGCCGTCTGCGGGCGGCGCTGCTACCTCCTGATGATGTCGGGCGCCCCCCTTGCGAAGGCGCTCCCCTTTGCGGGGGCGCCTGATTTTGGGCGGACCCGGCTGCGGGGGCGCTTCTCTTTGCGGAGGAGCGCCCGCTCCGGGCGGCGTTCTCGGGCGTAGAATCGACAAAATGAATCTTTCATGCCGAATTACGCAATAAGGAGCATTTTTCTCCGTCTTATTGCGTAATTCGGCATGTAGAATGAGCGCTACAAACTCTGTCTCGCGGTCGGGGGTGGCGCTATGCGGAGGTCGAAGCGCTGGGCGGAGCTCGAGCAGCTCATTCGTGATGAGCAAGGGCGTGGCAGGTGCTTTGCCGCGCGCGACCGGAATGAGGTGCAGCTGTTGCGGCGGCACGTTGCTCAGAGTGTCGTGGTAGAGCCGTTCCCACGTCTGTTCGCAACGAACGACTACTGGAATGCGCTGCGGCCCGATGCGCGGCACCTTCATATCGTGCGGGCGCTTGCGGCGCGCGACCAGGATATAGTGTTCTGCTCCCATAGCGCGGCGCTCATCCATGGCCTGCCCGTCTCCTACCATCTTCTCGATGCGGTTCATTGCGTTACGAAGGCATCCGCGCCGTCAAAGAGCCGAGGCATGCTCAAGCGGCATGGCATGACGCCGCACGAGATTACCTGCGTCGATGGCGTGCGTGTGATATCGCTGGTAGAGGCCGCGATGGATAGTATGGTGTCGGCGCCGTTTGCAGATGCGCTGGCGGTGGCGGATGGGCTGCTCCGCACGTTCGATATCGATCGGGACGTTCTGAAATTCATCGTTGAGGAGCTTTCCGGATCGAAGCATGGCGCCGCGATTGCTCGACGTGCCGCGGCTTTTGCCGATGGAAGGACAGAGAGCGGCGGCGAGTCGATTGCGCGCGCCGTGATGATTGAGGCGGGCATGCCTCCGTCTGATATCCAGCCTGCGTTCTCGGATCCTGTTGAGCCCTGGCGAGAGGTGCGGCCAGATTTCCTCTTCCTTCTGAAAGACGGATCTACGGCCTTGGGTGAGCTCGACGGATTGGATAAGTATGACGATCCCGAGCTCACGCAGGGACGGAGCACGACTGAGGTGCTCGCGCGTGAGCGTCGGCGCGAGTCGCATCTAACGCTGCTCGGCATGCCGGTGGTGCGGTTTTCCATGCATGACGTTCTCACTTCGGGTCGGCTTGTCTATCTGCTCTCCGTGGGAGGCGTTACGCCTTCTACGCTCGCTCCGGGCGACTATCGAGCGACCGGCGACGGCAGGCCGAAGAAGTAGTTGACAAGCCCGCTACAAACTTGCACGTGGTTGAAGCGTCTGTTGCAAACTTGCATGCCGTTTTACGCAATAAGAAGCATTTTTCTTCGTCTTATTGCGTAAAACGGCATGTAAGTTGCTGATAGGGGAGCTGGGCACCCACTGCGGGACTGCAGATTCGGTCGAAATCTTGTAAGAGTTGGTAAGCGGTAGCTGCTGCGAAAAGGAGAGGGTTCTTCGTGGGGCCCGTATAATGGAAAGGGGAGAAGGGCTCGGGGTGAGCTGGTGGGGCACCGCCGCGCACGAAGGGCCGGTGGGGCCGGTGGGGCGCCGCCGCGCATGAGGATACGGGAAGCTGGTCGCAAAGCATGTATATCGTTGCCGTCGTAGACGACATCGCATCCGAGGGAACGGAGCTCACGCGCATGCTCGTGGAGACTCCTTACGCTGAACAACTGGATGTCGTGCTCTTTTCCTCGGCAGACGACCTCATGCAGCGCGTTGCGGCAGGCTGGCGGCCCGATCTGCTCTTCATGGATATCCGGCTCATCGAATGCCCCGTCGGGACGGTCGCCGCAGGCCCCGGACCTCGCGAGCAGCAAGGTGTCGGCGACGAGCCGCCCGCCCAAGCGGCCGAGGCTGCCGAGACGGCCGAGGCCGCCGAACGCACGGGCATCGACGTGGTGGCGCGGCTGCACGAGCTCGGCCTTACGGCTCCAGTGGTATATATGAGCGGCTACAGCTCGTGCCACACGGCGGTGTACCGCACCAGTCACGTCTGCTACCTGCAAAAACCGTTTGGCCGCGCCGAGGTTGCCGAGGCGTTGCGCTATGCGATCGAGGCGCGCGAGCGCTGGGCGGCATCGCCCGTGCGGCTGCGTGTGGGAACGAGTGAGCGGGTGCTTCAGCCGGGCGAGATCTTCTACCTCGAGAGCCGTTTGCGCCGTCTCTGCGTTCATACCGAACACGAGGAGTTCGAAACCTACGGCAAGCTCGGCGATTTGCTCCGCAGCCTGCCCGCGCAGTTCGTGCGCTGCCACCAGAGCTTCGCGGTCAATCTCGACCATGTGGAGGAGCTTACCGCAGAAGAGCTCCGGCTCACCAACGGCAGCTCGGTGCCCGTGAGCCGTCGGTGGCGCCAGCAGGTCCGTGAGTCGTTGTTTGCCCACATCCGCGCGGGGAGGTAGCTCGTGCCGGAGGTCGGTCTCGCCGTGCGCATCGCGCTGAATGCCTGGTTCGTTCCGCTTCACCTGCTCGCGTTTGCCTTTCAGGACCGTTTGCTGCACCCGCGCAGCCGGCGAGCGCTCGGGGTGGCGCGCGTCGCTGTCATCGTGACGACGCTCGTGCTCGACGATTCGGTGGTCAATCCCTCCAGCATGGTTTCGATCGCGCTGACCGGCGTGGTGATGCCGATCGTCTGCTTCCGCGACCTGCTGCGCGAGCGCATCGCCGTTGCGGGGTTGCTGGTCGCGGCAGTTTCGTTTGCCGAGCTATTCGGCACCGCGGTATGGATGGTGCTGGTCAATGGGGCGGCTACGGCAAGCTATGCCGCAAGCTGGGTGCATTACGGCGAGCACATCTGGGGCATGGTTGCCGCGTTCGCAGCGCTGCTCGCCTGGTTGGTGCCGCTGGCGCGCGCGTGGGCCGCCATGCGTTCCGAGGCGCTGCACGATGGCGAGGAGGGAGCGGTGCCGCTGGTGCTCGCCGTCTATCCGGTTCTCCAGTCGTTCGGCATACTCGTGCTGGCGACGGCCATCATGATCACGCCCCGTACCAACGCGGCGCTGCTGTTCGCGGGCACGTTGCCGTGCGGGCTGTGTCTCGTGGCAAACGTGGCCGTGTTGAGCGCGTCGGGCAAGCTGCGGTGCCATGCGCGCATGGAGCGCGAGGCGGCCGAGCTCTCGGCTCGTCTCGACGAAGCGCTGCAGCAGTCTGAGGAGCGGCTGGCTACCGCCCTGCAACTGGCGCATTTTCGGCATGACATGCGCAACCATGTGCAGATCGTCGCGTCGCTTGCCGCGCGCGGCGACGCTAAGGGGGCGCGGGCGTACGCCGAGCGGCTCGCGGCGCAGCTGCGCGCACATGAGGACGTCGGCGAGGCTGCTGCTGCCGAAGCGGCAGATGGCTCGTGCGCTGCGGCGAGCGTGCCGCACGCTGGCCGTGCTGTAGCGAGCGTGCCGCATGCCGGCCGCGATGCGGAGAGGGGCACCGCAGATGAGTGACGCGGTGCTGGTGCTGACGCCGATGTGCCTTGGTGTGTCGTGCCTGCTGCTGGTGACGGTGTGCGCCGTGGCATGGCGCGCTTTTGGCCGGTGCGGTCTGCGACGCCGCCTTGCCTACGCGAGCTGCGCGGCGAGCCAACTAGCGGTGGTCATCGCCGCAGCGCTTCTGTGGGGCGGCGGGGTGATTGCGCCGGCGTGGGCCATCGTGGTCGCGCTTTGCGGCATGGCGTGCGCGGTCTACGACGTGGCGCTCGTGCGAAGCCTCGTGACGGGCGAGCGCGCGGCGGATGAGCATGAGCGGGTGCTCGCCCTGGCCGAGCAGCTCGAGGCGCAGCAAGCGTACGAGGCCGAACGACGGAGTTTCACGCGTGAGAGTCAGGCATCCTACGCGTTCGCTATCGAGCAGCTGGAGCGGATTGCCCGTGTATTGGAGGGGCAGGACGAGCAGGCCGCGGCGAGCATAGCGATTCAGTCCCAGACGGCGGGCGAATCGAGCGCGGGCGACGGTCTTTGGTGCGCCAACGAAGCCATCAACGCGATGCTCGCGTTTAAGGAGCGCACGGTGCGCATGTACGGCGGTAGGCTCGATGCTCAGGTGGTGCTCCCGTACCGGGTGGGCGTTCCCGATGTTGAGCTATGCGCGCTCATCTCGAATATCATCGACGCGGCGCTGCCCGCGTTGACTCATGGGGGCGATGTCCTGCGCGTGCAGCTCTATTGCGCGCACGGCTACTTCTGCCTTGCGGTTGATGCCGCTGCTCGCGAGGTGGTGCTTCCCAGCCAGCATCCGCTGCGCGTGCTCCGCGCGTACGCAGCGCGGCGTGAAGGCGACGTGCGCTCCGCTTGGGAAGCTGGGGCTCTGCGCCTCAGCGTGCTCGTTTCCAGGGCAGATTCCTGCCTCCGTAGCCAAAAATGACATGGAGCGCGCTCGTTCTGACAACGCCCTGTATATGCCTCTCCCAGACGCGCACAATGTACGCGTATGCATCGTGCGCGTTGCTGTGTCTTGTGGTGCGCGATGCGGTGAATGGGGAGGTTACATGAGTAAGCAAAGCAAATGGTGTGCGCTCGCCGCAGCCTTCGTGCTGGCGCTAACGCTCGTGGCGGGGCTGTTTGGCGGCGTTGTGCCCGCTGCAGCGGACGACGAGCCGGTAGAGACGGCGTCCGACAGCGCTACCGACACGACGGGTGCTGCATCGGGCGCCGCAGACAGCGAATCCGAGGCCGATCCGGCCGACGACCAGGCACCTCAAGCGGGCGAGGTCTACCTGCTGGATTTCAACGCGCCCGAGCTCGGGGCCTGGGATGTTCCGAACGGGCACTATCAGGTTGAACTGGGCACCACGACGATCCAGGATGCGCTTGACGCGTTGAACCTGAGCAGCGCCTTCCAGTTCGGCGGAACGCTCGACGCGGCTGACTACGGTGGAGACCCGAGCAAGCACTACCAGTTCCTCGGCTGGAGCGCCATGGATCCCAGCGATCATCCCATCGCGCTCGAAGAGCCGCTGGAGGCAGAGGACTTCATCTCGGAATCCGAATCTACCTACGTGCTCGACGTGAACATGATGCTCCAGGAGTTCCGCCCTTATACGATTCAGAACGGGGTCCTCACCTTTGACGACGAGCCGGACCTGAAGTATTACCAGCTCACGGTCGAATTGGGCGAGGGCGTGACATGGCATGACGTGATTCGTCCCGCAGAAGCCGACAAGCAGGAGTACTACATCTTTGCTCCGGATATCGATGCTGCGTGGAAGGGGAGCATCACGCAAAGCCTCTTCGTGCGCGAGGATGCCACGAATCTTGAGCTGGGCGTGTCGGTGATTGCCGAAGGCAACGTCGCGCCGTATATCTATCCCAGCGAGAGCGTGGTGCTGCTCGAAAACATTGGGCTTTCCCGCTACACGTTCGCTGTCGACCGCATGACCGGCCCGGGCGTGGTGCGCGTCACGGCGACGCCGGACCAACCCACGACCGACATCCCCGAGCCCTTTGGCGCGGACGGCAGCCTGCTGCCCTATACCATCGAGGGCGGCGTCATGACCTTTGACGGCCGCCCCGATCTGGGCGAATGGTACCAGCTTGACGTCAAGGTGGCTGCCGGCATGAGCTTCGAGCTCGTCTTTGGCGGCACGCCGGGCGTTACCATGACCATCACGCCCGACATGCTCGACGAAGACGATCAGCTCTACAACAGCAACCCGTACTCGGGGACGTTCTTCATCCGCGGTGAGAACCATGGATACGAGTCGTCGATCTTGGTGAGCTATCCTATGGACAAGGCGCTCACGTGGAGCCTGTCTGCGGGTTCTGGTACGGTGAGGCGCATTCCGGGTGGGAGCATCTTTGGCGTCGCGCTCGACGAGCCCTCTGAGCTTACCTTTGGCACCTCTTCTGAGACCGTGGTGACGAACGACGAGGGCAATTCGTTCTCTCACACCGCTGGCACGGTAAACGAAGACGGCTGGACGTATGCCGATGACGACCGGTGGAGCTCGCTCACACTGGTGACCGATTGGCTCGGCGGCGATATTGCCGAGGCGGCGGGCGATGCCGTGAACGCGGCGATCTCCGGCGTTAAGAAGATGTATGTCTACGATATCCACCTCGAGGACCCCGTGGGCAACGAGTTCGAGATTCCCGATGGCGATCAGGTGACCGTAACGTTGCTGATTCCCGAAGAACTGCGGGGTGCCTCGGGCTTGCATGTGTTCCATGTGGCGGACGACGGCACCGTGACCGATATGAACGCGGTTGTGGATCAGGAAGCGGGCACGCTCACCTTCACGACCACCCATTTCTCGACCTTTGTGATTGCGCAGGTGGCCGAGAACGGAGAGCCGCCAGCGGGTGGCGGAAAGGGCGACAAGCTCACGCAGACCAGTGACAATTCGCTCGTGCCTGCGGCGGTTGCCGTGGCGGGCGCGGTGCTCGCCTTTGGCGCGGCGGCTGTCGTGCGTCACCGTAACGACGCGTAGGGCGCTCTGGTTGAAAATTTAGCCAGGGATTTGGCAAAGAGCTCGGGCAAGAACTTGGCTTAGAGCATGGCAACGAGCCCGGGCAAGAACTTGGCGAAGGTAGATAGCGGCGTGGCCCATGCGGTCGCGCCGCTTTTTTGTTATGCGTTGGCCCCGTGCGGGAGACGGAAAAATCTTGCATGCCGCTGTAAATTCCGCATGCCGATTTAAACTTCCATGCCGAATTACGCAGCAAGACGGTGATTTTAGTGCCTTATTGCGTAAAACGGCATGCAAGTTTGCCGAGTGCCGTGTGGCACCCCCGCGGCACGCCACTACGGCGCACTCTCACAGTGCTTTTGCGATGCATCCTCCACGGCGCGTTCACCGCATCCCGCCGTGGATCTGCGAGCTCCTGTGGCTATCCACGCTGATTAGCCTGCCAGATGAGAGCGAGCCCTCGGAGGGTGAGGGCATTATCGACGATCGTCTGATGGTGCAGGAGCGCGGCGATGGCGGCGGCATTCTCGCCGGTGATCACGATGGGGATGTTCGCCGGGGTGCCATTGCAGGCCTCGGTTGCGCCCCGCGCGCTCGTGCCCGCTGCCAAGCCCCCATCCAAAGCGAGGTGCGAGCCCTTGCTTGTGCCTGAAAGCTCGGCAAGCACTGCATCGAGCAAGCCATCGATGCGCGCCGCCTCTCCGAGCACGACGCCAGACTGCATGGCTTCGCGCGTAGAGCGTCCGAGCACGCGCTCGGGTGCGCGAAGCTCGATAATGGGCAGGCGCGCCGCGGCTTCGGCGAGTGACCGCGCCCCGAGCGCAACACCCGGCGCGATGATGCCGCCGCAGAACGCGCCGCTGGCATCAATCGCCTCGAAGTTCGTGGTGGTTCCCAGGTCCACCACCACGACGGGCTCTCCATAGGCGGCGCGTGCCGCGACGGCGTCCGCGATGCGGTCGGGCCCGACTTCAGAAGGGTCGTTGAACCGCAGCTTAACGCCCGATCGCAAACCGGGTCCCACCACGAGCTGCCTGCCAGGAACGGTGTCCGCAAGCGCTCGGTGCCATGCGTCGGTGAGGGTGGGAACCACGCAAGAGAGGATGGAGCCTTCGGGAGAAGGACACGCGCCTCCGCGCGAGGACGCCTTGCCCGTCAGCTCACTGAAAATCTGCCCAAGCTGCATGCGCGCCTCGTCTGTCGTGATGGGCTGGCGCGTGGTGACCTCGCATGCGCTGAGAAGCTTTGGGGCGCCCTCAGCACCCGCTCCGACCGTTTCGAGCAGGCCAAATCGAGCGGTGGTGTTTCCGATGTCTGCGGCAAGTACGTGGGCCACGAGTCCTCCTTTGCGCGATAGATGCCTCCATTGTCGCATGTTGCGAGTCGAACTATGCTCGGGCAGGTTCCGATTCTCGATTCCTTAGCGTATACTGAACGCGCTTGAGCCGTAACCCGACTCCCCAAGCGGGGGAGCGGATATACGAAGGAGCGAACATGAACCAAGCACGCACGCGCGCACTGCGCGGGCAGCTGAGCTTTGTCGGCATTTTGATCGGCTGCATCGGCTGCGTCATCATCACGGCCTCGTCGGTTTACACCGCGCTCAAGATGGGCGCGTTGCCGTGGCCAACCATTTTCACATCTATCACGGCCCTCGTGCTCTTGCGCGCGCTCGGCCACACAAGCCTCAACGAAGCGAATATCACGCAGGTCATCATGTCTGCCGGCTCCATGGTTGCGGGAGGCCTAGCGTTCACCATTCCCGGTATCTGGATTCTTGGTTTGGCGGACGAGGTGTCTTGGCAGGAGATGCTTGCCGTCGCGCTGGCGGGCACGCTGTTGGGCCTCGTGTGCACGGCGCTCATCCGCAAACGGTTTGTTGAAGATTCCGATTTGGAATACCCCATCGGTACGGCAGCGGCCGAGACCTTGCTCGCCAGCACGGCGGGCGGGTCGACGGGGCGCAAGCTCTTCGGGTCGATGGCGTTCGCCGGGCTCTGGGCGATCCTTCGCGATGTGCTCGGCATTATACCGTCGCTGGTGGCCACGCTGCCCATCCCGGGAATTTCGTTCGGTATCCAGGCCTCGCCCATGCGCTTCTCGGTCGGGTTCCTTGTTGGGGGCCGCTCGATTGCATGGTGGATGGTCGGCGCTGTGCTGGGCAGCTTCGGCATCATCGTGGGCGGCACTGCAGCGGGGTTGTGGGACCTGGGAACTGCACAGGGCATCGTGAGCAGCCTGGGCATGGGCCTCATGATGGGGTCGGGATTCGGTGTCGTGTTGCGCGATATCGTGCTCCCGCTGGTGCGGCGGGCGAGAGCTCGGCGTAGCTCATCCTCTGTTTCTGAAAGTGGAGAGGACGCGATGGGTAGCGAGGGCGCCGGAAACGCGGAGTGCTCGGGAGATTCCTCCCCGCTCGGGCAGTCCAGCTCGCGCGGAGGCGCCGCTGGTGCCTCCGGCTCGTGCGGAACTCACGTTGATGAATCCCCCGAGCACTCCGCGCCACGCGCCTCGCTTGGCGGCCTCACCGACTACTTCTCGCGTTTCGATGCCGGCTTGCTCGCGCTGTTCGTGGCGGCGGCTGCGCTCGTGTGCTGCATCGCTCTCTCGTTCGGCCCGTTCGTCTCCGTGGCCATCGTGCTGCTCTCATTTGTGACGGCCATCATGAGCGCGCAATCGGTCGGCCAGTCCGGCATCGACCCCATGGAGATCTTCGGGCTCATCGTGCTGCTGTTCGTGGCGGCCTTTTCCGATGTGACCCAGGTGCAGCTCTTCTTCGTTGCCGGGGTGATCGCCGTGGCTTGCGGCCTTGCGGGCGACGTCATGAGCGATTTCAAGACGGGCC
>OLPF01001512.1_pt1 | contig 18681 bp, 13 predicted proteins | sample 1673121 | NCBI WGS metagenome assembly OLPF01 (sample SAMEA3136756, study PRJEB25190) | human gut metagenome
TTTTAAATCTGGATAGTTTTCAGATACCGCCATAATTGTTTTTAAAACCCCTGATAATTGCGTATCTAGTTCTGCTTTTTCTTTTACTGAATTTGCATTAGCCCATGAATTACGTAATTCAGTAACTTTTGTTAATACATCTGATTCATGTTCCATATAGCCTTTTACTGTTTCTACTAAATTTGGAATTAAATCAAATCTTCTTTGTAACTGTACATCTATTTGGCTCCAAGCATTTTTTACTTTTTGTCTTGCTTGTACTAAACCATTATATATACTAATTACAAATAAAACTAACAATACAACAATTCCCAATATAATCCATCCCATATTTCTTTCCTCCTTATTTTATTATAATTAATAGTTTTATAGTATCATATAATATTTAAAAACACAATGTTTTTAGGAAATAAATTACTTATCTTATTTGTTACTAAACAGTAATAATTGATTATTACACAATAATATAATTACTTATTTTATATGGAATACATTTTTTGTATTTTTATAGGTGGCTTTTGCAACCTCTTCTAAAGAAATACTTTTTATTTGAGCAATTTTTTGTGCAATTAATTTTACATTTATAGAATTATTTCTAGTCCCTCTTAATGGCTCTGGTGCTAAATAAGGGCTGTCAGTTTCTATTAATATTTTATCCATTGGTACCATTTTAATAATTTCCTCTGCATTTTTAGAATTTTTATAAGTAATAGGACCTGCAAAAGATACATAAAATCCTAATCTTAACGCTCCTTTTACTAATTCTTGGTTTAATTGACAACAATGGAATATACCTTTTTGTTTTACTTTGTTTTGCTCTAAAATAGAAATAGTATCTTGGCTTGCATCTCTCGAATGAATAACAATTGGTAAATCTAAACCATTCGCTAATTTAATTTGTGCTTCAAACCATTGCTTTTGTAAATCTTTATTTTCTTTATTCCAATAATAATCTAATCCAATCTCTCCAATAGCAACTACTTTTTTATTTGTTTTACAAAGTTGTTCTAGTTCTTTTATTTCTTCTTTAATATTGTTTCCGAATATCATTTGGCGATATCCCGCAAATAGCATATAAATATGAATATTGATTTGCCATTTGTATTGCCTTTTTGGAAGAAATTAAATTATATCCTGCAATAACTACACCTGTAATACTCTCTTGATAAGTTTTCTTTAAAATTTCTTCTCTATCATTGTCAAATTTTTCATCATTATAATGTGCATGTGAATCAAAAAATTCCATTTTCTTTCTCCTATTCCTCATATAGTACTACCACATTAGCAACTGCATATTGCTTACTGTGGGATATACTAATGTCTAGGCTCTTTATTTGTGGAAATTCTATAGAAATAAAATGAATATATGGCTTTTGTTTTGAATCATTTAGTACCTCTGCATTTTTCCAAGAGATACTATATTTATTTTCTAAAAAATGAGATACTGCTTTAAAAACAGCTTCTTTAGCAGAAAATCTTGCAGCATAATGTTCATATTTTGCCTTTTTTTTGCTTTCACAATATTGAATTTCCGCTTCTGTATAAATTTCTTGTACAAACTTGTCTCCTAATTTTTCAATTGCTTCTTTTATTCTTTCTATTTCAATAATATCTGTTCCACAACTTATTTTCATCATTTTCCTACCTATTTAATATATTTAACAAAATCCATAAAGTTCCCAAATTAAATACAAACAATATTCCAAAAATAATAAGTAATGCTTTGTTTATTTTTATATTTTTCTTTTGTAGTTGTAGTTTTATATTTTCCTTATTTTCTTTTTCTTTTTTAGTTAAATTAAATTGTTCTTCTATTGCTTGTAATAGTTTTACACCAAGTTCATCTTCTGTTAACATTATTTTTTGTTCTATTTGTCCTTTCATTACGATTTCTTTGTAATATAAACCTATTATAAAAGTATACAAATATTGTCTTTCAAAATAATAAGGCAATTTTGTGTAATTAAAATCATCTTTGCTAGAAGCAACCATTCCTAAACACATTTTACTTATAGCTAAATGAATATAGTCTGTTTGGTAAATAGATTTACCATATAAAATTCTTTCTTTATCTTGACTATGTTTTATATTAATCATTTTTTTATAGTCTTCTTCTATTTCTTTAAAATCTTCTTTCGTTCTCCAGTCTTCTGAACTAATACATGTGTAAGTATATACATACATCTCTTTTTCTTTTTCATTTTGCATAGTTAATGAATTAATTAGTTGGATTAGTTGTTCTGCATTTTCAAAAGAATTGGTTTGTATTGTAATATTCTCGTAATCCTTTAACTGGCTTTTTCCTAAATTAATTTCTCTAAATTTATAATTAAAGTCCAATATTTGCGAAAATTCTTGAGGATTTTCTATTTGTGTTTTCATTGTCAAAAAACATATCCCTGTTGAAAAGCAAATTATTTCTATTTTTTCTATGGTAAAAAATATTCCATCTTTTGTTCCCATTTTAGCTGGAAGTACCTGCTGATTGTTGTATTCCAAATATACCGTTTTTTGTTTTAAAATATTTTTTATATTCTTTTGATTAATTAATTTTGTTTGTTCTTCTTTTTTTAATTGAAAACTTTCAAAAAATTGAAGTTTTGCTTCTGATGAAAAATACGAATAAATATCTAAATCTTTTTCTTTTTCAAACAATTTTACACTTATATTTTTATTAGCAAACAAGTTTGTTAAATATTTTTTTCTGTTGCTTACCTTAAATGGATGTAAAAAATATGTATATGAATACCTTACTCTTTCGTTCATTTTTATCTTCCTTTTTTATTTTATTTTATACCAAACAAAAATTAAATTGTAAAAAACATTTTTCATTTTCTATAACTCATAATAATTTAAATTAATATCTTCTGCTAGATGCCAAGGACCAATAAAATCTACAATAATATGATTATCTAGGTTAACAGATGGTTGCTTTTCTATGTTTCCATCCTTGTTTAACGCTCCCCATACATTTCCTTTTTTTACACTACAATATCCATATTCATTTTGTTCTGTTGCATCGTCATAAATGTAATCTACAATTACCTCTCCTTCTTTATTAGTATATCCATACTTTCCATCTTTTTTGCTTAAAAATAATGTATGATTTGGAAATATATCACTTACTTTTTTCTCTTCAAATTTAAAGTTATAATATTTTTGTTCTTCCCCTATACGAATAGAAATATAACCAATTTGGCTGTCTACTTTTGCAATTGTTCCTGTTAATTTTAATTCAAAATCTTTATTGTACACTTCTGTTTGGCTTTCTGTTTTGTCTGCTTCTATAAAGTCTGTATCTTCTCTTTGTATAATATTGTAATAAGCAAATGGTAGCTTTTCTTGATTTTGTAAGTCAATTACTCCATATAAATCATCTTTTTTAGCAATGTAGCAATAATTTTTTATTCCTACTAATTCTGTATAATGAAATGGTATTTTTTCTTCTCCTGCTGTATTAATTACACCTAATTTTCCATCTTTTTTCGCAATTATATTTTCTCCGTCAATTTCCAATATTTCGTCAAATCCATTTTCTAATATTGTTTCTTTTTGGTTATTAATTACTTTTGTCTTTCCTTCCTGTTTTACAACATATAGTTTTCCTAAATCTACTTTTCCTATTTCTTCGTATATAACCTCTAGTAATTGTTCTTTGTTACAACTAATAATTCCTTTTTTGTTTTCATGATTTACTACAATATATCCTTCTTTATAATCTTCCCCTAAAGCAATAATTTGTTGATATTCTGGCTTAATAATAATATCTCCTGTATTACTTGCAAGCCCTAAATTATTTTCCTTTTTAATAATAAGGCTATTATTGGTTCCTTTTAGAGAATAAATTTCATCATATTCACATTTTAAAATTTCATCTCCATTAAAATTAATTAAACCATATTTTCCATCTATTGATACTTTTAATACATTATTTTCGTACCATAAATTTCCTGCAGTGTCGTAATTGTCAATGGCAGTTACAGAATGATATTTTGTATATAATTCTTCCTTTTTACTATTAAGTACTTTTGTTTGATATGTTTCTTTTTCTAAATCTACATTTGTTGTTATAATAAAAATATCTTTTTCATTATTAGGGATGGTAATATATTCTTCTTGTTCAAATGGTATAATCTCTTTTCCTGTTGTGTCAATTACTCCCCATTTTCCATCTTTATATGCTGTATAATAGCTTGTATTAAAAATATTTTTAGAAGAATCGTCTTTATTTAGTAAGGTTTTTATTGAAATAATAAACATAATAATAACAACAATTGCCACTATCACACCAATAATTTTTTTAATATTTAGCTTTGGTTCTTTTTCATATCTTTTTCCAGTACTCATAATTAAAAGCACCCCTATCTTTTATCTTTTTATAATAATATATCATATTATTGTTTACAAATACAATATACATTTTAAATTTTATGTGCTATAATTCCATAGGATTAATTGTTTTTTACATTCTATTATAAGAAAGGAAATTTTTATGGAAAATATATTTGAATATGATTTTGAAGTACAATATGCAGATATTGATTCTCATAATCATTTAACAGATTATGCTATACTAAAGTATTTACAAGAAATTGCATGTTTACATGCAGCTTCGTTAGGGCATGGCTTATATGATACACCACATACACGTACTGTTTGGCTTATTTTATACTGGAAAATGCAAATAATTTCTCGACCTTCTTGGCGTGATACTCTCCATATTAAAACTTGGCCTTCCAAAATAGATGTTGCTTCATGTTACAGAGATTTCGAAATTTTTAATAAAGATGGAAAACGCATTGGTATTGCTACTTCTAAATGGGTATTATTTAATATTGATACTCATAAAATTTGTCGTCTAACTCCAGAAATTCAAAATGAATTTTCACCTGTCTGTCGCAGAGTCTTTGATAATGAAATTGAAAAGTTAAAAGAACCAAATACGTTTAATTTAGAAACAAATTATACTATTTTAAAAAGAGACATTGATACTAACCAGCATGTTAATAATTTAAACTATATTTATTTTGCTTATGAAGCATTACCTGTTGAAGTTTTTGAAAATGCAAACTTTTGTAATATTGATATTATGTATAAAAAACAATGTTTATTAGGAGATGAAATCGTTTGTTTTTATACAAAAGTCACAAATAATGAACATATTGTTACTATTAAAAGTAAAGATTTAAAAGTACTTCATGCTATTGTAAAACTAAAAGAAACCTAAATATATGAAAAAAAGCAATTGGCTAGTAACTTAAATTTAACATTTTTAGTTACTAGCCAAACTTCCATTTAGATAATAACTATATTGTTATTATCTTTTATTAACTTTTGCTACAAGTACAGTCATATCATCTTTTGGCATTCCATAGTCATAGTCTATAGCCTCTTGTAGAAGAATATCCGCAATTTTTTGTGGATTGCCGTGTATTTATTTGACGAATAAATTCTTCTAAACTTTGTTGTTTGTCTATTGCTTCTTTATTGGCGTCTAAAATTCCATCTGTTATCATAATAATAATATCACCATCATTTAGATCCTTATCAAAAACAACTGTATCTAATTTACCACTAATTCCTGCTGGCAAACACATAGATTCTATTTTTTCTACCTTTTTTTCATTTTTTATAAATGTTGGACATGCACCATTTTTAATAAACTCTGCATTTCCAGAAAATAAATCTAATATACACATATCAATTGTTGCATATTCTTCTTTAGAAGCTAGTGTTAATACAGTACTATTTACAAGTTCTAAAGATTCCTTCTTTTGGAAACCCGCTCCTAATAGTTTTTGAAGCATATGAATAACCAGTCCACTATATTTTTGGGCTTTTGGTCCTGTTCCCATGCCATCTGATATTGCCAATGCTATTTTCCCATCTTCGAGTTTTTGTTCTAGCATAGAATCTCCATTAATATTTAAGCGTTCTTTTGCAATTCTTGCTTTTCCTACAGTAATCGTATACTTATCTTCAGAAATATAGTTTTGTAAAACTTTATTAGTATTGCTTTTATTTTGATTTTGCAATTTCATTTTCTTTTGTAAAGTTTTGGATAAAATCTCCTCTACTTTTTGGATTTTTTTAGCCTCTTCTGTTATATCGTCATTAACTTCTGTACATAAACTAACAAAAATTCTACTATCTTTTTCTTCTATCTTTAAATCATAAATTTTTATTTTCTTTTGTAATAATAAAATCTCTATTTTTTCTTTTTCTTTTTCAAAATGATAACTTTCTTTTCTTTCATCCAAATCTTTTGCTACATCTCGAATTACTTTTGAAACACCTTCTAATTGTGTTGACATTGCCAATTTACTTTCATCTACTTTTTGTTTCCATGCAGAATTAATTTTATTTAATTTAAATGTTTGATTAATCATTTTTACTACTTGGGTTATGTCATTTTGAATTTTAGGTTCTTCAATACCAATAATATAACTATTATGGTTTTCAAAAATATCAATTAAGTCTTGTATATTAAATATATTTTTTTCTGTAAGGCATTTTAAAATATCGTCTAATATTCCATTTTCTGTACTAACAATATCTTCATATAAAATATTGGTAGACATTCCTTCCATATTTACTAATATTTCGTCTATTAATTCCTCTTGTAATATGTTTTCTTCTACTGCTGTTGCTGCAACTTCTTGGTAAGATTTTGATACTTCACTAATTGTTTCCGAAACACTATTTAACTTAAAAATAGTATCTTCCTTTTCTTCTAACATTCTTCCAGAAGACTCTGGTAAAAACTTTGTTTTTCCTACTAAATCTGAAATAGTAATCTCTACATTTTTAGGAACTAATAGTAGTCCTAAAGAAGCAATTAAAATTTCTTTAAAATAAATCAACTCACTTATATTACCATTAACAATATAAGTTAATACTGTATTGCCTATTATAAAACCTGCAATTACACCTATTTTACCGTAATTTGTTTAAAATACCTGCTATCATTCCGAGACAAGGCAAATGCTGCAATTAACATAGGTTCTCCGTTTCCAATAATCCCTAAAACAACACCTATTGTAACTCCACCAGTAGTTCCTACTAATATACCATGTTTCCAACCTAAAATTAACACTAGTAAAATACATAAAACATTTCTAACAGAAAATCCAAAAATCGTAAAATTACATAAACATGATATTGCTATTGCAGTTAAAAGACTTGCACCAATTACCTCTTCTATAGTAAATGCTAATTTTGTTTTATAGTCTTTAATAACAGTTAATGAATTAGCAAATATTTTATAAAAAACGTAGGTTATCATTGTTGCTAAAATACTTGTTATAAAGTCATAAACATAAAATGTTTTGAAAATAACTCCCATAATTTGAACAAGAAAAGTTGCTACAACTAGTTGTCCTCCTAATTTTCTTTTTTCATTTCTTAATTCATTCTCAAATTTTGGTCTATAAATTAGACTAAACACAATAAATACAAAACTTGTTAATAAGTATGTTAAAATTCCTTGATTGCCTATGCCTATATAACTACCAATAGCAGCCAAAATAAATACAATCCCTGCTGGGATTTTGTTACTACACACAGCAGCAAAAATAGCAATACCAAATGGAGTAATTTTTTCCTCAAAACCTACCATGGACACCCCAAAAGCAAGCCCATATAATAAAATATTTTGTATACGAAAAACTTCTTTTAAATAATTCCTTTTTGGCTGTATTTTTTTTTCGTTTACCTCTTCTTGTTCATATTCCACATTAATATTTTGAAACATTGTTTAAGACCACCTTTTTACTTTTTTATCAATTCTATTGTAGTACAAGCCCATTTCATTTTTTGTCATAACAAGGTAGAATTATAAAAAAGTTTTCAACATCTTGTGCTATATTTTTTTTTCTTCTTTTCTTTTGTTTCAAAAAATATTATATTCTACGAATCATTTTATTATATATTGTTGAAAAATACAAGTTTTTTTATAAAATTTAGGGATGTAACTATCTACATCCCTAAATTTTTTATACTATTATTTTTTTACAACTTTTTTAATTAACACAATTCCTAATATTAATATTGCTCCTATTGTAATTGATAAAATATAGTAAATTTGTGGTCCTTGTAATCCTGTTGGATCTGTTACTGTTATTGTAGCTCCATCTGTATCTGGTTCATCGATTATGTTTGATAATGGAATATAGTTTCCTGGTATACTTCCTTCGTCTCTTCTACCTACTTTGTTTGTTACTTGTACAATTTCTGCCACATTGTTATATATCATATCATCTCCTGCACCTGCTGCCATTACTTTTCCTGCCGTAAATCTAGTTTCTATTTCTTCACCTGGTTTTAAGTCTTTGGTTAATTTACTTGTTGTAATTACCAAAACATTATCTTTTGTAATTTTGTCTTGTACTTCTTGTTTTAAAATAGTATAGTCTATATTTTGTGTTGTCCAATCTGGGTTTGTTCCTTCATCATAACCTATTCTTTCTGGATAATCACAAATTCTGTCTGCACTTGTTGTTATTAATTCATGTTGATTTGCTCCATATTTAGTGTCTCCTTCAAAATAGTTATATAATGTGTCTTTTTCTCCTGTGTTTACTATTTTTATACTATAGTCTGCATATAATTCTGCTCCATTTAATAATTCATCATCTAACTCTAAACTATAATTTCCATCTGGTAATTTCTTTAACCCTGTTTCTACACCATTTGCTGTATCTACATATATAATTCCATTATGTACTACTTTTAGTCCTACTACTTCTTTTATTACAGTTAATTCTGTTTTTGGCCTTCTTATTATTCCACAGTTTACTTTATGCCCTGGACTAGCCATGTTTACTGTTATATCCATTACTTCTTGGGTATCTGCATTCATCCATGTTTGTTTTAATAATTCTGTATGTAATTCATTGTCTTGGCTTGTGGCTGCTAACACTTCTCCTTTTGCATTTGTTATTGTACTTGAATAATTTATTACTTGTTGTCTTCTTTCTTTGTTGTCTCTTACTGATGAACTGTTTTCTCCATATCCTACATATTTTGTATATTTATAATCTTGTCCATTGTAATATAGTGTTCTTACTGTATCTCCATATATAAATCTTACTATGTAGTTTCCTGGTATGTATTCCGTAAATCTATATTCTCCCTCTCCTAGTCCTTCTGCATTCCTTTCGTTTGTTACTAGGTTTCCTTTTCTATCCATGTAGCTTGTCTTTCCGTCTCCTGTAAATATTTCTTGCCATATGTATTCATAGGTTTTTCCTTCTATTTCTACTAATTCTATTAATTGTACTCTTACTCCGTTTACTTTTTTATCGTTTCCTTCAAATGTTCCATTTCCTATGTTTACTCCATCACTGTCTTGCCCTGCTATCATATCTTCAAATACATATCCACTTAGTTCTCTTGTTGGTGCTTCTGTTTCTATATGTAGGTTTATTCCTGGAGCTCTATCTGTATCATCTTCATAGCTGTTTACATATTCATCTATATTGTCTATTTTCATATTGCCTGGTTCTGAATTTAAGTCTATTAAACCTTCTTGGCTACTGTATCCTGTTATTTCTGTATATGTGTATCTTTCTCCTAGTAATATACTTTGTCCGTCTTCTGCATATCCATTTGTTTCTAATAAGTTTGCTCTATCTTCTCCTTTATTTACTTGGTATTTTATATATACATATACTTCTTCATTTGCTCCTATTGATACATTTTTGATTCCATCTGTAAAGATTTCTTTGTATGTTACTTCTTCTTTATGTTCTCCTCCTGTTTGTATTGTCTCTTCTATTGTTATATCACTTCCTGCTCTCCAAGTAACCTTTCCTGTTTGACCTGCTTTTTCATACCACGAATCTATTAATGTATATTCGTTTGGATAATAATGTACTAATTCTGTTATGTTTCCTGCTTTTGATGAATAATTTTTTACCTTTATTTTGTATGTTAAATATACTTCTAGTTCATCTCCGTTTTTTAATGTTGTATTGTCTAAATTATCTGCAAATGTTCCATATGTTCCCGGATTTGCTCCTCCAGTATAATATCCTGTTTTATAGTCATCTATTCTGTACATGTAGTCTGATCTATATATTGCTTGGTTATATACTGTTCTTAAGTCCTCTTGTGTTAGCTCAATACTTATTGCTTTTCCTTCGTCTTTTCTATTATGTTCATAGATTGAGCTTTTTCCATTTATTACTAGCTCTGCTTCTTTTACGTCACTCATTATTCCAAAATTAATTTGTGCTCTTTCATATAGTCCTTGGTTTATATTATGTATTTTTTCGTTCGCTAGTGTTCCTGGAAAACTATCTGTTGTTGACCATATTTTACTTGCTTGCCAGAATGCTTCTCCTTCTGCCCTTCCTCTATCTCTTATTAGGGTTGATGTGTGTTTAGCTGTGTCTTTGTCATATTTTATTACTCCATTTATTCCTATAGAGCCATCTGCTTTTTTACTGCTTGTTCCATTTACTATTTCAAAGAAACTTTCATTTAATGCTTGTCTTTCTGTTGCTACTTCATGTCCTGCTGATTTTTCTATTGTATAAGCATTACTTGTTAATGGTGTTACTGTTACTGGCTCGTATTGTTGTCCTCCATATCCAAATTTTACTATATAGTTCTTATTTACTTCTAACCTTATTGGCGATAGTGTATATGAGCCATCTGGATTTTTTCTTATTCCTTCTACATTAAATCTGTCAAATTTATAATGTCCATTTGCATCTGTTTTGGTTGTTGCTATTTTTATGTAGTTTCCATTTCCTTCTCTATCTTGGTATAGTTCTACATCTATGTTTGCAAAACGTTCATCTCTATTTGTTAGAACATTATCTCTTTCTTCTTGTTTTCCTTCTTCACAGTCTTTCCATACAGTTCCTTCTATATCTGTATATTCTATTGTTAGTTTTTCAAAGTCGTCTTCATCTTCCTGTCCTTTTACATAGTTTCCTGTTTGTCCTGCTCCATTATAGTTTTGCCATTCTGCATCATTTGTTGGTAATTTAACATTATTTGGTTCTGAATCTGTATCACCATCTAGTATATTTCCTTCTTTATCTTTGTATTTTGTTACTTCTGCTATATTTGTAATTTTTTCGTTAGCTACAGCTTCATCTTTTACTCTACAGATTAATTTTAAGTCTTTGTAATCTAGTCCATCTGCTCCTACATTATTTGGTCTAAATACTCCTTCTGTTTGGAATGCTACAAATATTTTGTCTGATAAATAATTTGTTTTAAGTACTGTTATTCCATTTTCTGTTGTTGCTTTCCAGCCATAATCTACTCCATCTACTACTCCACTAATAAATTCTAGGTTTGTTGGTAAATAGTCTGTTACTTCTTCTGCATATCCATTTGCTGTTCCTTCATTATATACTCTTATTGTATATTCTACTATATCTCCTACTTTTACCTTTAGTGGTTCTTTTGTATGGTTGTATATTGCTGTTGTTCCTTCTTCTCTTCTTATTGGTCCTGTATCTACTTGTGGTATTCTATTTGTTACTTCTTGTTGTTTGCTTTCTGCATCTTTTACGCTTCCATCTGCATTATATATTACATCATCAACATCTGTTATTCCTGTTACAAATTTTCTTAAAGATAAATCTACACAGTCTAATTTAATTTCTAGTTCTAAGTTTATTTCTGTTTCTTCCCTATATGGTTCTTCTACAACATTAATATATTGTGAACGAACATTAACTTTTGTTTGTGTAGCACATGTGTAATATCCTGCGTTATAAGCATTCCCCTTACTATCTACACCTGCTTCATAATAATCGTCTGAAGGTCCACCGCAAGTGTGTATCGAGCAACACATTCTTCCCCCAACTCTACCAGTACATTTAACCGTTCGAGTTGCCCATGTGTATGAATTACATAGATGACCCCAGTCATCTCCTGGTGTAACTGATGATGGTCTAGTTTTTCCGCAACGATAACACATACGTCCTGTTAAATACCTTACTGTATACTTTTTATAGGTTTCAGTCCATTCTTTTCCACATCCTAAGTCATCTTTTCTCTCACAAGAAGCACATTGATGTGTACTTCCTTTTACAAAAGTATACCATCCAGTAGCATTTACATAACTTGAATGTGTTTCTATTTTTGATATTTTAAATGTTAAATATGCCTTATTTTTATAAAATTTTATTACTTTAATATAAAACTCTTCGTTTGGTTTTGGATAATTTCCTCCAGGTCCATATCCTTTTGTGTATGGAGTTCCATCAGCATTGGCTATATACCACCTTGGGGTGTCTCCCAAATCTGCTGTAGAATAAGTAGCAATATTTCCATCCTTATCTTTCATAATCATTTCTTCTATTCCACATACATAAGTATCTTGGTATTGTCCATACATATAGTCAATTTTATATGGACCTGCTAAATAATTAATAGATTTAGGTTCTGTTTGATATACTGTTGGATATTTGTAGTCTGAACCTGTTTCATTTCTATAGTTTACACGTGCTTGACCATAGTTTGCATATGCTTGTGCTTCTTTATAGACTCTATGGTTTCTATCTGCTGCATGGTAAGAAGCTGCTACCTGTCCCCATACTACTCTTTGGGCTGCTGCTTGACTTAAATCATTATTTCCTGCTCCTGGAGCAATATTATTTAATCCGTGAAGAATAAATCCAGCCTAGTTCTGGTTGGTTGTCAAATGTTCCGGCTTGTACTCCTCCATCACCTTTAGAATATGGTCCAGCCACAAAAGTACGACTTGGTTCTACACAATATATGTTTTGGCTTTGTGCTAAGTTCATAGAACTCAAGTATTGGGATTGTCCATTTGTTAGTCTTTCATATGCTCCTTTTGAAAAAGTATCTACTTGTCTATTAGTTATTCTTGGATCACTAGCTATAATTCCATAATTAATATACTTGTAATTTGTATTATCTGTCATTTCTTGAATAACTGTATCAGCATTGACTACATTTTGGCTAAGGCATATATAGATTATACTTATTATTAAAATAGTTAGTAATATCCTTAATTTTTTCAACCTTTTCACCTCTTTTACTTTCTTTTTAGTACTTTTTTGTTAATATAATAAATACCTATTCCTAATATTGTTAAGCTAATTATTGTTATTATAGTATATAATACAACTTCTCCTGTTTTAATTCCTATAATAACATCTGCTGTTGATATATCGTCTTCCCCTTGTACTTTATTTCCTGGTATAGAATCATAATCTTCTGTATTGCTTAAATTACTTACTTCTGTAATTTCTGCTCTATTGTTTATTGTTCCTGTATTATCTTCTGTCATTTTCTTTCTTAGTACTAGTGTGACTTCTTTTGTTTCTCCTGGGTTTATTTCAACTTTACTTAATTCTGTATTATATAAATTACCATCGCTTTCTTGTACCCATGCACTATTTAGGTCTGAAGTAAATGTCATTTCTTTTGGCATATAATCTACAATTTTTTCTACAGTACCTGCTAATTCTCCTTCGTTTGTTACTCTAATTTTATATTCTACTAATACTGTTGAACCATTAATGTATTTGCCATTAATTTCTACTTTTGCTAGCTCTGCATTGTTAAAATTATATGTTTTTGTTCCTTCTGCATTTTGTACTGTTATTTTACTTACTCTTTTTGTTAAGCTCATATCAAATACTGGAATATTTACTAAACCTATATTAATATAATGAATGTTTTTATCAACTACTTTAATGACGTCTGTTATTGCTGCTCCATCTTCTACTTTTATTGCATTTGAATTAATTTCTTCCTCTTCTGTTTTTTTGTATTCTGTTAATCCATAATCTTTGCTATTATATTCAAATATAATTTGGTATTCTCCTGGTTCTACATTATTAAATCTATAGTATCCATTTTCATCTGTTAAAATTGTTCCTATTGTTTCAACTGTATTTACATTTACTAATATTGCTTTTATTCCTTGTATTCCTATATCTCTTTGAGCTTTTATTCCATCTTTATTTTGGTCTTCCCATGCATATCCACTTATTGAATAGGTTCCTGGTCTATTTGGATTATCTTGGTCATTTGAGTCGTTTGGATTATTTTCACTTTCTGTTTTTTCTACGATAACATTCCAATTTAATTTTTCTTCTTGAAAAACATCTTCTTCTTTTTCTTTATATTGTACTATTGCTTCTACTAACAATTCTTTATCTTCTGTTGTTTCTTCTACTACTGTAGTTATATATGCATACGTTGTTTTTCCTACTTCTAATATAGAAATTGGAACTTCCATCCATTCTTCTGTAATAGTTGGGGCTTTTTCCTCTAGTTGTTTGTTATCCTCTTCTACTCCGTAATACATATTTTTAAAAGATAGTCCTTCTGGTAATTTAAATAATACTTTAGTTGTATAGCAATTTACTCCACCAATATTTTTAATTTGTAATTTAAATGTTATTTCATCAGATACTTTGTTTGTCTCGTTTAGTCCTTGGCTTGTTTTTATTATTTCTATACCAATTTTACCTATAGTTAAATTAGCCATTTGTTTATTTTCTATTTTTTTGTCTAATTGTTCATATTGTAAATTAACCACACTTTGTATTTGTTTTATATATTCTTCTCCAATGTCTTCTATTGTTGTTTTTATATTCCAATATAGCTGGGTAAAATTTTCTGGATATTCTTCTAGCTTTAATATTACAGCGTGATTTGTTTTATCATATTCCATTGTTTTTGTTCTTACCACATTTCCTTCACTATCAATTAATTGTGTTGATTCATAAGTAACATATGTTGGTAAATTTAGTTTTAATTCTATATTTTTAATTGTTGTATCATCTACATTCGTTATTGTTCCATCTTCTATTTTTTTCTCTAATTCTGCAAATTTTGTTTCTTGTTCTTCTGATAAAGATTTTAGTTTTTCTTCTTCCTCTTCTACTTTTTTACCTAATTCATCTAATTTCTCTTCTTGTTCTTGAGTTAAGTTGTCTTCTGGTAATTGTTCTACATAGTTATTAAATTCATCCAATGCTAAAATATAAGAACCTAATATTTGCTCTAATTCATTTAATTTTTTGGTTTGTTCTTCTGTTAATGAATCTAATCCTTTTAAATTTTGATATTCTATAATTTGTTGATTTATTTCTATTATTTTGCTTTGCTTTAATTCTAAAAGCTCATAATATTCTTTTTCTTCTCCTCTTGCATATTTTTTAGATAATTTTATGTTTTCAAGATAAAGATTATTTAATTCTATTTCTTGTTCTTCTGTAAATGTTTCATTACTTTCTATTTCTTCTATTCTGGCATTTAATTGATTTAGTTTTTCAATGTCTTCATCTGACCATACTAGTTCTTCTCCTACATCTTCAGGAGTTGTATTTTCTATTAAAATAGAATAAGTATATTCACTTTCTGGTTGGTAAACCTTATCTTGGTATTCATTACTTTCTATTGTTACTTTTAGGTATTGTTCTATTTCTTCATTGCCTGAATCATTTGGTTGTTCAGTATTATTATTGCTTGTTCCTTCTGGTTCTGTTCCTACTGTAATATTATTTTGTTGGCTGTTTTCATTAGGTATTGTAATATCTAAATAAGTAGTTACATATCCATTTAGTACTGCTTCTGTATTTCCTTCTTTACTATAATTTACTGCATTTTCGTTTATTACTTGTAGCTTTGCTTTTCCTTCTCCTGTTTTACTTACTGTTAGGTTGGCTTGTATTATAATTGTTGTACCATTTGTGTTTGGTATTGTATTAAATCTTGTTTGTGTTCCTGCTAATTCTACTTGTATTTCTTGTTTTCCATCTTCATTTTTTATTACTTCTGCTTTTTTTATTTTTAATTCTTCTTCAAATAGTATTTCTGTTTTGTTTATTTCTGCTTTTTCTATATATTCTGGTAGTTCTATCGTGAATTTTGGGTTTTTATATAAATCTGTTGTTTCATTTGTGTTATTTAATTCTAGTTTTATTTCTATGTTTTCTTGTTTATTAATAACTTGTTTATTAATTGTCATATCTACTTTTGTTTCTGTTTCTGTTAGTTCTACTGTTGCTGTTGCTTCGCTTTCTCCTATTTGCATTCCTGTTTCTAGTTGTTTATATGTTAGTAGTTGATTTTTTAAATATGGTAAATCTGCTTTTATTATTTTTTCATGATTAATAATCAAGTTCCCCTCTTCTACTGGTTTACTTGTTTCTAATGTAATTTGGTCTTGCTTTTGTGTATATACTATTTCATTGTTTTCTTTACTAATTTTTCCTATTTCTTCTCCAGAACTATTTTTTACAATAATGTATCCATCTTGTCCTAGTATTTTTTCTAAACTCGTTGAATCCACTGTTGTTTTAGTATAGGCTGTGTAGTTTATTCCTCCTATTTTCGTACTTGCCTTTGTTCCTTCTTGATCTATAAATTGTTCTGTTTTTCCTTGTATTATTATACTTTCTGTTTCTTCTATATATGGAATTTCTACCATTTGTTTTATGTGATAGATTGTTTCGTATTCTCTATTGTTTGAGTTAGTGTTAGCATATAATTTTCCTTTTGATATACTACTTTCTTCTATTTTCGTTCTTCCTGTTATAATTTCTCCTATTTCTTCTTCTAATTCTTTTTCTTCTTTACTTTCTATTTTATTTTCTTGTTTTTCTTTTCCATTATAGGTTGTTATTGTTGCTGTTATTTTGCTTTCTATTTTATTGCTTGCTTCTTTATTTTCAATTGCTTCTTTTCCATATATGTAGGTAATTGTGTATTCGTCTTCTCCTAGCCCTGCCCATATTTTTCCTTCTATTTCTTTGTTTTCCACTTCAATTTCTAGTTTTTGTGTGCTTTTATTATAATTCCAGTTTTCTTTACTAAATGTAATTGCTTCATACTCTTCTCCTGTGGTTAGTCCTAGATTGTTAGCTTGTACTATTATTTTTTCTGGTGCTGTGTTTTTGTATTCTGGTACTTGTATTTCTATTTTTGTTGTTGTTATTGGTAGGCCTTTGCTTTCTTTTGTTAGTTTTATTTGTTCTTGTACTAAAACTTTTTCTGCTTCTTTATATTCTTTATATTTACTAATTTGATTTGTTAAGTTAATTTTATTTTGGCTTGTCCAGATTACGTTTAGTTTTATTTCTTTTTCTATTTGTATTTCTTCTCCATTTTCTGTTACATAAATTCCTTTTAAAATTAAACTACTTTCTTGATTTATTTTTTCTAATAGAAATTCATCTTCTATTTCTAATGCAATTGGCAAATCTACTATGGCTTCTGTGCCATAGTTAATTTGTTTTAATTGTATAATATTATTTTCTATTTTTTGCATAATTTCAGAGGCTTCTAGTTTTTCTGTTATATAATAATTTGGATTTTTTAATTCTATGCTTCCATTTTTAAAATAACCTTTTTCTTTTATGTTTAATGCAAAGTATAGTTTGGTACTTTCTTGACTGTCTATTGTTAAGCTATGTGTTTTAACTCCTTCTTTCATAAAATATGCATCAAATTTTACATTTTGGTGTTGGGTATTATTGTCTTGTCCTTCTAGATTTTCTGCTGCATAGCTAATAACTCCCTTTCCTACTACTACACCTAATAAAATAACGTTTGCAAAAGTTAATGTTATTATTAACATGATTGCAATTATTTTATTAGCAATTACACTTCTTCCTGTTACCATTTTTTCTAAATTTTTTTGCATTTTTTTGCCTCCTTGTTACATATCTACATAAGGGCATAACATTCCCTTATTATATAAATTCTATTATATTTTTACATTTTATTTATCTTTCGTCAATATGGTTAGCTTCATTTTGCTTTTTTATAGTAAATTTTCTTGTACGGATAGTCTATTTTTGTAAATTTATTACATTTTTATTACATTTTCATCAACAATATATTTATTTCTACAAGTAATTTCATTATACACTTTTTATGTAAAGTTTTCAATAGGTCTACAAAAAACTTTTTAATATTTTTTTCATAATTTACTAAATACCATATTACCATTTACAATTTATTTAAATTAGAACACAATAGTAATTCCACAAAATATATCATACCCTATATTTTAAAACACTCTATGCAATTATTAAAACTTTTTGTCACGTTTTTTTTTATGTTTCATATATTATTAGTGTACATATATTTTAAGGGAGGCATTGTGGGTATGAAAAATATAGAAGATATGCTAAATCAATTTTCTGATATGATGAATAATAACAGTCATTCTAATAATACAAGTGCTAAAATAGATTCCAATAATACAAATAACTTTGATTTTTCTAAAATTTCTCCTGAAATGCTAAATAACTTTGCTAATATGCTTAACAATTCTTCTACAGATTCTAAAGCAAATGCTACCTCTAATATAGATATGAATACCATTTTAAAAATGAAAACAATTATAGAAAAAATGAATGCCAAAGATAATCCTAGTAGTAATCTTCTTTTATCTTTAAAACCATATTTAAAAGAAAGTAGAAAAAGTAAGGTTGACCAATATGCAACTTTGTTAAAAATGGGAAATTTAATGGATATTTTTGGTAACATTGGCGGTGATAAACAAAAATGATGTATTTTCCCCCTTTTTTTCATTTTCCTTTTTATTACTCAAGGTATCCTAAAAGGCATTCTTATACTCCTACTTCCCTTCTATCTTCATGTAAAAAAGAAGAAGCCGTAGAAACTCCCTGTTTAGAAAAATGCGAAGAAAAAGAAGAGAAAGAA
>OLPF01001519.1_pt1 | contig 18566 bp, 15 predicted proteins | sample 1673121 | NCBI WGS metagenome assembly OLPF01 (sample SAMEA3136756, study PRJEB25190) | human gut metagenome
CCGGTGCGTTGGCGCCGGTTGATCCTTGGAGTGATGGCAAGGGGCCGCTGCCATAAGGATACCTTGCTGTGGGTAAGTTGCGGTGGAAAGCGCGTGACCGTGGTGGCTCCTACGGTTGCGAGACCAGGAGAAGTGCCTTTACTGGCGCAGGGGGGCCAGGGGATATCTCTGGGGGATGAAGGGGGGCGTAGGGAATATGGGGGGAAGCGTGGAATGTCCCTGCCTCCTGGCTGGCGGGGTTATGCTTCAAAAGGAGAATCGTTATGCAGAAACAAAGGACCTTTTTCCCTGTTCGCTTTTCAGGGGAATGGAACCGTGCTATAATGGAGCAGCCTATCCCATGGCCTATGAACCATTACCCGCGCCATGCCGGACAAGCGCTCACAAAGGCCGCCGGGCCTGAAATCCCAGGCGGCACAGGGAGGTGCTAACCCATGAATCGTTTTGTACTCAAGGCCCCGTATAGCCCCAGCGGGGATCAGCCCCAAGCCATCGAGGCCCTGGCCCGGGGATTTGAACAGGGCATGCAAAGTCAGGTGCTGCTGGGCGTTACCGGCTCGGGCAAAACCTTCACCATGGCTTCGGTCATTGAGCGGGTGCAGCGCCCCACCCTGGTCATCGCCCATAACAAAACCCTGGCCGCCCAGCTGTGCAGTGAGTTCCGCGCCTTCTTTCCGGACAGCCGGGTGGAATATTTTGTTAGCTATTACGATTATTACCAGCCCGAGGCGTATATCGCCTCCTCCGATACCTATATCGAGAAGGACGCCTCCATCAACGATGAAATTGACCGCCTGCGCCATAGCGCCACCGCCGCCCTGCGGGAGCGCAGGGACGTGATCATCGTGGCTTCGGTGAGCTGCATCTACTCCATGGGCGACCCCAGCGAGTACGAGGGGCAGATGATCTCCCTGCGCCCGGGCATGACCATGGACCGGGACGCCCTGCTGCGCAAGCTCATCGAGATTCAGTATGAGCGCAACGACCTGGACTTTGTCCGCGGCACCTTCCGCGTGCGGGGGGATACGGTGGAGATCATCCCCGCCGGGGAGTACGAGCACGCCCTGCGGGTGGAATTCTTCGGGGACGAGATCGACCGCATTTCCGAGATCGAGGTGGTCAGCGGCCATGTGCTGGCCACCCTCGAGCACGCGGCGGTGTTCCCCGCCACCCATTACGCCACCGACCACAGCCACATGGAGGAAAACATCGCTGTGATCGAGCATGACCTGCAGGAGCGAGTGGCCCAGTTTGAAAAGGAGGGCAAGCTGCTGGAGGCCCAGCGCATCGCCCAGCGCACCAATTACGACATCGAGATGATGCGGGAAATCGGCTACTGCCAGGGTATCGAGAATTACAGCCGCTACTTTGACGGCCGCAAGCCCGGGGACGCGCCCTACTCCCTGCTGGACTATTTCCCCAAGGATTTCATCTGCTTCATTGACGAGAGTCACGTCACCGTCCCGCAGATTCGCGCCATGTACAACGGCGACCGCGCCCGGAAGGATACCCTGGTGGAGTACGGCTTCCGCCTGCCCTCCGCCTATGACAACCGGCCGCTGCTTTTCAGCGAGTTTGAGCAGCGCATCCATCAAACCGTGTACGTCTCCGCCACCCCCGGCCCCTACGAGAGCGCCAAGGCCGAGCAGGTGGTGGAGCAGATCATCCGCCCCACGGGGCTGTTGGATCCCAAGATCATCGTGCGCAAGGCCACGGGCCAGGTGGATGACCTGGTGGGCGAGATCCGCCAGGTAACCGCCCGCAATGAGCGGGTGCTGGTCACTACGCTCACCAAGCGCATGGCCGAGAGCCTCACGGACTACCTCAAGGAAATGGAGATCCGCGTGCGCTACCTGCACAGCGACATCCAGACCATCGAGCGCATGGAGCTGATTCGAGACCTGCGCCTGGGGGAATACGACGTCTTGGTGGGCATCAACCTGCTGCGTGAGGGCCTGGACCTGCCGGAGGTGGCCCTGGTGGCTATCCTGGACGCGGACAAGGAGGGCTTTTTGCGCAGCGAGACCAGCCTGGTGCAGACCATCGGCCGGGCGGCGCGCAATGCCGACGGCCGGGTTATCATGTACGGGGACGTGATGACCGAGAGCATGATGAAGGCCATCGGCGAAACCAACCGCCGCCGCGCTTTGCAAGAGGCCTACAACCAGGCCCACGGCATCACCCCGGAAACCGTGCGCAACGCTGTGCACGAGGTGCTGGAGATCACCAAGAAGGTCTCCGAGGCCGCGCCCACTGCCCTCAATGAGGACGAGCGCGCCGCCCTCATGCGCCAGGTGGAGGAGGAAATGCTCTCCGCCGCCAAGAACCTGGAGTTTGAGCAGGCCGCCAAGCTCCGCGACCAGCTGCTGGCCCTGCGGGGGGAGAAGGCCCCTGCCAGCGATGTGCAGCAGCGGCGCAAGCGGGGCCGCCGCCGTTGAAAATCCATATTGCACGAAAGGAAAGTGATTTCGATGGTGCCTTACCATCTGCCCCTGGACGCCCAATATGCTTCCATGCCCTGGGATGAAATCGACACGGTGGTTTTTGACGTGGGCAATGTGCTGGTGGCCTTTCAGCCCCAGCGCATTCTGGAGGAGGTTTTCCCCGGGGAGCCGGAGAAGCATGCCCTGCTCCTGGATAAGGTGTTTCATTCCCCTTGCTGGATCATGCTGGACCGGGGCACCCTGTCCCTGGATGAGGCCGCGGACGCCATGGCCGGCCTGGACAAGTCCCTGCGGCCGGACATCCGCCATCTGCTGGACGCCTGGGCCGATCTCAAGCATCCCATCCCCGAGGGCGTGGAAACCCTGCGCCTGTGCAAGGCCAAGGGCAAGCGCTGCCTGATCCTGTCCAACTACCGGGCGGAGAGCTTCCGGCAGATTGAGGAAAAGTTTGACTTTTTTCGCCTGGCCGACGGCATGGTGATTTCCTCCCGGGTGCATATGCTGAAGCCTTCGGCGGAAATCTATCACTACCTGCTGGACCATTTCCGCCTGGATGGCAACCGCACCCTGTTCATCGACGACGCTCCCGCCAATATTGAGGGCGCCCTGCGCTGCGGTATCCAGGGCCTGTGCTTCAACGCGCCGGGGAAGCTGAAGCGCTTCTTTGGATTTTGATCAGGAAACAGGTTTTGCATTTCCCATGTATTTCCCTTGACGGGAGGGAAAAACCGTGCTATCATGCAAAGCAATTTCACAGGGGCGTCCATCGCCCCATGAAAGGCCGTGAAGAGCAGCAGTACCCGGGGAATCCGCCCTTTTCAGAGAGCCGCGTCAAGGTGCAAGTGCGGCAGGGAAGGCCCGGCGAAGGAACGGCTCGGAGCCTCCGCCCCAACGGCGCAAGCCCAGTAGGCGCGGACGGGAGAAGCCCGTGACAGCTTCAGGCAATCAGCTGTATTTGGCTCGTTGCCAGTGAGGGGATGCGGCCGCGAGGCTTTGCATCCAATGAGGGTGGTACCGCGTAAGACGCCGTCTTTCGTCCCGAAGGCAGGGACGAAAGGCGGCTTTTTTCGTAGGCCCGGTGAAAGAAGGGAGCGGTTTTCATGCGGCGGACTCATTATTGCGGCGCGCTGCGCCGGGAACACATGGGACAGGCGGCGGTGTGCTGCGGCTGGGTGCAGACCCGGCGGGACATGGGCGGCGTGATTTTTCTGGACGTGAAGGACCGGGAGGGCGTGCTCCAGGTGGTGTGCGACGGGCGGCGCTTGCCCCCGGAGGACTTCCGCCGGGCGGAAACATTGCGCATGCAGTCCGTGGTGCAGGTGGAGGGGCTCATCGCCCACCGGGATGAGGAGACCTACAACCCCCGCCTGGCCACCGGCGAGGTGGAGCTGCGGGCGGAGTGCCTCACCGTGCTCTCCGAGGCCCAGCCCCTGCCCTTCTCCCTGGATGAGGACGCCCATGTGCGGGAGGAGCTGCGGCTGAAATACCGCTACCTGGACCTGCGCCGGCCCGCCCTGCAGCGGGCGCTGCGCTTCCGCCACCGGGTGCAGTCCGCCGCGGAGCGCTTCCTGGACGGGGAGGGCTTCTGCCAGGTGGAAACCCCCATGCTGTGCAAGTCCACCCCCGAGGGCGCCCGGGATTACCTGGTGCCCAGCCGGGTGCATCCGGGCACCTTCTATGCCCTGCCCCAGAGCCCGCAGATCTTCAAACAGCTGCTCATGGTGGGCGGCATGGATAAATACTACCAGGTGGCCCGCTGCTTCCGGGACGAGGACTTGCGGGCGGACCGGCAGCCGGAGTTCACCCAGGTGGACATGGAAATGTCCTTTGTGGACCAGGAGGATGTGCTCACCCACCTGGAAAAGCTGTTCCACGCGGTGTTTGCCGAAGTCATGGGCCGGGAGCTGGACTATGTTTTCCCCCGCCTGACCTGGCAGGAAAGCATGGATCGCTACGGCTGCGACAAGCCCGACCTGCGCTTCGGCATGGAGATTGCCGATGTGACGGACATCGCCGCGGAGTGTGGCTTTTCCGTGTTCCGGGCCGTGGCAGAGCGGGGAGGCATGGTCCGGGCGCTGAACTGCAAGGGCTGCGGGGAGAAGTTCACCCGCTCCACCATCGAAATCCTCACCGACCACGCCCTGGGCTACGGGGCCAAGGGCATGGCCTGGATTCTCATTCATGACAACGGGGAGATCAACTCCATCCTGCAAAAGTATTTCACCCCGCCCCAGTGGCAGGCGCTGCTGGATCGCCTGGGGGCGGAGAACGGGGACTTCATCCTCTTCTGCGCGGACAGCTTCGCCACCGTGTGCCGCACCCTGTGCGGGCTGCGGCTGGAGGTGGGGGATATGCTGGGCCTGCGCCCCAAGGATGATTTCCGCTTCTGCTTCGTTACGGACTTTCCCCAGTTCGAGTGGTCGGAGGAGGAAGGCCGCTACCTGGCCATGCATCACCCCTTCACCATGCCCTATGAGGAGGACCTGCCCTACCTGCTCACTGACCCCGGCCGGGTGCGCTCCCAGAGCTACGACGTGGTGCTCAACGGCGTGGAGCTGGGCAGCGGCTCCATCCGCATCCACCGCAGCGACGTGCAGGCGCTGATGTTCAAGGCCCTGGGTTTCTCGGAGGAGGACGCTCGGGAGCGCTTCGGCTTCCTCATCGACGCTTTCCGCTACGGCACGCCGCCCCACGGAGGCTTCGCCTTCGGGCTGGACCGGCTGGTGATGCTGCTCCTGGGCGCGGACTCCCTGCGGGACGTCATCGCCTTCCCCAAGGTGAAGGACGCCTCCTGCCCCATGACCGGCGCCCCGGACTTTGTGGACCCCGCCCAGCTGGAGGTGCTCAAGCTGGGGGTGGCCGCGGGCACGGAGGAAAAGAAGCGGGAGAAGCGCCGCCCCGCCATGGCCGTGCGCCAGGTGGCGGAGCTGGCCAAGCTGGCCCTCTCCCCTGAGGAAGAGGAGCGCATGGGCCGGGAGCTGGAGGCGGTGCTGGACTTCGCCCAGGCCCTCAGCAGCCTGGACACCCAGGACGTGCCCATGACCGCCCACGTGATCCCCATGGAAAACGTATTCCGGGAGGACGTCCCCGCGCCGTCCATGGACCGGGAAGCGCTGCTGGCCTGCGCTCCCGCCCGCACCCGGGAATGCGTGGCCGTGCCCCAAACGTTCGAGTAAGGAGGGTTGCCCCATGGAAAAGCTGACAGAACTCACCCTGACCCAAACCCGGGAAGCCCTCGTCCGCGGGCGCGTCTCCGCCCGGGAATTGACCCAGGCATGGCTGGCTGCCATGGAAGCAAAGGAAGGGGACATCGGCGCCTTTATCACCCGCTGCCCCGACCGCGCCCTGGCGGAGGCGGAGGCTGTCGATGACGCCCGCGTCCGCGGGGAGGAGCTGCCGCCCCTGGCGGGCATCCCCATGGCGGTGAAGGACAACATCTGCGTGCGGGGCCTGCCCACCACCTGCGCCTCCAAAATGCTGGAGGATTTCACCCCCCCCTACGACGCCACCGCCTATGAAAAGCTGCGCTGGTGTCCTCTGCTGGGCAAGACCAACCTGGACGAGTTCGCCATGGGCTCCACCACGGAGAACTCCGCCTTCCATGTGACCCGCAATCCCCGGGATACCAGCCGGGTGCCTGGGGGGTCCTCCGGGGGAAGCGCCGCCTGCGTGGCGGCGGGGGAAGCGCCCTTCGCCCTGGGCAGCGATACCGGCGGGTCCATCCGCCAGCCCGCGGCCTTCTGCGGGGTGGTGGGCATGAAGCCCACCTACGGCTCCGTGAGCCGCTACGGCCTGGTGGCCTTTGCCTCCTCCCTGGACCAGATTGGCCCCATGACCCGCACCGTGGCGGACAATGCCCTGGTGCTGGACGCCCTGGCGGGCTACGACCGGCGGGACTCCACCTCGGTGAAGCGGGGCTACATCCCCATGGGCCGGGAGCTAAACGCCGGGGTCAAGGGCCTGCGCATCGGCCTGCCCAAGGAATTCTTTGGCAAGGGCCTGGCCCCCGCGGTGAAAAAGCAGGTGCTGCGCGCCGCCAAGCTCCTGGAAAAGGAAGGCGCTACGGTGACGGAGGTGAGCATTCCCTCCCTGGATTACGCCCTGCCGGCCTATTACGTGATCTCCAGCGCGGAGGCTTCCTCCAACCTGGCCCGCTTTGACGGCGTGCGCTACGGCCACCGCACCGCGGAGTACCAGGACCTGGAGGAGCTGTACCTGAAAAGCCGCAGCGAGGGCTTCGGCCCGGAGGTGAAGCGGCGGATTCTTCTGGGCACCTACACCCTGAGCGCGGGCTACTTCGACGCCTACTACAAAAAGGCCCTGCAGGTGCGCACCCTGGTGATTCGGGACATGGAACGGGTTCTGGAGCAGTGCGACGCGCTGCTGGGCCCCGTGGCCCCCACCACCGCCTACAAGCTGGGGGAAAAGACCGCGTCCCCCCTGGAGATGTACCTGGGGGACATCTACACCGTGCCGGTGAACATCGCGGGCATCCCGGCCCTGTCCCTGCCCTGCGGCACGGACGAGGCGGGCCTCCCTGTGGGGGCGCAGCTCATGGGCAAGGTGTTTTCCGAGCCCCTGCTCTACCGCATCGGCGCCGTGCTGGAGCGCGCCGCGGGCTATGTGAAAAAGGAGGCGGAGTGATATGGCCACCCCATGGAAACCCCTCAAGGGCTACGAAATGGTCATCGGCCTGGAGGTTCATGTGGAGCTGAAGACCAAAACCAAGATTTTCTGCTCCTGCAAAACGGACTTCGGCGCGCCGCCAAACACCCAGTGCTGCCCGGTGTGCATGGGCTTTCCCGGCACGCTGCCGGTATTGAACAAGCAGGTGGTGCATTACGCGGTGCTGGCCGGGCTGGCCACGGGCTGCACCATCGCCCGCTATTCCAAGCAGGACCGGAAGAACTACTTCTACCCCGACCTGCCCAAGGCGTATCAGATCAGCCAATACGACCTGCCCCTGTGCGTGGACGGCCACCTGATGGTGGAAACGCCGGAGGGGGAGAAGCGCATCGGCATCACCCGCATCCACATCGAGGAGGACGCGGGCAAGCTCATCCACGACCCTGAACAGGGTACCCTCATCGACTGCAACCGTTGCGGCGTGCCCCTCATCGAGATCGTCTCCGAGCCGGATATCCGCACGCCCCAGGAGGCGGTGGCCTACCTGCAAAAGCTCCGGGCGGTGATCGCCTACACGGGCATCAGCGACTGCAAAATGAACGAAGGCTCCCTGCGCTGCGACGTGAACCTTTCCATCCACAAGCCGGGCCAGCCCTTCGGCACCCGCACGGAAATGAAGAACCTGAACTCCTTCCAGTCTGTGCAGCGGGCCATTGAGGAGGAATACCGCCGCCAGGTGGAGGCCGTGGAGCGCGGGGAGACCATCGTCCAGGAGACCCGCCGCTTCGACCAGCAGACCGGCAAGACCAGCGCCATGCGCCGCAAGGAAAACGCCAACGACTACCGCTATTTCCCCGACCCGGACCTGGCCCCCATCGTCACCGGGGAGGACACCCTGGCCGCCTGGCGTGAGGAGCTGCCCGTGCTGCCCGACCAGCGCAAGGCGCGCTACATGGCCGACTATGGCCTCACCGCCTACGCCGCCGAGCAGCTGGTGAGCGAAAAGGCCCTGGCCGAGTACTTCGAGGCCGCCTGCGAGAGCACCGCCGCCCCTAAAACCCTGGCCAACCTGATGCTCACGGAAGTGTTCCGCCTGCTGCCCCCGGAGAGCACCGCCATTCCCCTGGCCCCGGCGCACCTGGGCCGCCTGGCGGACATGGTGGAGCAGGGGGACATCAGCGCCGGCGTGGCCAAGCGGGCCGTGGCCGCCCTGTGGGAACAGGATCAGGACCCCGACGCCTGGGTGGAGGCCGCCGGCCTGCGCCAGCTCAACGACCCGGAGCTCCTGCGCACCTACGCGGAGCAGGCCATGGCGGAGCATCCCGACCTGGTGGCGGGCTACTACAAGGGCAAGGTGAACCTGGCCAAGGCGCTCATGGGCGCGGCCATGGGGCTATCCGGGGGCAAGGCGAATCCCGCCCTGCTGCAGCGGCTCATGGACGAGGCCCTGGAAAAGGGCCGGGAATCCGGAAAATGAGACAAAGCGGCGCCTTGCACGGCAGCGGGCGCCACATCAACAAAAACACACCCCGGACGTGTTCGCGTCCGGGGTGCTTTTGCGTGGGTTACAGTCCCAGCTGCTTGGCGCAGGGGTCAATATCCAGGGTGGCAAAATAGTCCCGGGGGGTTTCTGCCCGGCGGATGAGCTGGAAGGTGCCGTCCTCCCGGTAGAGTACCTCCGCGGAGCGCAGGCGGCCATTGTAGTTGTAGCCCATGGAGAAGCCGTGGGCGCCGGTGTCGTGGATGACCACAATATCGCCCATGTCAATCTTGGGCAGCATGCGGTCGATGGCAAACTTGTCATTGTTTTCGCACAGGCTGCCGGTGACATCGTAGCGGTGATCGCAGGGAGCGTCGCCCTTGCCCACCACGGTGATGTGGTGGTAGGCCCCGTACATGGCCGGGCGCATGAGATTGGCCGCGCAGGCGTCCAGGCCGATGTAGTGCTTGTAGGTATCCTTATGGCTGGTGGCATGGGTGACCAGCCAGCCGTGGGGGCCGGTCATGTAGCGGCCCAGCTCCGTCTTGATGGCGACACCCTGAATGCCGTTGGCCGTGAAGATCTTTTCATAGGCCAGGCGTACCCCTTCGCCAATGGCGGCGATGTCCGGGGCGGGCTGCTCGGGGCGGTAGGGAATGCCCACGCCGCCGGAAAGGTTGATGAAGGCCAGGGGCAGGCCCACCTTGTCCATGAGCTTGCGGCCTACTTCAAAGAGCAGCTCCGCCAGGGTGGGATAATAGGCATTGTCGATGGTGTTGCTGGACAGGAACGCATGCAGCCCGAAGGACTTCACGCCCAGCTCCTTCAGCCGGGCCAGCCCCTCCTCCAGCTGGGCATAGGTGAAGCCGTACTTGGCGTCCCCGGGATTGCCCATGATGGTGTTGCCGATGGTGAAATCCCCGCCGGGGTTGTAACGGCAGCACACACAGGAGGGGATGCCGCCGTGATCCCGCAGCAGGTCGATATGGGTAATGTCGTCCAGGTTGATATAGGCGTCCAGGGCCCGGGCCTGGGTGAATTCCTCGGGGGGCATGGCGTTGGCGGAGAACATGATCTCCGTGCCGTGGAAGCCGCAGGCCTGGGCCAGGGTCAGCTCCGTGGCGCTGGAGCAGTCCACGCCGCAGCCCTCCTCACGCAGAATGCGCAGAATGGCGGGGTTGGGCAAAGCCTTTACGGCAAAATATTCCTTGAAGTCCGGGCACCAGGCAAAGGCCTGGTTCAGCGCCCGGGCTGTGCGGCGGATGCCCCCCTCGTCATAGAGGTGAAAGGGGGTCGGATAAGCCTGCGCGGCCTGCTCAAATACGGTATCGGGAAGGGAAAAGTTCGGCATCTTTGGCACGCTCCAATAGGATAATGTCCGGCCATTTCCGGCATGGTTCACTGTACCATATCATCGGGGTGGGTGCAAGTACTTCCTTTGTACTGTGAATATGAGAAATGCTGGCATTTTCAGCAAAAAAGGCTACGCCACCACCCGTGCGGCGCAGCCTGGAAAAAACGCTCACAGGGCGGCGATGTCCTGGGCCACGGCGATGCCTGTGGCGCTGGCCTGCATCAATCCGCGGGTGATGCCTGCGCCGTCGCCGATGGCGTACAGCCCCTCAATGGGCGTCATAAAGCGGCGGTCCACCAATACCTTGCTGGAGTAGAACTTCACTTCCACGCCGTAAAGCAGGGTATTCTTGCTGTACAGGCCGGGAGCCAGGTGGTCAAAGGCCTTCAGCGCTTCCACAATGCTGGTCAGGTGACGGGGCGGCAGCACGAAGGACAGGTCCCCGGGCACGGCGGTTTGCAGGGTGGGGATGGTGGTGGACTTGGCCAGGCGCTCCCAGGAGGTGCGGCGCCCCTGGAGCAGGTCGCCCAGGCGCTGCACCATGATGGGCCCGCCGGTGAGCATATTCCCCAGCCGGGCGATGTACTGGCCGTATTCGATGGGCTGATTGAAGGGCTCCGTGAAGCGGGTGGATACCAGCAGGGCAAAGTTGGTATTGCCGGTGCGCCGGGCAGGGTCGCCATAGCTGTGGCCGTTGACCACCGCCAGGCCGGACTCGTAGTGCTCCTCGCTGACCACGCCGCCGGGATTCATGCAGAAGGTGCGCACTTTGTTTTCATAGGTGTCGGAGTAGTAGATCAGCTTGGCTTCGTAGAGGTACTTGGTCAGGTGATCCATGATGGCATTGGGCACCTCCACCCGCACGCCGATGTCCACCTCGTTGTTCTGGGTGCGCAGGCCCAGCTTTTCCGCCTGGTTGGTGAGCCACTCCGCGCCGCCGCGGCCGGGGGCGGCGATCACATGGGCGGATTTCGCCACCCAGGGCTCGCCCTTGCGGGGGGACAGGCGCACACCGGTGACCCGGCCATCCTCCACCAGGATGTCCGTGGCGGTGGTCAGCTCGGCAAAGGTGGTGTGGGTCTGGGTGGTAAGGTAATCGTGCATGGCGGCCAGTACGCTGCCGGCGTACTCCGTGCCCAGGTGCCGCACAGGGCAGGGCACCAGGCGGATATTGTAGCGGCTGGCTTCGTAGGCGATTTCTTCCACCTTTTTGTCGTCCAGGCCGTGGACTTCCTTGGGCGCGCCAAAGCGCAGGTACAGCTCGTCGGCCTGATGGATCAGCTCCTGCGCCTTTGGGTGGCCCAGGTATTCGCTGATATGGCCGCCCACCTCGTCGGAAAGGGAGAGCTTGCCGTCAGAAAAGGCGCCCGCCCCGGCCCAGCCGTGGACAATGCCGCAGGGGTCGCAGTGCACACACTTGCCCGTGGTACGGGCCGGGCAGGTGCGATGGGCAATGGCACGGCCCATGTCCACGATGAGAACCTGGCTTTCCGGCTTCAGGTGGGTCAATTCCAGCGCAGTAAAGATACCGGCGGGGCCGGCACCGATGATGATGGCATCAAAAATGCGGTTTTCCATGGGAACCTCCTTGACAGAACCGTATGCCTTTACGCTGCATACACTTTCAAATCATTGTAGCATGTTCCCCGGAAGATCTCAAGGGTAAGACCTGGCAAACCGCGGTCGGGTCAATCCGGCAGATGGTACCCGGCTTCCAGGGCGGCCAGCTTTACCGCCACGGGAAAAAGCTCCATCACCTGGGCCAGCTCCGTCAGGGGGGGATAGCTGGGCGCAATGCGGATGACGCTGTCCTCCGGGTCGACGCCGCCGGGGAAGGCCGCGCCCGCGGGGGTCAGGGTTACGCCCGCCTGGGCGCACAGCTCCACAATGCGCGCGGCGCATCCGCGGGGCGCCCGGAAGCAGATGAAGTACCCGCCCCGGGGGCGGCTCCAGGTGGCAATCCCTGTCAAGTCCCGTTCCAGGGCATCCAGCACCAGCTGGAACTTGGGGCGCAGCAGCTCCGCCTGCCGGGCCATGTGGGCCTGCACGGCGGCCAGGTCCGGGAAAAAGCGGGCATGGCGCAGCTGGTTCATCTTGTCGTGGCACACCTGCTGATAGGTCATGATGGCGGCTTGCCGGGCGATATTGCGGGGACTGGCGGCCATGGCGGCCACACCGCCGCCGGGCCAGGTAATTTTTGAAAAGGAGGTAAAGGCCACGGGGCGGTCCGGGTTTCCGGCACGGTCGCAGGCGTCAAAGATATTGGCGAGGCGGTCGGGGGCCTCCGGGTACAGGTGGTGGACGCAGTAGGCGTTGTCCCAGAAGATGCGGAAATCCGGTGCGGTCTCCATGCGCGCCAGGCGGGCCACCACCTCGTCGCTGAAGGTGACGCCGGAGGGATTGCCGTACATGGGCACGCAGATCAGCCCCTTTACCGCGGGGTCCCGGGCCAGGGCTTCCACCTGATCCATGTCCGGGCCGTCGGCCAGGGTGGGCACGGGCAGCAGCTCCACGCCATAGCTTTCCAGCATATGGAAGTGCCAGTCATACCCCGGGGTGGGACAGATGAACTTCACCCTGGGCAGCTGCGCCCAGGGGGTATCCCCCGGCAGCGGCCCCAGGAGCATGCACCGGGTGAACACATCCGAGAGCAGGTTCAGGGAGGAGTTCCCGCCCACGATCACCTGTTCCGGCGCAACCCCCAGCATTTTCCCGAAGAGCCTGCGCATCTCGGGAATGCCCAGGGGATGGCTATAGTTGCGGGCGTCGGAACCATCCTCGCAGGTGTAGTCCATGTCCGCCCCCGCCAGGATGGGCGCGGAGAGCGCCAGCTGCTCGGGGGCAGGCTTTCCCCGGGACATATCCAGGGTGAGTCCGCGGGCCTGAAAGGCGCGGTATTGCGCTTTGAGTTCTTCCCATGCTGCCATGGCGGGGATGCCTCCTTCAAATGAAAGTGTCGTCTGCGTACGGAAACCCGGCGGCGCAGGAAGCGCTGCCGGGTTTTGCAGATGCGATGCTTTACTGCTGGGCGTAACGCTCCAGGAAGTGCCGGGTGCGCTCCTGCTTGGGATTGCCGATGACCTCTTCCGGGGGGCCGTATTCCACAATAACGCCGCCATCCATGAACATCACGTTGTCCGCCACCTGCCGGGCAAACTGCATTTCGTGGGTGACGATGACCATGGTGGTGTTCCGCTGGGCCAGGCCGCGAATTACGTTGAGCACTTCGCCGGTGAGCTCCGGGTCCAGGGCGGAGGTGGGCTCGTCAAAGCAGAGGATATCCGGGCGCAGGGCCAGGGCGCGGGCAATGGCCACCCGCTGCTGCTGGCCGCCGGAAAGCTGGTGGGGGTAAGCGTTCAGCTTGGCCGAAAGGCCCACGCTGTCCAGCAGCGCCTTGCCGTTCTCTTCGATTTCCCGATAAATGGCGGCCTTGCGGGACTTGAAGTCCGGCCGTTCCTTGGCCAGCAGCCGGCCGGCCAGGGTCACGTTTTCCAGCACTGTATACTGGGGGAACAAGTTGAAGGACTGGAACACCAGCCCGAAGTGCAGCCGCTGCTGGCGGATCTCCTGCTCCGAACGGGAGCGGGGGTCCTCCGCGTTGAAAATCACCTGGTCGCCCACGCGGATGACGCCCTTGTCCGGGGTTTCCAGAAAGTTCAGGCAACGCAGGAGCGTGGTTTTCCCGCTGCCGGAGGAACCGATAATGGCCAGGGCTTCCCCCTTTTCCAGGGAAAAGCTGATGTCCCGCAGCACATCCACGCCGCTGAAACTCTTTTGAATGCCTTCTACTGTCAGTACTGCCATGTCTGCGTCCTCCTCAGCCCTTGAAATAGTCCATCTTCTTCTCGAAATAGCCGAACAGCAGCGTCAGCACGCCGTTGAACAGCAGGAAGAAGAGTCCCGTGGAGAACAGCGGCCAGATGAGGCCCTGCTTGGTGTAGCGCTCGGCGCACATGATGATCTCCGCCACGGAGACCACCCGGGCCAGGGCCGTGTCCTTTACCAGGGTGATGACCTCGTTGCTCATGGGCGGGGTGATACGCTTGACCACCTGCAAAAGCACTACCCGGAAGAATACCTGGCTCCTGGTCATGCCCAGCACCTGGCCGGCCTCGTACTGTCCCTTGGGGATGGACTCGATGCCGCCACGGTAGATCTCGGAGAAATAAGCCGCGTAGTTGATCACGAAAGCGATAAGCACCGCGGTCATCCGGGATTTCATGGGAATGCCGAACACCAGCCCGGGCATGTACATCACCACGAACAGCTGAAGCATCAGCGGCGTGCCGCGGATGATCCACACGAACACCCGGGTCAGATAGCGCAGGGGGCGGAACTTGGTCATGGAACCGAAGGTGATCACCAGGCCCAGGGGCAGGGCCATAAGCAGGGTCATCACGAATATTTGCAGGTTCAGCCAGAAACCGCCAACCAGGGAATCCAGGACGTCAGACATAAGGCACCTCGCAGATAACGTATTGTTGGGGAGACGGCGCTTTCACGCGGCCGCCTCCCCTGCATCCGGCCGTAAAGGCGCGGAGTATGTGGTGAATTGCGGGATTGCTTACTTGATGAGGGAATCGGTCAGGCCATAGCGCTCGGCGATCTCCGCCACGGTGCCATCCTCGGTGAGCTCGGCGATGGCGGCGTTCACCGCTTCCACCATGTCGCTGCCCTTACGGAAGGCAATGCCGTATTCCTGCAGGCCGAAGTTGTTGCTCAGGTCCACCACCAGGTCGGCGTAGTCACTTTCCGGACGAACCATGCCCAGGGCGCACACGCTGTCCACCAGGGCGATGTCCGCGGTGCCGGCCTTGACTTCCATCAGCGCCTTGGCCATGGAGTCCACAGCGATGTAGGTGCTGTTGGCAAAGTATTCCTTGGCGGAAACTTCCACGGTCTCGTCATCCTCGATGGTGCCCTGGAGCTTCTGCTCGCCGGTGGAGCCGGCCTCGGCCACAACCACCTTGCCGCTCACGTCCGCGAGGATGGCTTCCGCCTGGTCGGCCTTCATGACCATGGCCTGGGTGTTGTACAGATAAGGATCGGAAACGGCCATGTTCTCCTTGCGCTCGGGGGTGATGCACATGCCGTTCCACAGGCAGTCGATGTTCTTGGAGTTCAGCTCAATCTCCTTGGAGTCCCAGTTGATCTCGATGAATTCCACTTCCAGGCCCAGCTTTTCCGCCACGGCGGTGGCCAGCTCGGTATCAAAGCCTACCAGGGTGTCGCCTTCATAATAATTCATGGGAGCAAAGAGGGTGATGCCGATGGTGAGCTTGCCCTTGTCCTTAATATAGGCCATGTCGCTTTCCTCGGCGGAGGCCAGGGCGGTCAGGGAGAATACCATCATCAGGGCCAGGACCATCGCAAGCAGCTTTTTCATTTTTTGTTCCTCACTTTTCATACATTATTTTTTCGGGGAGGGTACCGTGCGATCGCTTTTGTTCTTTATCGCTTTACCGTAGTGGAGCGATGGACATAATATAGCACAACCATGGAAGGAATGCAAGGGGGTAAAGCAAATTTTTTTGAAAAAATTTTGCCCCCCCATGAAGCCTGCAAAAACGCAAGAAAACCGCCGCGAATGCGCGGCGGCCACAAGCCTCACGGAGGGACCGTCACCAGCGCTGCATATTGCGCCGGTGCTTTTCCACAAAAGTGTGGGCGAGCTCCTGGGGCGTAATGCCATAGCACATGGCCGTGCTGGCCAGGTACATATATACGTCGCAGAGCTCCTCCACGAAATGGGCGCGGGTTTCGGGACAATCCAGGATGGGCCGGTCGCCCTCCTTCTTGATGATCTGCGCCGCCTCCCCGGCCTCGGCCAGGAGCCACAGCAGATGGCTGCGCCCCTGCGCTGGGGATAGCCCGCCCCAGCGGTCGAAGTATTTTTCCTGGAGCTCCGCCTGCATCTGCTGCATGGCAGAAATCGTCAGGTCATCCATGGGCATTGGCCTCCTTATGCTGTCATCAGCCCACGGCTTCGGAGGTGGTTTCCTGCAGCATGCGCTGCCACAGCTCTTCCTGACCGCTCCATACGGGAGAAATGCCCTCGGGCAGGCCATCGGGCTGGAAGGAAACGCTGAGCTTTACATACACGGCGGCCAGGCCTGTGCCGCTGCCGGAGATGTAGCTGTCCAATCCGCCGCTGGCAGCGGTGCAGCCCTTTTTGCCCAGGGTGGAGGCCTCCAGGGTGGTGGAGGCCACGTAGACCGTGGCGCTGTCCACGCTCACATCGGCGTTGGGGTTCAGGGACACACTGGCGCATACCGCGCCCCCGGATACCGAGAAGGTGACGCTGCCCAGCACATAGCGGTTGCTGGCGTACAGATCATAGGTGGCGGAGGACCCTTCCATGGCGTTCAGGTCAAGCAGGGTCACCGTCTGCCAGACGTCCCGGCCATTGATGGAGGAGAGGGGATACCCCGCAGAGCAGGCGGCATTCCCCTCCAGGCGGGCCATGACGCGGTCAATGGGGAAGCAATAGGACTGCTCGCCACAGTTCAGCTGCACCTGATAGGTGGTGGTGCTGCTCTCCAGCTTCAAATAAATATCCTCGGAGCGAAAGGTCCCGCTGACGACGCCGTAGTCCCGGGAGTATACCAGGGTGCCGGTGGCCTCCTGGGTAATGGAGAGGGAAACGGCGCCTTCGTAAGGGAGCGTGCAGGAGAAATTTACATAGGAGGCGGAGGTGGTCAAATTGGCCGCGCGGTAGGAGGCGTCCCACACGTTGGGGGAGGCAAAGACCGCCTCGGAGAGGCTGAACACTTCCTCCGCAACGGCGGGAGAAACGCTCAGCCCCAGCACCAGCGTCAACAAAAATAATATCAAAACACGTTTCATGAAGCATCCTCCAGGTATTGATTGTGTTCATAAACAGAAACGGTTTTGCGTGGCAAATGTCTGCCGGATCGGAAAAATTTGCATCTGTTACGCATCCAAGAGTAGGATAGCACACGGGGAAGGAAATATGCAAGGGATTTCCTGCGAAAAAAGACGAAAAAACATGGTTCAGGCCGACGAATACCCTGGAAAAACAGCCAGGTTTTCATCAACCCGCAAGCCGGCCTTGCAACACGCTTGTGCAGCCCGCAAAAACATCCTATATGAAAACGGCATTTGCAAAAACCCCTGCTTACCGCCGGTGGAATCGGCCCGCTGTACAGTGCCCCGGGGGCAAAAAAGGAAAATACTGACTGGACACACACGATCGGGTGTGCAGAAAATATGCGCCAATGCCTTGATACAACTATGTTTCCAGACATGGTACAAAAAGAAAAAATTTTTTTCCCCGGAAAACCGTGGAAAACCCGTAAAAGATGGATACACCCGGAATCGTGTTTAGACCCATTGGGAGGAAAACAGCCAGTTACCGCGCGTTGCGGGAAAGGAAAGAATGAAAAAAACGAAAAAAATTTCTCAAAAAGGGTGAAAAACGTATTGCAATTTCCTAGAGAAGTCTGTATAATATGAGCGTTGTCTGTTTAGGGATGAAGTGGTAAGTTGCCGCCAGGCCAGGCGGGTAATTACCATGGACCAGCCCGAAAATCGGGCGACGGACTCGATAGCGCGGGCGGGGCCTGCACCTGCAGTGGGCACCGCGACGGCGCATACGAGAACGATCAAGGAGGTAAATCAATGGCCACCCAGAAAATCCGTATCAAGCTCAAGAGCTACGAGCACAACCTGATCGATCGGTCTGCGGAGCGGATTGTGGAGACTGCCAAGCGGACCGGCGCACGGGTATCCGGCCCGATCCCGCTCCCCACGGAGAAGGAGATCGTCACCATCCTTCGCGCTCCTCACAAGTACAAGGACAGCCGCGAACAGTTTGAGCGCCGCACCCACAAGCGCCTCATCGACATCAACAACCCCAACCCGAAGACGGTGGACGCCATGATGAAGCTCGAACTTCCTGCTGGTGTCGAAATCGAACTCAAGCTGTAAAAAGAAGAAGCAGGAGGAACGAAAACATGAAGAAAGCGATCGTGGGCAAAAAGATCGGCATGACGCAGGTCTTCACTGAAGACGGCCGTCTCGTTCCGGTCACCGTGATTGAAGCGGGCCCCTGCACCGTGGTGCAGAAGAAGACCCTCGAGAGCGACGGCTACCAGGCCGTGCAGCTGGGCTACGGCGACATTGCGGCCAAGAAGGTCACAAAGCCTCTCAAGGGCCACTTCGACAAGGCCGACGTCGCCCCCAAGCGCACCCTGCGGGAGTTCCGCCTGGCCGACATCAGCGCCCTGAACGTGGGCGACCTGATCAAGGCCGACACCTTTGAGGCTGGCGAGCGTGTGGACGTTACCGGCAAGAGCAAAGGTAAGGGCTACGCCGGCGTGATCAAGCGTTGGAACTTCCGCCGTCTGAAAGAGACCCACGGTTCCGGTCCTGTTGCCCGCCACGGCGGTTCCAACGGCGCCTGCTCCACTCCCTCTCGTGTGTGGAAGGGTCTGAAGATGGCCGGCCATCTGGGTGCTGAGACTGTCACTGTGCAGAACCTCACGGTCGCCAAGGTGGACGCCGAAAACAACCTGATCGCGATCAAGGGCGCCATTCCCGGCCCCAACGGCGGCATCGTCGTTGTCCGCGACAGTGTGAAAGCGTAAGGGAAGGAGGAATAAAGCATGCCTACTATCGCAGTTTTGAACATGCAGGGCCA
>OLPF01001534.1_pt1 | contig 18408 bp, 10 predicted proteins | sample 1673121 | NCBI WGS metagenome assembly OLPF01 (sample SAMEA3136756, study PRJEB25190) | human gut metagenome
GCCGAAAGAGCCGGAGAATCGTTGATCCCGTCTCCGACCATAATGGTTTTAGCTCCGTTTTCCCGTTCTCTCTGAATGAAGCTGGCCTTGTCTTCCGGAAGCACTTCGGAATAATATTCGTCCACACCAACACGCTTAGCGATGACTGCTGCAGTTCGTTCGCTGTCGCCCGTCATCATTACCACCTTGGTGATACCGGCTTCTTTCAGTTGTCTGATGGCGTCTGCTGCTTCTTCACGCAAAGGATCTTCGATGCAAATCACAGCTACCAGCTTGCCGTCGATAGCCATATAAAGGTGAGAGTATCCTTCCGGCAGGTTTTCAAACTCTGCCTTAGCGGAATCGTCTACGATGCATTTTTCATCTTCAAAGATGAAGTGATAACTTCCGATTACGACCTTCCTGTCATCGATTTCAGAAGAAATACCGTGAGCGACGATATAATTCACCTTCGAGTGCATTTCAGCATGTTCAAGACCCTTCTTTCGCGCAGCATCCACAACGGCTTTTGCCATGGAGTGCGGGAAGTGTTCTTCCAGGCATGCTGCGATCCGCAGCATTTCATCGTTGGATTCATCACTGAAGTTGACGATGGATCTTACGACCGGCATGGCTTTCGTCAGCGTTCCTGTCTTATCGAATACGATGGTCGTTGCTTCAGCGACAGCCTCCATGTACTTGCCGCCTTTGACCATGATGTCGTGTTCCCCGGCTTCTCTGATCGCAGAAAGCACAGTCACCGGCATAGCCAGTTTCAATGCACAGGAGAAATCGACCATCAGAACGGCCAGCGCCTTGGTAGCATTTCTGGTAAGAAGCCATACCAGTGCAGTTCCCAGCAATGTATACGGAACCAGTCTGTCCGCCAGATGTTCCGCCTGGCTCTCGGACGCTGATTTCAGTTTATCCGTTTCTTCGATCATGGATACGATCTTCTCGTATTTCGTGGATCCTCTCGTCTCTTTGACGCGGATGACAAGTTCCCCTTCTTCTACAACTGTTCCAGCGTATGCGTAACTGTCTGTGTCTTTTTTTACAGCAAGTGGTTCTCCTGTCATAGCTGACTGGTTTACCATCGCTTCTCCGTCACAAACGATGCCGTCGAACGGGATGATGTTACCCATATGCACAACTACAAGATCTCCTATCTCTACTTCATCAGAAGGCACCAGCTTTTCAGCTTCATCCTTCCTCACCCATACTTTTTCGGTATTGAGAGACATGCTCCGCGCGAGATCGCCGACAGACTTCTTATGCGTCCAATCTTCCAGCAGTTCACCAACACCTAACAGGAACATGATCGATCCGGCCGTATTGAAGTTGCCTCGCAGGATAGAAACGGTAATAGCTGTCGCATCCAGCACCGGCACTTCGATCTTACGGGCGGCCAGACACTTTATACCCATCCAGACATATCTTATCGCTCTGCAAAGAGTGATAGCGTTTCGAAGCGGCATCGGCAAAAAAATCTTGTTAAAGAGTCTTCTTAGGATTCGACCCGCCAGTTTTTCCTGGAATTCTGCATTGAGCTGTCTGCCGGAATTCTGCAAAACTTCCATCGGCACGTTGACTCTGTCATAGTCAAATGCGGACAGTGCATCAACCAGCTCTTCTCTGCTGCAGTGGAAACAGATCACAGCATCTCCGGTACGCTCATATACCTTGACTGAGCTGACTCCATCCATCTTCTGTATCGCATAGTGCAGTATGTCCGCCTGTTCGAAGGTCATGCGACTCTGCTTCATATGGATACGCAGGCGTCCCTTGATTTCATGCTTGATCTGAAACTTCATTATGCATCAGCCTCGGTTTCTTCTGCAGCATCTTCTATTTCAGCTGCTTCCTTCGCTTCCTGTCTTTCTTCGTTGATCTGTTCTGCTTCTGCTACGATGTCACCAACGTTTTCCTGGACGGTGCTTACCGTCTTCATAACACAGTCTTTCGCACGCATACCTGCAGCTGTGCAGTTGGTATATACCTTTTTCGCGTCATCACTTCCCAGGATCTTCAATCCTGCTGTTCCAAACAATACTCCTCCTACGAATGTTCCTACTGTCTTTAAATCGATCTTAGCCATAATAGATTCTCCTTTCATTTCTCTATATTTTAATTTGTATTTAATAGTTCTTTAACAATTTTAGGATAACGCACACTCTCTCAGGAAGTCAAGGCTAACATTTGTAAGTTTTTGCTAACTTTTGTAAGCTATAACTAACTTCACCCCTTAAATATGGTTTGTTTCTATGAACTAACGACAGCTTTGGCGGTAATCGTCCTACCATTTCAGCCGTATTCATCCTACCAAAAGTAAGTCAGCGCTAACATTTTGTCCAACGAAAGCCCGGCGATCTGCCGGGCTTGCTGTATCTATTTTCCTGTCTGTTTCGCAGGCAGTGTCATCTGCCATCTATACTGCGACTACTCTACAATCCTTCTTACCGTCTGGATCGATCCGCAATTTTTCGCGTTGGTCACGCAGATCCCCTTCTTGGAGTTGGATGCGTGAACGATCTTGCCTCCGCCAATGTAGATTCCTACATGGTGAGAGTACAGGATCAGATCTCCTGCTTTTGCTTCACTGTAGGATACGCCCTTGCCGACTTTTGCCTGACCCCAGGTCGTTCTCGGCAGGGAGATACCGAATTTAGCGTATACGCTCTGTGTGAAGCCGGAGCAGTCAGCACCATTAGTCAGACTGGTACCACCACTCTTATATGGATTACCTACGAACTGCAGTCCGTAAGAAGCAACTGCAGCACCGCTGCCGCTTCCTATGACTGTGCCGCCCTTTGCAGAAGCGGACTTGTCATTTGCCGTCGTAGTTTTCTTTTCTTTCGTGCCCTTGTAAACAACGGAATTCACCGCTTCGCTTACAACAGCTGTATCAACAACTTCAGAAGTCACTACGGAACCGTTAACGCTTACTGTCTGATTGGTTACGATCTGGTTTCCGTTCTTACCTTCGCTCTTGACCTTCTGATCGCCTTCATACAGATCCTTGTTATCTTCATAAGTCGTACCTGCAGCTACATTCTGCAAAGAACCAGTTTCAGAACTGATGGTCACACAGAAAAGCGGATCATCTGAGCTGTTCTGTGCCAGAACATAATCCACAGCTTCATCTGCCGTCATAACGGTTTCCGGCTCTCCGCCTCTCTTAAGATCAGCTTCCTCGCTGGACAGCTTCTTGTCAACTGTGATGGAGTTGATCTGTGCTCCTTCCGGCGAATACTTATCCATAACGGTTTCGATTACCTTCTCCGCCGTCTTGGAATCTTTTACCAGAAACAGTTCCTCACCACCCGCCTTTACGGCATACGGATTTTCAACCTTGGTTCCGTCTGCGTATACAGCATACGGTTTCGTCAGTGTCATAACAACAACCAGAGCTGCGATCAGGATCACAGCGATGGAAGCTGTAAGCAATACCTTCTTTTTGTTGTTTTTCAGACTGGAAATCATAATATTCTCTCTTATTTGTTATAAATTACCCACGAACTGTAACGTATAATACCTACCTATTATACCCGAAATCCCCGTGTAAGAAAACACCGGGGATTTCATCTTCACATAATCTTCAAACTCTGTTCTTTTGACTTTTTATTCTCCTATCTTAGCCCATAGTGGTCTGCAAGCCTGCGGAATCCATTCATAGAGTTTACGATAGTATCATAGGATGTGCAGTATGCCAGACGAACATATCCCGGGCATGCGAAGGCACTGCCCGGCACCATCAGGATATTATGCTTCTTTGCTTCTGCACAGAATTCATTTTCATCCGCCACAGGGGATTTCAGGAACATGTAGAAGGCTCCTTCTGGTTTTACGCAGTCGAAACCACAATCCTTCAGGCCTTCATACAGCGCCGTTCTGTTCTTGTCATAGTAATCCAGATCCACCTTGACATCAACACACCGCGCGATCATCTTCTGCTGAAGCGATGGTGCGTTGACGCAGCCGATGATGCGGTTTGCATTGGATGCTGTATCGAACACCAGCTGGCTTTCTTCCAGTTCGGACGGGATCACCAGATATCCGATCCGTTCTCCCGGAAGGGAAAGTGATTTGCTGTAGGAATAAGCAACGATAGTGTTATCATAGTATTTCGTTACATAAGGAACCTCCACATCTCCGTATGCCAGTTCCCGGTAAGGTTCGTCCGAAATAAGGAATATAGTTCGTCCCAGTTCCTTTTGTTTGCGCTTCAGTATGTCTGCGATCTGCCTGATCGTCTCTTCACTGTAGATCACACCGGTCGGATTGTTGGGCGTATTGATGAGAACAACGCGGGTCTTATCACCGATAAGCTTCTCAAAGGCTTCCAGATCCGGATAAAAAGTCTCCTGATCCGTCGGTGCCTGCACCACTTTACCGTCATAGTTGTTCACATACCAGTTATATTCCAGGAAATATGGTGCGAAAATGATCACTTCTTCGCCTGGATTCAGGATAGTCTTCAGTGCTACATTCAGACCGCTGGCTGCTCCTACAGTCATGAGAATATTACCGTGATCAAAGGCTGTGCCGAATCTGCGATTAAGCGACTGTGCGATGGTTTCACGCACGTCTTCGAATCCTGCATTGCTCATGTATCCGTGAAGTACCGTCGGGTCTTCTTCGTTCAGTATATCAATGATGGACTGCTTGACTTCTGCCGGCACCGGCGCATCCGGATTGCCCAGGCTGAAGTCATATACATTTTCCGAGCCATCTTCTGCCCGCATTTTATCGCCTTCTTCGAACATTGTTCTGATGGCTGAGTTGTTTTCCATCAAAGGCTTCATTTTATCTGCGATCATGTCGTTTCGTCCTTTCTGTCAAACTTCTCTCTGCCTATTTCTTTTCGATCTTATCAACACCCATGAATCCGCGCAGTGCTTCCGGAATAACAACGGAGCCGTCTGCCTGCTGATAATTTTCCAGAATAGCAGCTACTGTTCTTCCCACTGCCAGTCCGGAGCCATTGAGGGTATGCACGAATTCCGGTTTGCCCTTTTCAGCCGGACGGAACCGGATATTTCCTCTTCTTGCCTGGAAGTTTTCAAAGTTACTGCAGGAAGAGATCTCTACGTATCTACCGTAACTTGGCATCCACACTTCAATGTCGTAGGTCATTGCGGAGGAAAATCCCAGATCTCCGGTGGACAAGCGTACTACTCTATACGGGATCTCCAGCTTCTGCAAAACATCTTCCGCTGCTGCAGTCAGGGTTTCCAGCTCGTCATATGAAGTTTCCGGTTTGACGAATTTAACCATTTCTACCTTGTTGAACTGGTGCTGACGGATCAGACCTCTCGTGTCACGACCGGCAGAACCGGCTTCTTTACGGAAACAAGGTGTATATGCAGTATAATAGATCGGCAGCTCTGCTTCATCGATGATTTCATTCATACGAAGGTTGGTTACCGGAACTTCTGCTGTCGGGATCAGGAAGAAATCCTTTGCAGGAACATGGAACATATCATCTTCGAATTTCGGCAGCTGACCTGTTCCGATCATCGCGTCGCGATTTACCATGAACGGCGGCAGAATTTCTGTAAATCCGTGCTCTTCGGTATGCAGATTCAGCATGAAGTTGATCACTGCACGTTCCAGACGGGCACCCAGGCCTTTATAAACAGTGAATCGCGTCCCTGCGATCTTCGTAGCGCGTTCAAAATCCAGGATGTCCAGATCTGTTCCGATATCCCAGTGAGCTTTCTCATCAAAATCAAATGTTCTCGGTTCGCCCCACTTGCGAAGTTCTACGTTGTCGCTGTCATCTGCGCCTTCCTGCACGTCTTTATATGGTGTGTTTGGAATATTGAGCAGTGCATCGCGCAGCTTTGCTTCCACTTCGCTCACCTGACCATCCAGCACCTTGATCTTTTCAGAAAGCTGCTTCATTTCTGCCATCAGTTCTGTCGTGTCTTTGCCTTCTTTTTTTAACACAGGGATCTGTCTGGAAGAAGTGCTCTGCTGATTCTTCATCTGCTCTACTTCAGCCAGCAGCTTCCTTCTTTCTACATCGTATTCGCGTACTTTATCGATTCCAAAATCCCCTTTGCCTCTGGATTCTACTGCTTTTTTTACGCCATCAAAATCCTCTCTGATTCTTTTGATATCCAACATGTCATCTTCCCTCCGTGAACGTTAAAATAAATTTTTTCTGTAAATGATGTAAAGTCTCATCAGTTCTTCTACCTGTTTCTGCATTTCCATCTGCAGCTGCGAGGCAGTGCTGTAGTCTTCTGCATCCAGCGCTCTTATTATACGCGTCAGCAGACACGGCACGTCCAGCAGGTCACGTCCCAGATGGTTGCGCAGCCCCTGGATCTTATCCCAGTAATATCTATCATAATCGACGCAGTCATCATCATCATGCAGCTTGGTGCAGTGACGAACCACATCCATGACATCCGGTACGATACGGTTGTGAAGTTCCGTCTTCCACTGATCCAGTGTCGCCTGACGATAGGATTCCAGTGCCAGTTCCGTCATCACATCATCTCTCTTGAAAATTTCCAGTTTTTCCGGATACTCATCAAACGCCGAGATGTTTTCCCATACGGTCCGCGGAGCCTTTCCAAAGAACTTATCGCGTTCTTCTTCTGTATATTCATCGAACACATCCAGTTCGCTGCGGTATATGCGGTCTTTATCAAGATAAAAGTCTTCCTGTCCGTATTCCTTGGAAATAGATCGTTCCAGCTCATCGGAAACCTTGCCGTTTTCCAGTGCTGCTTTTATGCCATCCAGCATAGCCATATAGGATGCTGCGATCACCAGGTATGTATTGCTCTTAGGGTTTGGTGATCTCAGTTCGAAACGAGTTGCCATTTTATTGCCGATCTCCCTGACCAGACCTACCAGAACGGTTCTGTTTCTCGACGGCATCTGGGCACTGTGTCCCAGGGAAGTCACCGTACATACAGGCGCTTCATAGCCTGGCTTCAGCCGGTTCAGCGAGTCAATGCTGGAGCTTACGAACGGGTTGATCACATCGTAGTTTTTAAGCATACCCATCAGGGCGCCGAATCCGATCGGACTCATGAACTGGTTCTCCGTATCCGACGGTGCGAACAGGTTGATCATCTTGCCATTCTTCAGTCTTGCAGATACTCCCATGTGAGTATGCTCGCCGTTTCCTGCCACGCCTTCCATCGGCTTCGCCATGAAGGTCACTTCCAGCCCGTACATGCGGAAAATATCTCTTACGACATATTTGATCTGGTTTTCGTTATCAGCAGCCTGTACAGCAGAAGAATACTTCCAGTCGATTTCCAGCTGTTCCATAACATGATCATATACACCGGAGTTTCCCAGTTTTGCTTTTACGCCACCGACTTCTTTATGACCCATCTCCATTTCAAATCCGTATTTCTGCAGGATCAGCATGGTTTCTTCCAATGCAGTACGAACCGGTCCGGTCGTTCTTTTCCAATACTGTTCCTTCAGCATCTGAGCCGTGGACAGTTGTTCTCTGTCGGCATCGTCATCCGGGGTCTTTACCCAGAATTCCAGTTCTGTAGCTGCCGTGATGATGATCTTATCGATATCATCTACGCTGTCCGCATCGATGTGCTCAAACACGTACGGGTTGTTTTTGAGAAGTTCCATCAGATCATCTTTAAAATTCCGGATAGCATCTCGCAGGATCACTCTGGATCCAACACGTTCCGAATCATTATGCACGAGCGAAGACGGGATCCTCAATGTTCCTACCGGAAGACCCGTATCAGGATCCGGATAGTTGAAGTTGTGATCCACAAACCAGTTGACCGTCTTATCCGGTATGATGTCCACCTTCGCATTATTCAGCTTGGCGATCTTAGGCAGCACTACGCTGGATCCGTCCGTCTGCACTCCATGAGCAAGGAATTTATCCATATCCTTCAAAAATTCCTCTACCGGGATCTTTTCGTCGGTATCATGCCCGCCAACGTCGATCCCTACCAGGGAAACGAACTTGATTTCCGGGTGCTTCCCCAGAATTTCCCGAATTTCTTCCGTGCTGTGCTTATCAGCCGGTATCGTATAAAGCATTTTGTCCAAATCGTATGATATCATAGCATCACTCTCTTTCTTTATAACGATTCAGAACATCCTCTGCAGTCTGGAAAACTGCTATGAGAATGTCCTGAATATCTTTCTTATTCACTTAACATATTTAAGTATTTATCCAGTTCCTTAAGGTATTCTCCATATTTAGCCCAGTCACCATCCTGCTGTGCCTTCTGTGCATTGTCGAAAGCTTCCTGCGCTCTGGTGATGATCTCCGTCTGACTCAGAGAAGCGTCACTGCCGCCTGCTGAGGTATCCGTATCACCGGAAGCTTCTTCACTTCCCGGACTCTCATGAGCGCTGCCTTCTCCAAACAGGGAATTGAGCGCTTCCGCCAGCGTAGATTCATATGCGATCTGATCACCATATGCGACGATCACCCGCTTTACTTCCGGGATGCTAGAATTGGTTGCTTCCAGATAAACCGGTTCGATGTAAAGCAGAGAATCTTCGATCGGCACTACGAACATATTGCCACGGCTGTAGCTGGAACCCGAAGAGTTCCATAAAGAGAATTCCTTTGAAATCTCCGTGTTCTGGTCGATCTGTGCTTCTACCTGCATCGGTCCGTAAACGATCTTGCTCTTCGGCATCTGGTAGAGCACCAGCTTGCCGTAATTGTCGCCATCGTTACGTGCTACAAGAAGCCCGGTCAGGTTCTTCTTGTCCTTCGGTGTGAATGGTATGGAGTTGACAAATTCTGCACCATTTTCGCCCGGAAGCTTCATGATGTAGTAGTTCGGGGTCATAGCCTGTTCCTTGGTGCCATAAATCTCACTTGAGATCTGCCACAGGTCTTCGTTCTGATAGAACACCTTCACATCATTCATATGATATCTCTGGTACACGCTTGCCTGGATATCAAGCAGCATGCTCGGATAACGGATGTGTGCTTTGATTTCCTGCGGCATTTTGTCCAGGTTTTTGAACAGATCCGGGTAGATCTTCTTAAAAGTCTGCGCGATCGGATCCGTATCGTCTACGATGTAACAATCCGTATTTCCGTTATATGCATCGATCACGACCTTGATGGAATTTCGGATATAGTTTGTTCTGGTTTCATTGTTGTACGGTTCTGAATACGGATAATTGGCCGTATGGGTGTACGCATCGATGATCCAGTACAGTTTTCCGTTCTCCGTAACCATATACGGGTCTTTATCATAGCTGAGATACGGCATTATTTCCTGCACTCTTTCGGAAATTTTCCGATTGATGAGGATCTTGGAATCGCTCTTGATGTTGCCGGAAACCAGAGTCTTTAAGCTGTGCTCCCGAATTGCAAACATGAGACGATTGATCGGGTTCAGCTTGATCCCTGCATCGCCTTCATATCTGGCATACTTGTTGCTGTTTCCATCAGGATAGTCAAATTCATCTTCCGACGTATTTACCAGCGCATAGTTAGAGGTCAGTTCACCGAAATAGATCTCCGGCCGCTTGATATTGATCTCATCTACACGAGACACCGGAGGGATGCTGTCGATGAGCATATCCGGCTGTCCGCTGGAAGTGATCTTATCTACTCTGGAAAGAGTCACACCATATCCATGGGTGTATTTCAAATGCTTATTCAGCCAGGTGTCACTGATCTTCTCTTCATCGATTTCTCTGGCTGACAGGAACGTCTGTGTATAGTCCCCGTTGATCATATATCTGTCCACATCCACATCGTTGAACGTATAGTACTGACGGATACTCTGCGTCTGATTGTAGAAAGTCTTCGCCGGAGCATAGTCATTGATACGGATATTAGAGATGGTATCTGAATTATTGGCAATGTCCTGGCTGGTCAGGTTCTGATTCGCTTCAAAGCCCTTCATATCTACTTCGTTCAAGCCATACGCTGACTGAGTATATTCGATATTGCGTTCCAGATACTTGCTTTCTTTATTGATTTCATCCGGTGTTACTACCAGGTTCTGCACCACCAGTGCTCCGCCCACACCAACAGCTCCTACAATAAGCATAGCGATCGGAGCGATAGCAGCCGGTTTGAATTTTTTCTTCATAATACCAACAGCGAATCCGATCGCCGCCAGAACGGACAATCCCATGATGATCCTGTAAACCCAGAGAGTCACCATTACATCGGTAAAGCCCGCGCCGTATACGGCACCTGTACTTCCAAACAGGAGATCATACTGTTTCAGGAAGAAATTCACGCCTACCATCAGGAAGAACAGCACCCCTACGATGATAAGCTGTTTTTCCGCAATGGAAATAAGCAGTTTTAAATTGCTGTGATCAAACTGTTTCTTCGGCTTTGCAGTCTTCTGGAACGGACTTTTGCCGCCGTTTTGGAAAGACTTTGCAAACTTGCCGAACATATCATTGATATTGTCAAAACCACCGAACTGCCCGCCTGCAGTCCCTCCGCCATAACCGGAACTCTGCGCGTTTTCTTCAGACGCACCGCTATCTTCCTTTGCATCATCCGATACCCGTTCGAAGATCTGTGGAGTCCTTACCGACAGAAGCACCGAATAATAAATGACCGTCAGCAGTGCAAATGCGATCAGTAAAACGATCAGCAGCTGGTTAGCTTCTTCAATAAAGTCAAGCTTGAATACATAAAACGAAATGTCTATGTTATACAGTGGATCTTTTTTGTCGAATCCCGTGCTGTTGACAAACTGCAGCAGCAGGAACCAGAGTTTCTTCACAGCGAAGAAAGTAGTGATGGCCCCGTAGATCCCCGCCAGACTCCACGATATGATGTTCAGTCTGCGATGATCTGTCACCTCGTCGGAAACAACCTTCTTAAAGTATCCCCGTTTCAGGAATTTCAAATACACGTAAGCCAGGAATGTCACGACGATAAATGTCGGTATCCCTATTTTTAACTGCGTCAGCAGTTTTGTAAGAAATACGGAAACGTAGTCAAGTTCCTTAAACCACAGGAAATCCGTGATAAATCCAATCAGGCAAAGGAACAGAAACACCAATACTGCAATAACGATCAGTACTTTAAGACCCGCATGCCTTTTCTTCTTCTCTCCCGAACTGTTCAAACAGATACCCTCCTTTTGCTATCCTCTACACATCGTAGGCAGCAGACATTTTCATGGTAAACTTCTTCTGCGGGTACATGGCATATACGCATTCTGTGGAGGTGCCACCCACGGTCTCCCTCACCCACACGTAGTATTTGCTGCCCGCCTGTCTGATCTCACCGATCTCCAGCTTGGAGAATTCTCCTGCCGGCTGCTGATTCTTCAGCGCAGCCGTGTCCTGATACAGGTTGGTGCTGTCATCAATAAGACTCAGTACTTTCTCATCACCCTTGGCCATCAGATTATATCTCTGAGACTCAAATGCAATGATCTCGCCTACGACCTGTTCGTCATAATAAACAGGATAGTTATCCTTATCTCTACCCCATTCGACCTGGGTCATAGGCTGTGATAGGACCAGGTCCGACACCTTGCCGTCCCTTTCCTGGTCATAGCTTAAATCAGAGCTGTACGTGATACTTTTGATCACATTGCCCTTGTTTTTTCCTTTCTGCGCGTTGATCAGATCGGTCTTGTCCTCCATAGGCTCCGTTCTTACCTGTGCTGCGATCACGCTGTATTCCGTATCTTCGCCGGTGATCAGCTGGATCACCTTATTGAGCTGCGAATCGATGAATTCAGCCGCCTTGCTCTGCGGTGCCAGGAACTTGATGCCCATACCGGCCACTTCTACTGCCAGTATCACGATCAGGAGCACCAGAATGATTTTCAGTACGATCCTGCCCTTGCCGCCGGATTTTTCCTCTTCGAATCCATCTGCTGCTTCTGCAAAGTCCACTCCGCCCTTCTTACGTCTGGCTTTTTCCTGTTTCGCGCGCTGCTTTTCCATGCGTTTACGCTCTTTCTCGCGCTGCTTTAACTCTTTCTTGGAAAGATTTGCATCGTCTTCGTAATAGTCATCCTGATAATCGTCTGCATATCCATCAAAGTAATCATTTGCCGGCTGCACGTTTTCATAAGCTCCCTGCTGTGCATGCTGCTGATTGATATAATTCTGCGCTTCCGCTTCGCCGTAATGATCAAAATCGTTTTCTGTGAAAGCATCTGTCTGTGGAGCTTTGTCCATCACAACAGTATCCGGCTGTACTACCATAGTATCCTGCAGACCGTCTGCCGTCTGATCGAATGCCTGAGGATCAAAGCGCTGAGTATGACCCAGATCTTCCGCTGCCGGCTCTTCCGGCATGCCATATCCACGAGTATCGTAAATCGGATCCGTCTGTGCCTGCGGGATCTCTTCGATATCCGCCAGATCACCAAAGTCTGTCAGTTCCTGGATTTCTTCTGTTTCTTCATCGAAATTCAGTTCCTGCGGCTGAGACAGATCTTCAAAGTTTTCTTCTCTAAAGTCGATCGGCTGCGCCTGAGGCATAGCTTCTGCATCGAACACGGAGCCTTCCGGTACGTTAGAAACGTCTCCTGCCGCGTCCAAACTGTCAAAGAATGCATCATCCTGGTTCTGCAATGGTGCATCGTAAACCGGAGCTTCGTAAACCGGTTCCGGTTCCGGCACAGATTCCTGCTCATAGACTGGTGCAGCAGCGGCATGCAGATCTTCCTTGCTCATCACAACTGTGTCATCGTTTAGTCCTGCGATGATCGCAGCCTTGTCTACAGTCCGCGTTCTGCTCATATCGTTTGAGAGCATCGTGTCTCTTCCCGTCACCGGACGTTCTTCTGTATGTAATGCTTCTGATGTATGCAATGCTTCTGACCGGGCCATTTCATTGATCTGATTTCTCGTGGCACGATGTGCATCCTCCACATCCTTGCGAACCAGATTCTGTGCTGCCTGGCGTTCTGCTGCAGCATCTGCTCTCAGACCTGCAACTGCCGCCTTAATCTTGGCTGCTTCTTCCTCTCTCATGCGGGCAGTCTGCTCTAAAACCTTGCGCACTTCTTCCTTGGCCACTGCCTCGTTAGCCTGTTCCTCCAGGCGTTTTCTTTCTTCTTCCAGTTTCCGCTGTGCTTCCACATCGGCCAGCCTTCTCCGCTCCTGCTCTGCCTTGTACTGTGCCTCTGCTTCCGCCGCCAGTCTTGCTTCCTGCTGAGCTCTGATCTTAGCCGCTTCCTGTGCCGCCTTCAGATCTGCCTCAGCTCGCAGTCTAGCTTCTTCTTCCGCCTTTACTCTGGCTTCCGTTTCTGCTCTTCTACGTTCTTCTTCCGCCTTTATTCTGGCTTCTTCTTCGGCTTTTCTGCGAGCTTCTTCCTCTGCTCTGCGCTTTGCCTCTTCTTCCGCTTTTCTACGAGCCTCTTCTGCCAGTCTCTCTTCCTCTGCCGCCTTCATTTTAGCGATCTCTTCCAGTCTGCGAGCCTCCGCTTCCGCCTTAAGGCGTTCTTCCTCTTCCTTGAGACGTTTTACCTCAGCTTCATGGCGTGCTTCTTCGATAGCGGCCAGGCGCGCTTCTTCTTCCAGACGCTTCGCCTCTTTTTCTGCCTCCTGCGCTTCGATCCTTTCCAGCACATCGGATTCAAATGCCTTCGGCTGATATGGCTTCACGATACCTTCCGATTCCAGGAATTCTTCCATAGTGGAATTTTCCGGTCTTCTGCTGGATTCAAAACGCTGCGATGCGCGCTCTTCTGCCTGAGATATTTCCTGTTCTATGGCATTTCCACCTTTTACTTTGTTGTATTCCTTATTCAGCAGCTGCTGAAATTCTTCATTTTTCTTATTGAAGGTATAGAACTTATCGATCCGTTCTGCTGCACTCATTGATTCTGGAGCTTTTTTCGGTTCTTTTTCTCCGAATATAGCACTGTCCAGATCTTTGCCGCTCAGAACATGATCCTCCGTATTATTCTGCGGAACACTTTGTGCTTTGTTTGCTTCCGGTATCTCTCTGTGTACTGGAGCTTTCGACGCCGTTTCGGATCGAACCGCTGCCGGTGCTTCTGCTTTCGGCTGTGGTGCTGCGACTGGCTCCGTATTCCAGTTAAAATCGATTTCTTCTGTTTTTTCCACTGCGTTCTGGTCCGGATACTCCGACACGTTCCACTTGATTTCATCAAATACCGGACGTTCCCTAGGTGCATCTACCGGTTCTGCTTTTGGCTGCGGTGCTTTCGCCGGTTCCGCCTTCTCCGTCGTATGCTGCACAGGAGCTGTCTGCACTGGTACTGGCACATCGTCTACCGGCGTACCGCACTGCATGCAAAACTTTGCATCTGCTGCGAGTTCTTTTCCGCAATTTTTACAATACATAAGTTCCTCCTTCTGGATCTTTTCGATCAGCGATCTATTCTTTGATCAGCGCTTCCAATTCTTCCGCTGTATATTTTTTCCCACTCCTGCCAGTGTCCCTGCCAAAATTCTTTGGCGGATCTGCAGGTACTGTCTCTTCTGTGTTCACGTCCAAAGTACCCAGCCCTGTAAAGAGATCCAGGTCAGGTAGTTCTATTTCCATCGATGCGATATCGTCTGCTGCCATTTCTGCTGCAGCATTCCCGTCTGGAAGATCGATATCAAAATCCATGGCATCGTCCCAGTCTCCAGGCTCTGCCACATCCTCTGCGGCAGGCTCCTGCTTCCTCTCCTGAAGAGAAAACTCCGGCTCAGGTATGATCTGCGGCGGTGTCTCCGACACATCCGGCATTATCGACATTTCTGCTGTCTGTTGCAAAGGTTCCGGCTGCGGCCACTCCTCCGGCTGCTGCGCTTCTGTCTGCGAAGTTTCTTCCCTCTCCTGTTCACTGCGAACCCAGCTGAACGGATCTCTGCTCCTGCTTCTGCTTCTGCAAGATCTTCCCGCGACAGCAGGGTCTTCAGCCCGCAGCACCGGTCTGCAAACTTCATCGTGCAAATCATCCTGCAAAGGTGTCGGCTCCTCCGGCTGTGTCTCAACAGTCAGCCTGTCCTCAAGCCGCTGCAGGTTGTCTTTGATTTCACGGATGCTGTCAGTACGCATCTCCGCTTCACGCTTCCAGACCATAAAAGTGACGACACATACGGTAACAAAAAAAACCAAAGCAACAACAACTATGATAATAATTGTTGTCATATAACAATCTCCTGTATCCTATTCGATTTTATAGTCTCAAATATTATACTATAACTGCATTGTAATTTCAAACGTATCTGTAAAAAAGTGAGAAAATATAAGGGTTTTGGGTTTTTTCTGCAAAAATAAAAGCGGAAGATCTTTTCTGATTTGGACAGGATCCTCTCGGATTTTGAAGAATATAAAAAGGAATCCACTGGTTTCAGGCACATGGACTCCATGATTTTCACATTCACTTTAGAGATCCTGAGGGGCAGAATACGCTACTGCAGAAATACGTCCAGCCACAGCGGGAAGCTCTGAAGATCGCCTGTTCAGGTTGTCGCATCGGTATCGGTTCTCCATTATTGCTCGGAGCCACCCATGAAAAGCGCATGGAGGACATCTCCTGCGATGAACATGGTCAGGAATTGACCAGCAACGTCGCCCTGTATCGCCACGCTTTGGAAATCTAACCGATACAAAACCACACCCGCAAGAGGCTTTGCAAAAGCTCAAAAAACAGCAATACCCCACAGCGATCGCTGTGGGGTGCTTTGCAGTAATCCTCGTTGTTTATTCGTCTTCTTCACTCACTGCTCTATCAAACAGATCCGTAACTTCCTTTGCAGGCTTCTTGTCCAGCAGCGTTACAACGACTGCACAGATCAGACCTGCGATAAATCCAGGGAACAGCTCATAAATACCGGTGGACCCTGACAGGAAATTGAACCACAGGATATCCACGATGATGCCGCCGAGCACACCGCCGATGGCACCTTTATATGTAAATCTTCTCCAGAACAGAGACAGCAGGATCACCGGACCAAAGGAAGATCCAAAGCCGGCCCACGCATTTTCCACCAGATTCATGATGGCCTGCGCGCCGGATCCTTTGCTGGATGCGATGAAAAATGCGATCACAGCTACGATCACTACAATGATCCTCCCTACCCAAAGGATCTCCTTTTCATCGGCGTCTTTACGAATGATCGGCTTGTATATATCCGACGTAAATGAACTGGATGCCACCAGCAGCTGCGAGTCCGCTGTAGACATGGACGCCGCAATGATGGCCGCCATGAGAATACCTGCGATGAAGCTCGGGAACAGTTTTCTCGCAAAGTCGATAAATACCATCTTCTGCGCGCCGGCTGTCAGCAGTTCTTCTGCCAGGAACATTCTTCCGAAGTATGCGATCAGGCAGGCACATCCCAATGCACAGATGACCCAGATGATCGCTACCGTCGCACTTTTTTTCACCATGGACGGTTTTTCGATGGACATGAATCTTACCAGGATATGCGGCATTCCGAAGTAACCAAGTCCCCATGCAAGACCTGAAATGATATCCTGCCAGGAAGCGTCAAACAAACCGGTACCGAAAGAACATTCCACCATTTCTCCGCTAACTGCATCTTTGTAGCTGTAAACTACAGAAAGCGCTGCAGGATCCATATCTTTCGTGATGGCGATCACGATCGGCACTGCCATCAGCGCGGCAAACATCAGTATACCCTGGAAAAAATCGGTCCAGCAGACTGCTTTGAATCCTCCAAAGAATGTGATCAGCAACATTGCCAGCGCGAAGATGATCATGGCCGCATGCGAGCTCAGTGACGGGAAGATAGCCGTAAATACAGATGCTCCCGCCACATATGCAGATGCTACGTATATTGTAAAGCACACAAAGAAAATGATTGCGCAAATCACCTGCAGCGCATTGCTTTTCGACAGGAATCTATTGCCCAGATACTGCGGTACTGTGATAGCATCTCCAGCCGCACTGGAGAATTTCCTCAATCTCTTGGCAACGAAGATCCAGTTGGCTGCAGTTCCCAGAGCCAGTCCGATACCGATCCACATCTGACCGAATCCAAACGCCAGAATACTTCCCGGAAGACCCATTAACAACCAGGCTGACATGTCCGATGCCTGCGCAGACATTGCAGCCACCCACGGACCCATCTGTCTTCCACCCAGGAAGAAGTTGGCCTGTGTGGCGTCTCCTTTCTCTTTAAAGAAAAAGTAAATTCCTACGCCTACTATCGCAACAAAGTATACGATAAAAGCAAGTATTTCTCCATTCATGTTCGTCAAATCTCCTTTATTGTTGTGTATTGATTATAATTATTCGATTAAAAATTTCCCACCTAGTATAGCACAATCAAAACTAGAATGAAACACAGAATATAGTTTGGATACACTTATGAATAAAAGTGTGATGAATTCGGATATTTTCTTGAAATTTCATGGTTTTTATACTAGAATATATTCTAGTCATTATTGGATATTAAAAATAAAATTTAAAACTTTAGGAGAACTTTATATAGTTATGAAGAAAAATGCCAGAAATACTAAGGGAAAAATCGTCTCTGCCGCATGGAAGCTGTTCTACCAGCAGGGCTATGACAACACCACCATAGAAGAGATCGTAGAGGCATCCGGCACATCACGCGGATCCTTCTATCACTATTTTGAAGGAAAGGATGCACTGCTTTCTTCCCTTTCCTATCTCTTTGATGATAAATATGTAGAACTGGAAAAGGCCATGGATCCAGCGCTCTCTCCTATCGAGAAACTAAAATACATAAACCAGGAGCTGTTTCTGATGATCGAAAACACAGTTTCTGTCGAGCTTTTGAGCCGCCTGTTTGCGACCCAGTTGACCACCAACGGCGAGCGTCATCTGCTCAACACCAACCGCACCTACTATAAATTACTGCGCCAGATCACCATCGAAGGAAAGGAACAAGGCCTTTTCAAAGAAAACCTTTCCATCAACGATATCACCCGCGCTTATGCCATGTTCGAGCGGGGGCTTATGTACGAGTGGTGCATTTCCGGCGGAAACTACTCACTATGTCAGCATGCGCAAACGATCATGCCGCTGTTTCTAGAAGGGCTGTGCCGGTAAAATGTGTTTAGGTCGACGAAGCGATGAGACAGCGCGATAATAAAGCAGTAAGACGGTAAATGTGCATCCATGGCGGTCTTTTCTCCACTATGAATTCCCAGATCGAAAATTATCTGATTTAATTGGGAATTAATCTCTCGATTCAGATGTCTGCTCGCGTCATGAATTCCCAGATTTGATTTTTTTTAAAGTTATATGGGAAGTTCAATCCAGCAAATGTTTCAAGATCCATGCGCAGCACTCGTTATGATTCCTCAAAGGATATAAAAACTGTTTATCTGGGAACTGTTTTCCTCTGCACTGTAAATATTTTGTAAAGCAGTTCCCGGCGTGCTGTTTTATTTTGAAAAATGGGAATTCATGAAGGAAGGAACAGCTCATAAGCAGTAAAAAATCCAAATCAAGACCGTTTTTTTCGTGTTCTGGGAATTCATGATTTCCCGGACATCTC
>OLPF01001548.1_pt1 | contig 18296 bp, 13 predicted proteins | sample 1673121 | NCBI WGS metagenome assembly OLPF01 (sample SAMEA3136756, study PRJEB25190) | human gut metagenome
AAGTGAAGAAGCACAAAAAGCCAAAACGACAAAGGATCCGCCCAGATTTCCGGGCCGGTGCTCGCCCTGTGCACCGCCGGGTTCGCCGGGTTCACAAACTGACCGGGGATGAAGCTGTTCGGAATTTCCGCCGCCAGCTCGTTCGCCTTGGCAATCGCGCCCTTCATGCCCTTCGCGCCGTCGCTGAGCACCAGCTCTGCGCCATACGCCTTCATCAGTTGGCGGCGCTCGACGCTCATCGTCTCCGGCATGACGATGATGATGCGGTAACCGCGCGCCGCCGCGACGGAAGCCAGGCCAATGCCGGTGTTGCCCGACGTCGGCTCGATGATGACGCTGCCGGGTTTCAGCGCACCCGCGGCCTCCGCATCGTCAATCATCCCCTTCGCGATCCGATCCTTCACGGAACCGGCGGGGTTGAAATATTCCAGCTTGGCGAGGATTCGGGCGTTCAGCCCCTCCTTCTTCTCGATGTGGGTCAGCTCCAGCAGCGGAGTGTGGCCGATCAGTTGATCGGCGCCGGTATAGATCCTGCTCATGGCAAATTCCTCCTTTTGGCGTTTACAACCCACCTTTCCGGTCGGTTTGTGGAATTATAATCCCACATTCGGCGGATGTCAAGCGTTTTTGCACCCTTTTCTTGAATTTTTTATTTACCCCGTGGTATAATGGGTAATCAAAAGCGGGTCGCGCCCGCCTTCCTCTCCGCCGAAGTCTGCAAAGCATCGAAGCCATGCAGATGCGGGCGATTTTATGCAATTCCCATCCATCAAAAAACGCCCCCGACCGCACATGGCCGGGGACGAAGGAGGCACACAACCCGATGATGATTTCAACCAAAGGCCGCTATGCGCTGCGCATGCTGGTGGATATGGCCGAGCACGAGCGCGGGGGCGGCTACGTGCCCCTCAAGGAGATCGCCGCCCGACAGGAGATTTCCGAAAAATATCTGGAAAGCATCGTCAAGCTGCTCGTGCAGAATAACGTGCTCATCGGCGTGCGCGGCAAGGGCGGCGGTTATCGCCTGAACGGCACGCCGGATCAATTCACCGTCCGCCGGATTCTGGAAATCACGGAGGGCTCTCTCGCGCCGGTGGCCTGCCTGTGCGAGCCGCACGAGTCCTGCGCGAGGATGGCGAACTGCCGAACCTATCCCATGTGGCAGGGGCTCAGCAAGCTGATCTGCGACTATCTGGACAGCTATACCCTCGCGGATTTGATGAAAAGCGACGACGCGGGGTTTGATTACATTATATGAAATGCTGTTAAGCTAATAAAACCAACATTTCAAGAGAAACTAAGTATTTTTGCCCGAAGGTTTCCAAAGAGGTTTTCGGTTGTTGCTGCCAGTGGCAGAAACAAACAATCGAAAACGAAAGCCCCTTGGTGGGGCGGTGGGGCAAAGCCCCACATCCAGAAGATGAAAATACTGGTTTTTGATTCTTGAAATGTCTGGTTTGAGCTCAACAGCCTCTTCAGGCATTTATACCGCCCTTCCACGGGCGAACCGGCAGATTCTCGCTGCGCTTGAGCGACGCGCGGATATTGCCATCGAAGAGCTGGCCGATGCGGGTAATCATCTCCAGCCCGTCCTCCTTCATGCCCTGCCCGATCCAGTTGAGCACCATTTCGGTCAGCGCGCTCTGATAAAACTGGGCGATGATATCCTTATCCCCCTGACTGGCGTGAATCCCCTCGCTCTGCCGCTCGACATAGCGGCGCATGACCTCGCCCGCGACGTTGTAGAGGTATTTTTCCAGCGACTCGCGCTGCATGGAGTGATACACGTGGTAGACGGCGCGCTTATGCCGCAGGGCACTCTGCATCGCCTGTGTGATGCCCTCCTCCCACGTGACATGCTCCTTCACGCCGCCGAGCACGGTTTCCAGCTCCGATTCGAAAATCTCCGTCAGCACGGCATATAAATCCTGATAATAATAGTAAAACGTCTTGCGGTTGATCTCGCACCGCGTCACCAGATCGGTCACGGTGATCTCGTCGAAGGGGCGTTCATCCAGCATTTCGATAAACACGTTGCGAATCATGTTTCGCGTATATTTTTGAGCCATGTCATCCCTCCGCGCCTGTCTTTTTTCGTTATTATACCCATTTCGCAAACCAAAAGCAAGCGCTTCCACTTTGAGGTCAGCCCATGCGATGCATTTTTTGCCGTTTCATGCAAAAAAGTTGAAAAAGGGGCTTGACGCAGGCAAAATTCTGCGATATAATATGCAATGTTGACGGGGCATTAGCGCAGTTGGTAGCGCACAACACTGGCAGTGTTGGGGTCAGGAGTTCGAATCTCCTATGCTCCACCAAACCCAAGAAATCCGAACATCATCCCGATTGGGGATGGGTTCGGATTTCTTCTTTTTATCTCAAGTATTGTGGTGTGAACAACAAGATGAACGAAAGGAGACAGATCGGAATCATTCCGATAGTTGCAGAAAGTACTTTATAACCGACACCACAAGAAAGTGAGAAACACAATGAACATGCAATTCATATGCTGAAGTGCCCGATCGAGCAGGCCGAGCGCCCCATGCGCGGGAGAGCGCAAAGCGCCATTCCTAACCAATAGGGCAAGGGTCATCTTCCGATTTGCGGAGGATGGCCCTTGTTTTAACCCATAGAACGCCGTCTGCCTATCGTCAAACGCAAACGGCATATCCATCTCTTTTCCTCCTCCGTCTCACTCGTCCTTTTTCCGTTCTTCCTCCAGCCTTTTTTCAAATGCGGCGCATACCGCGTCCGTCTCCCGCCAGACGGCCATCATGTCCTTCCGATTTTGATACGCCTGATCGAGCAAGAAGTCGAGTTTTTCCACCCATGCCTTCGCGTCGGCGGATGCGTCCCTCTCTTTCGGCCGAACCAGCTCGGCGACAGCCGCCATGGCCTGCATATATGCGGCGACAAACGGCTCATACGATTCGCCGAAAATCGGATCGTAATCCTTCTGCGCAAGCGCAATCAGCTTCTCAGCCTGCTCGTTCATCGGCTGCTTCGCCTTTTTCGCCTCCGCCGCATCGGCAAAAATAAATGTGCCGTTTTCATCCATCAGCCGGTTGAGCGTCGCCTGCGTTCGCGTCAGCGCATCGAGCAGTTTTTTGGCCTCGTCGTATTGCTTTTTCTTTTCTTCCGGCTTTTCATCCTCTTTAGGCGGCGCACTTTCGGGAATTTCCCCGCCCAAAATCCGCGCCAACTGCCCGCCGAGCGTATCGATTGCGTCGTCCGGCGCGCGCTGTTCCGTCTCCTTCGGCGCGTCCAGCCGCTTGGCCAGCATCGCCAGACAGCGCTCGATTTCCTGCCGGGCTTGATTCTTGCTCGACGCGCCCGTCAGACGCTCAAGGCGAAAGCCCTTTTTTGGGCTTTGTCTGCCCTGAAAGTCCGCCATATCGCGCAGAGCCGCCCCATAAGCCGCCCGCGTCATCTGCCAATACTTGGCCTGCACAGCGTCCGCCCGCGCGCCCTCCATGACAGCCGCGGCGTATGCCCTGCCGCAAAACGGGCAAAACCTCGCTTCTTCCCCTTGCAAATCCAGCGTTTTTCCACACGCGGCACAGATAAAGCGCATCATTTCTCCCTCCCCGTTTTATGCCAGCTCAATCGCCTTTTTCACGGCTTCAATCGGATCGCTGTAAAAAATCGGCTGAACCGCCGTCAGCAGTTCGCCCGGAACGTGCATCAGCTCCTGCATGCTTTGAATCGGGAGCAATAGCTGCTTCGCGCCTGCGTTCTTCGCCACGCGGACGATGTTCTCCAGATTTTTGATTTCGCCCATCGTGCCGGACAGCTTGATTTCGCCGATTACCGCCGTCGCCTCCATCACGGGGCGGTTCGCCACCGCGCTGCAAAGGCCGACCAATTCCGCCACGGATACCTCCGTGCTCAGCCCCTTGCTCTGCGGATCGGCATAATAGAGCAGATAATCGTGATCCGAAAGCGTCGTGCCGGGCAGGATGCTTCTCGCCTTGTCCATGAAATAATACCAGGCCGCGTCAACACATTCGTTCACGGCGCGATTGCCGCCGATGCCCTGCGTCTCCATCTTGCCGTTGCCGCGAATGACCTTGTTTTCCAGCCGATAGACCGCCACTTCGCCGTCAATCTGATTTGCGCCGAGCGCAAACACGTGGCCTGCCGGAAGCTTCTCGGCGGGAATCAGCGTATTGGAAGCCTGTTCCGGCACGGAGACGACGGTTTCGCTGCCGTATTCATCCACATAGCCCAGCGCGACATCTGCAAATTCCACCCCGGCCATGAGCTTGAGCTGTTCCTTCACGCGCCGCCGTCCCTCAATCGCGTATTCCAGCAGTCGGCGCATCTCGTCTTCCGTCACGTTTTCATCCGGGAAAATCAGCTTAATCAGGCCGGACATGGTCTTGCGCACGGCGATTTCGTCGCGCTTGTTGAATTTGCCATTCAGGCGGAAATAGGCGTCGAGCAGATGCGTGCAGTCCTTTTTGCGCAGCTCCCGCGTCAGCTCGGCCAGACAATCCGTAATCAGGCCGTATTTTTCCGTCAGCAGCTCCGAACGCATTTTCGGAATTTCCCAGCCGGGCAGGTAATAATGAATCCGGTCAAAAAAAGCGCTGTCGTTGTTGAATTCGGGCGGGAACGGCTCAAACAGGTGCGCAACCTTGAGCAGATTCTGCACGCTGTCGTTGATGTTGCCGACAAAGACCATCGACGCATCCGCGTTAATCATACCCCGCCCGCGGGCAAACGAGCCGGAGGCCATGTAATCCTTCATAATCTGAATCGCGTCCAGATCGCGGAAACGCATGCCCGCCACCTCGTCAAAGGCCACGCAGTCCCAATGGCCGACCAGCCCGACCCTGTGCGCCGACATGGAGTAGAACAGGTTCGCCGTGGTCGTCTGTCCGCCGCTCATCAGAATGGAATATGGCGAAATCTCCTTATACAGATGGCTCTTGCCCGTGCCGCGCGGGCCGAGCTCGCAGAGGTTGTAATTGTGCTCGGCCAGCGGCACCATGCGCTCGATGAAATGCAGCTTTTCTTTTTCGCTCAGCGCGTCCGGCTCCATGCCCTCCGAGCGGAGCAGCATCGCGATCCATTCCTCGGTGGTAAATTCCTTCCGCTTGTCGATCATCTCCGCCGCGTCGAGGTTGGGGAGCTGAATCGGCTTGAGGCCGAGAATACGGAAAGGCGAATCCTCCGGCCCGCGCTTTTTGCGGCGCTTCTTCTCGTCCTCCATCGAATCCTGCTGATAGGTATAGCCGATGCGCGCGATGCACCAGATGCCGCCCATCAAGATTTTGGTGTATTTCACGGCGTAATCGCTTTGCAGGACGAACGGCTCGATTTCCAGATTGGAAAACCGCGCGACGTAGATATCCTTGTATTCATCCAGCACGGCGCTGACCTTGTCGATAACGGTGTATTCCCCGCGCTCGCGGATGAGCGATTTCACCTTTTCGCTTTCTTCCGGGCGGACATAGTTTTCCGCGAGAATTTTGCGGATTTTTTCCACGCCCTCGGCGATGGCCGTTTCATCGTCGGTCGCGCAATACATGCCGAGCAGATATTCCAGCACGAAGGTCGGCACGTTCGCGCCGCGGCGAAGCAGCGCCGTCAAATCCTTTCGGACGACCTTTCCCGGAAACACCTCGTTGATCTTTCGATCCAGTGCATCCATGTTCCCGCCTCCTTAAAAATCAAAGTCCATGCCGAACACGATGTCGATGGTAAACGGAACCCGCGCGAGTTCGGTTCGATCGTCTTCATCGGTCAGCACGAGGTCGTAACGTTCGTTTTTATCGTAATTGCTGCCCAGCAGGCGGAAGGTGACGCGCGTTGTGCGGTCGTTGTTCTCCGCCGCGGCGCTGTCGCCGATGATGCGGTGGCTGTCGCTGACGGGCTGCCCGCGCCGATCCACAAAGCGCGCGTTGACCGTGCGCGGCTGCACCTTGCCGCCGCAGGCCTCCTGCTGATAAAACACCAGCGTGAAAATGCCGTTGCTGATGGTTCGATTCTCGCCGAGCAGCACAATGTCCGCCTTGGTGATCGCGCGGTAGCCCTTCTGCCCCGCCTTCCTGTTGCGATACGCGATGAGCGGGACGACCAGCTCCTGAAGGGAAAGCCCGCCGTGCATATACGGCGACGCGCCGCCCTGCTGCTTAAAGCGCAGATCGCCGCGCGGCGTGACGCAGGCCCATTCCGGCCGGCCGAGCATCGTCAGCGGCATGGAAAGCGTCCGCTCGTCGCTGACGTTCTCCCGCACAACCGCATAGCGCCGCTTATAGCAGAGCACGTCGCCCGCCGCAAGCTCCCGCTCCGCCTTATCCGTCTCCTCCAGCGGCGAACGGGTGTAGATGAACCCGTGATCCGCCGTGACATAGATGCACGCGGCGCTCAACTCGCTGACCAGCATGCGCATCGCCTGCTCGATTTCGCTCATCGCGGTTTCGCACGCGGCGAACACGTCGCCGTCGCTTTCGCCCGCGCGGTCGATCACATCCTGATAGAGATAGACGACCTTCGCCTCCCGCGCGATTTCCTGCCGCTGGGCGCGCGTCATCCGCCGAAACACACCCAGCTCCAGCGCGGCGCTCTGCGGGCACGCTGCCCGCAAAACGGCCTCGCGCTGGCTCGCGTCGGTGCGCATGCCGTCGCAGAGCACGCTCAACTCCTCCGTGAGCGTCAGCTTTTTGTGCGGCAGAAGCGCCGCCATGCCCACCGGCGTGATCGTCGGGATCGTGCCGACCATCGCCGTGCAGACCGTGTTGCCCGAAAGCCTGCCGTGCAGCCGCTCGGTCAGCTCCTGCGCGACCTCGTAGCGCAGCGCGTCGGAGACGATGACGAACGTGCGCGCGTCCTCCCCGCGTACATGATCCGCATAAAACCGCTCCTGCCGCGGCACAATCGCCAGCGCGGTTTCCAGCGTCTGCCCCGCCAGCAGCGCCGACCAGCACACGCCCAGCGGCGCGAGGCAGCCGTTTTTATACAGCCGCTCCGCCGCCTGCACGGCCGCCTTCAATTCGTCCTCCAGCGCGAACAGCCCCAGCGCCAGCGCCCGATCCGCCGCCGCGCACAGGTGGCGATACGCCGTATCCATCCGGCACAGGCGCGAGGCATACGCCGCGAACATCTCCTCCGCATCGGTGAAATGGAAACCATCCCGATACGCCCGGATGAAGAGCTGCATCTCGCACAGTGCGCCCAGCGCATCCGCATACGGCGCGTACAGCCCCCACCACGGCAGCTCCCGCCGCGCCTGCATCATGCCCTGCACCTCGTCCACGTTCATGCCGTCCCGCGCGAACGCCGTCAGCGCCGCGCGGATCAGCAGCGCGTCCGCGCAGGGGTAGACCGACACGCGCAGCAGCGCCGCCCGGTCGAGCTTTTGCAGCCGCGCCATGACGGGGTAGCGTTCCTCCACCGCGCGGCAGGTTTCCAGCATGGCTTCTCTGTCCTCGTGCAGCCACTTGCTGACCAGCGCATACGCCTGCTGCGCGTAGGCCGCCGCGCCCGGCAGCCCCGCGAACGCATCCTCCGGCGCGTTCAGCAGCGCCGCGCTCGTCAGCAGATAGCAGGCCAGCTCCGCCGCGTCCCGATTGCCGGTATAGCCGATCGCCTTTTCGGCCAGCAGCCAAAATGCGTCCGCCCCGCAGAACTTTTCGATGGCTTTCAGCTTCTCGTTTTCTTCCTCGTGCGCGCCGAGCACCGCCGCGCCGAGCACGCCCGAAAGCGACGCGCTTTTCAGCCCGCAGAGCACGCTCATCACGCCGATTTCCAGCTCCTGCTCGCTGCGGTAATCCTTCCCGAGCGCGCCCAGCTTCGCCACGCGGTCCCGGCTGGCGAAAAAGCGCCCCACCTTCCGCGCATAGCGCCGCATATCCACGCCATCGGCAATGTGCAGTTCCTCAAAGAGCAGCGACCAGTAATCCGCGCGGAATATCTCGCTGTATTTGAACACATCCGCCAGCCAGTTATCCTGCCAGCGCGCAAACGTCTTCGGGCAGTAGAGCAGAATGTCCTCCGCCGCGTAATCGCTCTCAATCTGCCGCCGCAGGGTGAACCACTCGTCCTCCCGCATGACGAGGATGCGCACGCCGGACAGCTCCATCTGCTCCACGTCGGCGGCGAAACCGCCCTGGTCATCCTCGAACACGACGATGCGCCGCGTATAGTATTCCGGAAGGGGCGCGGCAAACCGCCGCAGCAATTCCTGCCGTACATCCATCGTCTTCCCCTCCGTCACTTGATTTTGCCGAGTATCGCGCCGAGCTTGGCGTAATTGACCTTCACGCCGTCGTCAAGGTCGAGCGGGATGCGCATATCCGCCAGATGGTGCCCCTGTTCCTCGTACTGCCCCAGCTCAATCAGCTGCTTTTCCAGCTTCTGGGCACGCTTACCCGCCTGCATTTTGGCGCGTCCCTCGCCGCTCTCCTGCGCACGGCGTGCGTCGTCGAGCTGCACGCGCAGGCGATCCTGCAATTCATGCACATAATCCATGCGGATGCGTCCGACGGTATCGCGGTCATAGCGGTGCAGATAAAACAGCGCACGGAAAGCCCCCGCCTTGCCGCTGTCGCAAAGCCAGTAAATCGGGCGTTTTTGATAGGTCTTGAGGTGGTCGGCGTAAAAATCGTTCAGGTAATAATTGCGGATGACCTCACGCGGGGTTTCGCCCTTGCCGCCGAGGGCGGACGCGACAAACGCAAGGTTTTCCTCCAGCGTTTCCGCGCCGTAGACCTTCCGGATAAACTCGACGGTGCGCTCCGCGATATCATCCGGGAAATACGCCTCGTCAGTGATCGGCACAATGCCGTCGCTGTCCGGGTAGAAAAGTCCGAGCGACGGGTCGGCGAAATCGCAGGCTTTCGCGCCTTCCTCGATGCGCGCGCGAATCTGCGCGTCGTCCCATTCGCCGCCCGCGAAAAGCAGGCCGTCCACATAGGGCGAGTATCGGCCGAGGATACAGCCGACGATATACGACAGCAGGCTGACGATCTCATCGCGCATGGAAAGCACATAGCGCATTTTGCGCTCCTCGTCGCTTGGCTCGTCGATGATGCGGTAAACCGTTACATCCTTATCGGCCACGTCGGGCGTGAGTTCTTCCTGCAGGCCGTAAATGTCGATGAAAATGCGGTTGAGTTCTTCTTCGTTGGCTTTGAGGGTATCAAAGCGGTTTTGGCAGGTTTGCTGGTATTCGCGGTATTTGTCGGAAATGAGACGGGACATGTGGGGTTCACTCCGTTTCTTTTTCATGCAGCTTTGTAGCTTCTAAAAAAATTGATATCTTTTAATATCTTTTTTACACTTTTTTGCAATGTATTATCTTCTTTTAAGGCTCTTTCAATTATATTTCTACAACTAATATTATTCTTTCTCACTCTCTCCATTGCTTTCAAATTATCTGTTTCATATTCACATGCTTTTATAATATTTTCCATAAAATTAGAATAGCTTCTTAAATACCCTTCATTTATTCCACGATTTATATCTATATAATTATATCCTCTAAAGTTTAACCGACTTTTGCTTTTTTCGTCTGTCGAGTTCTTTAGAATAATAAGTTCTGGCTCGCAAGAGTACCTCCAATTTTTTAAACGTTTTTGTATTTGATTACAAACAGAAATAAAACACTCATCACTGTATTGCCATCTTTTATTATCTACACCCAAAACTTCTTTTACATCACTATACATTCCATTAAAGCCATATGAATATCCAATCGGATATATTGAGCAATAATCTTTTGAGAGTTTATGGAAATAGTTAAAACTACCAATGATTTCATCTGCATTTTTATCTTGTGGTTTTGCAAACAGTAGTATAATCACGTGGTCGTTTTCTATTTTTTGTTCTTGTTTTTCAATTCCTTCTAAATTAGTAATTGGATACATTCTATCACCACTTTCTCAAATCATCGGGTGTTTCTTAAAGTCCCAACTGGTTTCAAATGAATCCCAATCATTTTTGGATAAATCGATGCACTTTTTCGTCGCGTTGTCTATCAATTTCTTTTTCCCTTCTTCTATACAAAATGGAAGAGCCGCTATATTTCCTTTTTGAAAATTCAAGGTTGGATTCATTGCCGATAAATAATATGCCGTCACAGTAGAACATAAAAAAGACAACACATAATTTATATATTCATGTCTTACATCCGCAAACGATCCACTTGCATCATATAAAAATCCGTAATCCGTATACCTCGCTGAAAATTTATATGATGACAATGAACTCCACGTGATGTTTTCATCAAATATGTATTCAAGATTAAACGCATGTGCAGGAATTTTTCCATCTTTATTTTTTAAGTTTCTCATGGAATATCCGTCATCTTCCCAATTAACCACATACTCTGCATTTCCGAACCATTTCCGATAATCTCCACCTTTATTATACGGAAACCATTTTGCTCTACTTGCTTGAGCTTCGTTCCTGTTTTTACATAGTACTGCCATTTTCATATAGTCTATTTCATGCCATAATCGAATAAACAAATCATTATTTCCAGTAATCATTCCCGCTCGTGTAGTAAAGTTTTCCTCAAATGAAGAATTATTAGTGCAAACATCAAACGCTTTTTCGCTCACCCAATACGCCACCGGTGCCCCCGGAATCTTCTCAAAATTATCAACTTTCGCTTTCCTATAATATTCGTTTTCAACCGGAAACGTAAAGGGAACGCCGTCATCATCCGTTTCGTAGTAACTTATACGGTCAAATGTTCCGATATATCCTCTAATATGTTGTTTGCACAATACCGTTGCCGCCGTGCCAAAGTTGATACCTAAACTTGTGCCGCCTTTTCCCAGATATGGCATATGCACCATCGTTGTAATATCTGTTTGATTCAATACTTTTTTGCGAAGATTTTCAAAACTGGAAAGGAACATCCAGCTTTCCATCGTTATCATGGATGTGTAGCCCGATTCCTTCACCCAATCCAATCCCCGCTCCATAAACACCGCAAACAAATCGCTCTTGCTATCGGGATACTGCTTCTTCACAAACTCCGCCAACCTTGCGCCCATGCCGCTGGAACCCATATACGGCGGATTCGTCACCACAACGTCATATTTCCGCGCCATGATTTTCGCCTGCGCGGCGAGCCTTTGCAAATTCTCCGCGTCCACGCCGAGCGCGGTTTCCCCGCCGAACGGATTTTCGCCGAGTGTATCCAGCGCGTCGGCCAGCGGCTTGGGAATCGAGAGGATCGAGCCAAACTCCTTGGCGTCCTTAAACGTTTCGCGGAGCATCCGCGCGGCGCGGCGCTGTCCGTCGCTCCACGCGGGGCTGTCGTTGGGGTTTCCGTTCCATTCGGCGACGGCGCAGACGTGCGGCTGAACGCCGCGGCGGAGGAAGCGGCGGTCATGTTCGCAGGCCTTCATCATCAGCGCGAAATACGCCAGTTGAGCGGCGCGGTCGTCGATATCCAGCCCGTAGAGGTTGTTTTCGATGATGGCGCTCACCGCGTCGCGGTCGGTATAGCCCTGCGTGCGGTAAATCTCCATCAGCACATCAAACGCATACACGAGGATATGCCCCGAACCCATGCAGGGGTCGAGCAGGCGGATCTCTTCGGGCCGGATTCGGCTCTCCTGCGCGCGAATCTGCGCAAGCTGCGCGGCGACCTGCGGCTCCTGTTCGGCTTCATCCACGTAATAGCGCCAGCGCTGGCGAAGCGCGCGGTCGTCGTGCCCCTCCAGCCAGAGGCGGCCGAGGCTGTTTTCCACCATGTAGCGAACGATCCATTCGGGCGTGAAAAGCTGGGTCGCCGCGCCGATGCGCTCCTTGGTGATCTTGACGTTCTTTTTCAGCAGCTCAAAGGTTTCGTTCTTGAGTTCGGTGTTGTAATACTGATACAGCCATCCGATCACCTGAATATCCGCCCAATTTTCCGCGTCCACCGCCGCCAGCATCGCCAGCACGGAATCCTCCCGCAGCAGCCCGTCGGGGAAGAGCAGTTCCGTGTAATCGCTGATGGGCTCGAACATCTGCGGCAGCACGTCCGAAAGCTGATTGCACAGCGCGATCAGCAGTTCGGTATAGAGCGTTTCGGTTCGGTTGCCCTCCAGCAGCTCGACGACGTGGGAAAAATCCACGCCGTCCAGCTCGACGTTCTGCGCCTGCCGCACCAATTCAGGCAGCGCGCCGGGCGCATCCGGCAGCACGCGCACGGAGACGGGCAGCAGGTTATGCTCCTGCATATAGCGCAGCGCGATGAAGCGGTTGAACCACGTGTAGGCGGTTTCTTCCATCACCTGATCGTAGCCGCGGCTTTGGATGCGCGCCAGCAGCGCGTCGCGCTGGTTGATTTCCGTCTGCGAGAGCAGCGCCCCGCCGAGCGTCTGAACCATTTTGGAGGGGATGACCGCGCCGCCCGCACAGGTCTTTTCGTCAATGCCGAACCCCCGCGCGCGATCCTTCACGCGCTCGATGAGTGCCACGCGCGCGGCGACGGCGAAATTTTTGAGCTGGGTCTTGTTCATGGATATATCCTCCTCGGTGTCGATTTCAATCATCCCTGCCTCCCTCCTCGAGGGAGGTGTCGCCGCAGGCGACGGAAGGCGTTCGTCCCCCCTTGACCTCCCTCCCCGAGGGAGGTGTCGCCGCAGGCGACGGAAGGAGTTCGTCAATTCATCTGAATCGCGTCATTCCCCGCAAGCTCCTGCAAGAGCTTCTGTTTTAGCTGCTCCACATAGGCCTCAATCTCCGCCGCGCTGCTCAGCCGCTTCTGCGGCAGCACGTCGTAGCGGCGGATGGTCTTGATGCGCAGGCTCGGGGCGTTCTGCCCGTGCAGCCCCGCCAAAAGCTGCTCCAGCCGCCTGCACTGGCCGTCGCGATAGGTGAAAATCTGGGTGATGATCGCGTCCAGCTCGACGGGGCTTTCCGCTTCCAACGCGCGCGCCTTGAAGGCTTCGAGCTGCTCGTCGATTTTGCGGATGTCGCCGCGCAGCTCCGGCTCGTCCCCGGCGAGGGTATGCACGTCGCCGCGCGCCTGAACGACGGTTTCCTCCACGCGGGCGCGGCGCGCGTCGCTGATGCGCGCGTAGGCCTGCTGAACGGTGGCCTTCAGCTCGGGCAGCCGCCTGACCTCGCGATAGGGGCGCTGCATCTGGATGATGGCGCGGATGGCTTTCGCGGCTTCCACCGCCTGCGGCTCGTCGGCGAAATAATGGCTGTCGCGCTCGGCCTGTTCGCTCAGGCGAACCGCGTCGCGGAACACGCCCGCCTGATTTTTGAAGAAGAAATCGACCTCCGCGAAGTCCTCCTTCCAGTCGAGCAGCTCGTCCTCCGCGCGGGTGAAGGCTTCGAGCATCGCCACGTTGTCGCCGCGCCGGTCGAGGATGCCGCCGATCAGCGTCATGCCCTGCTCCACAACGGCCTTGCCCGGATAGGGGGTCGCGCCCTGATACTGCGCCAGCAGCGCGCCGCACTGTTTCTTTCGCTCGCTCAGCAGCGAGACGATCTGCCCGCAGAGGTTTTCCTCGTCCTGCTTGATATCCATCGTGTCAAACAGCTCGACCGCCTGCGCGCGCGCCTTTTTCATCAGCGCGTCGGACGGGGTGACGCGCAGCCGAACGATGGTCTTATCCATATCGGCGCGCCTTCTCAGGCAGTCCACCGCGCGGCGCTCGGCGTAGGGAATCGCCAGATTGTCGCGGATGAGCTGCAATTTCTGCGCGCGCATCAGCGCCGCGATCAGCGCCGCGATGTCGATTTCCCGCCAGCCGTAGGGCGCGGCCTGATAGCGCCGCTGTATCTCGCCGACGGTGACGGCGATATGCTGCCGTTCGCGCACCTCCATAAACTGGCGGATCTCGTCGAGTGCCTGCGCGTTGGGCGCGTCCACGCCGAGCATGGTTTCCTGCTGGTTTTCGCCGGTGAGGATGCGGCGGATGTCCTCATCGCCCTGCGCAAACGCGGTCACAAAGTTCAGCTTGCTGTAAACGTCCTCGATCAGGTAGCCCATCGCCTGATCCAGCGCATCCTTGACGTTCTGCGCGCGGATGTTCATCCGCTCGCCCGCGATGTAGAACGCGCCCTTGACGATGGCCTCGCGGAGCAGCGTCGCGGCGGTTCTTTCGCGCTCGCGCGCCTCGCTCTGCCGCGCCTGAATGATCTTGCGGATGGCCTCGGGGAGCTGGCTGACGTTGCGGCTCTTGACGTATTTCGCGATGCGCAGCGCCTCGGCGATTTCGTTGTAATAGCCGTTGCCGTCCAGCAGCACGATGGCCTCGCTGTTCGCGCGGGATTGCAGGCGCAGGCTGCTGTCGCCGCTCTCCGCCAAATCGGATTCGGCGGTCACGATGCGCAGGCGGATGCCGCCGATCTGCTGGCCGCGGATGCCGTTGTCCACCATCTGGTCGTAGGTGAAATCGTAGCGGTTCTTGTAGCGGTATTTTTTGCCGGGGTAAAGATCGCCGAACACCGTTTCGCCGATTTTGCCGATGATTTCGGTCGGATCGACGAGCGTGCGGCGGATGTCGTTGTTGATTTCCTGCTCTTCGTCGGTCAGGAAGAGATAGATTTCGCCGTTGCGGGAGACGTAGTTTTCATGCACCAGCCTGTCAAGCGCCTGCTGAATGTCGCGGCGCATGGTAATTTTGTCGTCGTGTACGTCGGATATCATCAGCGTGCAGAGGTTTTCCAGATTGCCCGCCATGCCGTCCACATAGCGGATGAGGAACAGCAGCTTGAGGATATCCACGTCCCCGCGCTTCAGGCCGTCGCCCGCCGCCGCGTCGCGCTCCGCCCTGTCGATCACGCGGCGGACAGCGCCATCCAAAAACGTGTGTACCGTGTCGTAAAAGCGATAGAACGGAACGAACGCGCGCTCGTCGCAGCCCTGCATGCTCTGCGCCGCTTCCTGAAACGCGGAGAGCATGGAGCGTTCGCCGCCGGAGAGATGCTTGCCGGAAGAGCCGCTCTTTCGCACCTGCACCAGCACATCCTGAAGCAGGCGGAATTGATACGGCACAAACGGATAAGCCTCCACAAACTCCTCTTCCGCGCCGTAACCCTTCATATCCGCGGGCGTGTCCTTGGCGAAGCTGAACAGGTTGCGCATCACCGAGGCATTCTGATGATAGGTCATCCGAAGCAGCTCCGCCGCCGCGTCGTTTTTCGCCAGAATACGCCGCTTGATGACCTCGTCCACCGAGGCGGAAGACAGGCTCAGCCGCGTGTTGAAGCGCCCCTGTATCTTGGAAAAATCGTTGCCCTTGACGTGCGTCACCGCGTCGATGTCCTCCTGACTGGTGACGATGACCCACACCTTGCCCTTGCAGCGCGAACCCAGCTCCTCCACCAGCGTCTGCAAGTTGAGCATCATGCCGGAATTGTCGCCGATGTATTGCCCGATTTCATCGACCAGGAACACGAGATGGAAATTCGGCGCTTTGCCGTCCACATATTCCGCAATTTCGCGCCCCAGCCGCTCGATGCTCATCTCGGCGGTCTCCTCGCCGTTGAACCAGTTGCGCGCGGCGTTCTCGCTCATGCCCGCCGTCCGGGTCAGCGCGGCGACCACGTCGTCCTCCCAAAACGCGAAGGCTTCCCGCGCGGTTGCCCACGGCTCGGTGTTGACGTCCTCAAACGCCGCCTTGAACGCCTCCAGCCTGCCCTGCCTGTCCAGAAAGCGTTCCAGCGCCGCAACCTTCATGTCGTCGCCGTAATAGCCGCAATGCTCGTAAAACACCTTCGTAAATACCCGCAGAATGGCGTCCTGATCCTTGCCCATCGGCGATTTCGCGTCGATGTTGAACAGAATCGTCTCCGTCGGCACTTCGCTCACCCGGCGCATCATCGCGTAGCGCAGCGGATCAAAGCTGAATTTATCCTCAAAATAGTCGATGGCGCGCTTCCCGCCGATTTCCTCGTTGGCCAGCAGATACGATAAGATCTTGAGGAAATGCGATTTGCCGCTTCCGAAAAAGCCGCTGATCCATACGCCCATCTGGTCGGTCGCACCGTCCACGCTTTGCTCATAGTGGTCGTAAAACGATCCGAAATGCTTGCGCAGTTCGCGCGTGATGACATATTCCTCCAGCTCCTGCCGACGGTTTTCGTCGTCCGTCTGCATGACCTTAATCACGCCGTTGATTTGCCTGTCGATGTCCTTTTGAAACATGTCGTAAATCTTCATTTGCATGTCATCCTTTCACGATGTTAAATGCGCGGTAATAATTGTCGTCCTCAAATTCGCCGAACAGCGTCAGGCTCTGTCCCGAATATTCGCCCGGATACAGCAGCACCACCGGCACGTCGTCGAACACATGCTGCAAATTGTTGAGCACGTTGTGGCTGCGCATGTAGGGATAGACCCGCCCCACGCCGCCGATGATGACCACGTCGCCCGCCCGATGCGGTTCGTATTTCATTTTGTCCACGTAGGCCTGCGGCGGCGCGATGCGCTGAATCTGCTGGCGCATAAATTCCTGACCGCGCTGCTTTTCCATCTGCCCGATGCGGTCAAGAATCCGCCGTTCCCTGCAAATATCCAGCAAAATCTCATATAAATCGTAAATAATCACACGGCATTTATCCTGTTCGCCCGCATATTCCGCGCGGATCTCGCGCACAAACGCGCGAACCGCCATCTCTTCCTCCGGCGGATAGGCAAAAATATACAGCCCAACCTCGTTGGATAGCCCTTTGTTTTGCAAAAAGCCTTCGTCGCCAAACATTGCCCGCAGCGCGTCCAGCCTCGTTCCGATTTCACTCATGCGCGCCTCCGTCAATCCAAAATATTGAACGCGGGCAGAAACGCGCGAAGGCCGTTCTCCCGCAGCTCGTTTTCCATCTCCATCGGCAGCAGAACGGGATTCAGTTTTTCCGTGCGCATGTCATCCAGATACCCCGTCTCCGTCAGGCACCGATGCAGCACGCCGCGGATGCGCTTCACCGTCTGCTCGCTCCATCCCGCAACGTTCTCATCCTGTTCGGCCAACCGCATCAAAAACAGATTCATGTCCTTCCGGGTCAGCGAATAATCCAGCGTGCGGTATTTCTCCCCCACCACGCCGACCATAAATTCCGCCACCAGCCTGTTTTGCAGCATCAGCGCAATCAGCGCCGCCAGCCTTCCATCCGCCGCCAGCCCTTCCGCCAAGGCTTCCATCATGCGCGGCATGCCTTTGATTTGCGCCACGCGCTTCAGGCATGCGCGGCATTTGCTTTTGATTTCCCGCTGCGTCGGGTATTGAAACAGGTTATCGTCGTAAACCCTGCTCAGGATTTCCTCTTCCGTCATGCCTTGGATCGTCATCTGCGCCACCTTGCGCATTTCCAAAAACATAAATTGTTCCCGCGTCAAGGCGCCGTCATATATCCCGCTCATGCGTCCCTCCGTTATCAAAATGTGTACTTTTTGAAAGCAAAAAAAGGACGCAAAAAGCATCCTTCTTCCATATGGAAATCATTGAAAAATATGAATTGGCAGTCTATAATAAACATGGGTAAATATAGCTTTCAAAAAGTACGCCTTATGAAACGGTTTCATTGCATTTCCGCACGGCCTTTGCCTTTCGATAAAACGTCGAAACGCTCATCCGGCAAAGTTTCGCCGCCTGCTGCAATGAAATCTGTTTTTCATTCCACGCCTCGGCCGCATTTTCAAAATTCTCCGGCAATAAAAGGAGCGGCCGCCCAAAACGAACGCCGCGTTCCTTGGCTGCCACGATGCCCTCCGCCTGCCTTTTTCGGATGCTGTTTCGTTCGCTTTCCGCCACAAACGATAGAATTTGCAGCACCAGATCCGCGATAAACGTGCCCAGCAGGTTCTTTTCCCGTCTCGTGTCCAGCAGTTCCATGTCCAGCACGCAGATATCCGCGCCGATTTCCTTGGTTAGTACGCGCCATTGACGCTGTACCTCTTCATAATTGCGCCCAAGCCGGTCGATGCTGACGATATACAGCAGATCGCCGCGTCTTATCTTCTTGAGCATTGCCTGATAAGCCGGCCTTTCAAAATTCTTACCGGATTGCTTATCCACAAAGATATTCTTGGGCGCAACGCCCATCTCCCGCATCGCGATTCGCTGCCTGTCCTCGTTTTGATCCATGCTCGATACACGAATGTAACCAAATATCCGATTTGCCATTTCCTGTTCCGCCTTTCTTTATTGTGCATATACGCCATGGGCATTGTAGCGGAACAAAAGAAGAAACGGTAGGTCATTCTTCTAAACACAAAAGTTGGTGAAAAGTCATGTATAACCTCGATTTCAAAGTGGTCGAATTCGACCGCCTTAAGAGCAAAGCCGGACTGTAGACAAAAAGCTATTCTCCCCCCGAAGGGGGAGAATAGCCCT
>OLPF01001553.1_pt1 | contig 18265 bp, 12 predicted proteins | sample 1673121 | NCBI WGS metagenome assembly OLPF01 (sample SAMEA3136756, study PRJEB25190) | human gut metagenome
CTGAGCACCATGTAAAAGTTGCAGAAATGGTTTTAGAGAGAGCTAAAAGATTAACTGAACAAAATAAAGATGTAGTAATATTACTTGATAGTATAACAAGATTAGCGAGAGCCTACAATCTAGTTATTCCATCTTCTGGAAGAACATTATCAGGTGGTTTAGATCCAAGCGCATTACATAAGCCAAAAAAGTTTTTCGGTGCAGCAAGAAATATAGAAAATGGTGGAAGTCTGACTATCCTTGCTACCGCTTTAATAGAAACTGGAAGTAGAATGGATGATGTAATATTTGAAGAGTTTAAGGGTACGGGTAACATGGAAGTACATTTAGATAGGGGCCTTTCAGAAAAAAGAATTTTCCCTGCTATAGATATAAATAAGTCAGGTACCAGACGTGAAGAATTATTATTGTCGCCTAAGGAATTAGAAGTTGTATTTGCATTAAGAAAGGCAATGTCTACTAAAAATGTAGCAGATGTTACAGAACAAATGATGGCAACAAAAAACAATGCAGAATTTTTAGATAAAATTTCTGAATACTTAAAAATGTAGTAGTATATAAATTAATAAGAGGAGGGTTTCTATGAACAAGCTAAGGGAAGATATAGAAGAGATAACTTCCGAAATATTAATGAACAGTGATATGTATAAGATTCCTGTAGATGTAATAGCAATCGCTAACTCAAATGATATAAAAGTATATGAAGGAGATTTAGATAAAAAAATCTCTGGTGCAATACGTTATAATAAAGAAGATGATATTTTTGAAATTCTTGTAAATAAAAATGATGTTTATACACGTCAAAGATTTACAATAGCACACGAATTAGGTCATTATTTTTTACACAGGGATTTTCTACGATGTGAAGAATTACATGTTGATATTATGTATAGAACTATGAGCAATATTAATATTAAAGATAGGGAAAGAGAAAAAGAAGTAGACTATTTTGCAGGAGCTCTACTTATGAATAGAATGCTCTTAGAAAAAATGTATAATGAAAACAATTCTATACAAGAATTGTCTGATATGTTTGATGTTTCAGTCTCTGCTATGACAGTGAGACTAGATGTTTTAGGATTACTATGAGCAAAAAGAATCCTGCAGCAGGAACTAATGAAGAACTATTTTATGAAAATATTAAAAGTATGTTTACAGCAAGTAACGAAGTTATTAGTGATGATAAAAAAATTACTACTAAACCAGTTGATGAACTTTCAAAAAAGTGGGAAATGAACGAGCAAATAATTAAGCTCTTTGCTGACAATATTAAACATGATCAAGAATTAAAACAAAACTATGCAGTTATTTTGATTGTAATATTAATAGTGGAATTAATCTCATTATTTATTATATTTATATTAAAAGGTAATGGTATATTATCGTATTCAGATGCAACTTTTAATATTTTCATTACTGGAGGAATAGCAGAAGTATTTGTTTTAGTTAAGATTATTGTACAATTCTTCTGATAAAAAGTCTGAAATAGAAAAATAATAAATATCAACTAACTTTTTGAAGTGTTACCCTTAAAGGGCTACACTTCATTATAAGTTAGTATCAAAGATTTTTAGTAAAGTTTTAGCGTATCTTCAATAATCTCAGATACATTTGTACACTGGTTGTTTGATTCGATTTTAAAAATCGGACAATGATAATTAGGATTTTGATAAATAGTGACTTTAATAGTCTCTATTTCATTAAAAACTACTTCATTTTTTTTTTTTTTTTTTTTTCTTTTTTTTTTTTGTTTTTAAAAATTTATTCTTCGCGGGAGGATTTTTTATCCTCCTTTTCCCGCTTTTCCTCGCGGTCGGATTTGTCCTTTTTGTCGGATTTTTCGTCCTCGTCGGTCTCATCCTTCGGAATGGGCAGCTTTTCCACCCGCACCTTTTCGATGCGCCGCTCGTCCACCTCTTCCACCGTGAAAAGGGTGTACGCCGCCTCAACGGTGGGGTGCTCGCCTTCCTTTGGGATATAGCCGAGCTTTGCCATAATCATGCCGGCAAGGGTGTCATAGTCGCCGTCGGGCAGCTCTCTGCCCAGCTTTTCCGACAGCTCGTCAAGGTCGATAACTCCGTCCACCGTGAAAACGTTTTCCGAAAGCTGCTCGATGTCCTCGTCCTCGTCGTCATATTCGTCGCGGATGTTGCCCACGATTGTCTCGATAAGGTCCTCCATGGTGACGATTCCCGCCGTTCCGCCGTATTCATCCACCACAACCGCAAGCTGAATACGCTTTTCGGTCATTTCGGTGAACAGATCGCGGCAGTTTTTGGTCTCGGGAACAAAATAAACCTCGCGCATTTTTTGAGAGAGGGTGTCGGCTGCGGGAATTTCGCTTCCCACATAGGGCAGCAGATCCTTGACGTATATAACGCCGACAATGTTGTCAAGATCGTCCTCGAAAACGGGAATTCTCGAAAATCCTTCCTCCACCGCAACCTTGACGGTGCTGTCTATGCTGTCGGTGATTTCCACCGCCACAACGTCGGTTCGGTGGGTCATTATTTCGTCCACGGGGGTGTCGTCAAATTCGAAAATGTTGTTTATCATTTCCTTCTGACTTTCCTCGATAACGCCCTTTTCCTCGCCCACGTCGACCATCATGCGGATTTCCTCCTCGGTGACGTTTTCCGGCTCGGAACCGGGGTCGATGCCCAGCAGTCGGACGCAAAGATTTGTGGAGGCCGAAAGCAGCGCGATAAAGGGGCGCATAATGCGCTTTACGAAAAGCAGCACCCCAACCACCGCAAAGGACACCTTTTCGGGGTTTTCAATGGCAATTCTCTTGGGCACAAGCTCGCCCAGCACAAGGGAAAAATAGGACATGATAACGGTAACAAGCACAAGGGAAAGCCCGTTTAAAAAGCCCGCGTGGCTCTGCCCGAAGGCGCCGAACCAGGAAACAAGGGTGGCTCCGAATTTTTCCACAAAGGTTTGGGAGGCCGAAGCCGAGGTCAAAAATCCCGCAAGTGTTACGCCGATTTGTATGGTGGACAAAAATGCGGCGGAATTTTCGGTGAGCTTAACCACCTTTTTGGCCTTTTTGTGGCCTTCCTCGGCCATTTTGTCGATTTTGGCGTCGTTAAGAGAAATGACGGCAATTTCGCTCATGGCAAAAAAGGCGTTGACCAAAATCAGCACAAGAAGAAGCAGCAGTTTAAGAAATAAATTTCCGGGGTCATCCATAAAAGAATGTTCTCTCCTTTAAAATTATAAGTTGGGTCAAGGTCGGGCAGGTTCAAAAACTTTTCTGCCCCGCCTTTACCTTATGCCTCGTCTCTGCCGCAGCATTTTTTATACTTTTTGCCGCTTCCGCAGGGACAGGGGTCGTTGCGTCCCACCTTTTGGGACTTGGTCTTGACGACGGTGCGTCCCTTGACGTCGCCGCCGGAACTTTCGGAGGTCACCTTGGCCACCTGCTCGCGCTTAACGTCCTCCTCGCGGCGAATTCTCACCGTGAGAATAAGCTTGGCGGTGTCCTCGCATATGGCCTCGCTCATGGCGTTGAACATATCATAGCTCTCGTTGCGGAATTCCACAATGGGGTCGTGCTGAGCATAGGCGCGCAGATGAATACCGTTTCTCAGCTCGTCCATGGCGTCGATGTGGTCCATCCAATGGGTGTCGACACATCTGAGCAAAATGACCCGCTCGAGCTCTCTCATGACGTCGGAGCCGTATTCGGCCTCCTTGCTTTCATAAATTTCGCAGGCACGCTCGTAAAGGGTGTCGGCAATGCTGTCGGGAGTGGCTTCGGCAAGCTGCTCGGGAGTGAATTCAAAGTCGTCGGGCTTTGTCAGCCAGCCGAGGAAGTGGTCGCGAAGTCCCTTGACGTTCCAGTTGTCGTGAACCTTGGGGTCGTTAAGATAAAGCGCACACTGACCGTGAATGGTGTCCTTTATCATTTTTTGAACCGATTCCTTAAGGTTTTCGCCGTTAAGAACCTGATCGCGCTGGGAATAAATCTTGTTTCGCTGCTGATTCATGACGTCGTCGAATTCCAGCGTGCTCTTTCGGGCGGCAAAGGTGCGGGACTCCACCTTTTGCTGAGCGTTTTCGATAACGTTGGTCAGCATTTTGCTTTCAATGGGCTCGTCGTCGGGGAACATGGACATATTGCCCAGCTTGTCGCCGCCGAACAGACGCATGAGGTCGTCCTCCATGGACAGGAAGAAACGGCTGCGTCCGGGGTCGCCCTGACGTCCGGCACGTCCGCGCAGCTGATTGTCGATTCTGCGGGAATCGTGGCGCTCGGTGCCGATTATATAAAGTCCGCCCGCCGCTCTGACCTTTTCGGCCTCGGGGGCGATTTCGGCCTTGTGCTTTTCAAGCAGATCGGCAAAGGTCTTGCGGAGGGAAAGGATTTCCTCGTCGTCGGTTTCATAGTAGCTTGTGGCGTTGTCTATCTGCTCCTCGTCAAAGCCCGCCTTTCTCATGTCGGATTTTGCGAGATACTCGGCGTTTCCTCCGAGCATGATGTCGGTGCCTCGTCCGGCCATGTTGGTGGCGATGGTGACGGCGCCGAATTTACCCGCCTGGGCGATTATCTGGGCTTCTTTTTCGTGATACTTGGCGTTGAGCACCTCGTGCTTTATGCCCCTGCGGGAAAGCAGCTTGCTGAGCATTTCGGATTTTTCGATGGAAATGGTGCCCACAAGCACGGGCTGACCCTTTTCGTGAGCGGAAATAATCTCGTTTATGACGGCGTTGAACTTGGCCTGCTCGGTTTTGAAAACCCAGTCGTGCTCGTCAATTCTTGCGAGGGGTTTATTGGTGGGGATCTCGATTATATCAAGATTATATATGCTGTTGAATTCGTCCTGCTCGGTGAGGGCGGTTCCGGTCATACCCGAAAGCTTGGTGTAAAGTCGGAAATAATTCTGGAAGGTGATGGTGGCGAGGGTTTTGGACTCGTGCTCAACCTTGACCCCTTCCTTGGCCTCGATTGCCTGGTGAAGGCCTTCGTTATAGCGGCGGCCGAACATGAGACGTCCGGTGAACTCGTCGACGATGATGACCTCGCCGTCCTTGACCACATAGTCGACGTCGAGATGCATGATGCCGTGAGCCTTAATGGCCTGATTTATGTGGTGGAGAAGGGTGTTGTTTTCCATGTCGGAAAGGTTTTCCACGTTGAAATATTTCTCGGCCTTTTTAACGCCCTCGGGGGTGAGTGTGGCGGTTTTGGCCTTTTCGTCGACGATATAGTCGCCGTCATATTTCTCGTCGATGTCCTCCTTGGTGTCCACCTCTTTGATTTTGGTCATGCGAAGGGTGCGGGCGAATTTGTCGGCACGCTCGTAAAGGTCGGTGGATTTCTCCCCCTGTCCCGAAATGATGAGAGGGGTTCTGGCCTCGTCGATAAGTATCGAGTCAACCTCGTCGACGATGGCGAAATTGTGGCCTCTCTGAACCTTGTTCTGAAGCTGAACCACCATGTTGTCGCGGAGATAGTCAAAGCCCATCTCGTTGTTGGTGCCGTAGGTTATGTCGGCGGCATAGGCGGCTCTGCGCTCGTCGTTACTGAGCCCGTGGACGATAAGACCCACCGAAAGGCCGAGATATTTATAGACCTTTCCCATCCATTCCGAGTCGCGGCGGGCAAGATAATCGTTGACGGTGACGATGTGAACCCCCTTGCCCGAAAGGGCGTTGAGGTAGGCGGGAAGGGTGGCCACAAGGGTCTTGCCTTCACCGGTTTTCATTTCGCTGATACGTCCCTGATGAAGCACGATACCGCCGGTTATCTGAACCGGGAAATGCTTCATTTCAAGCACTCGCCAGGCCGCCTCGCGGCAGACGGCAAAGGCGTCGGGCAGAATGTCGTCAAGGGTCTCGCCCTTTGCAAGGCGGTCTTTGAGCACCTGCGTCTGGCCTTTAAGCTCCTCGTCGGCCATGGCCGAATATTTTTCGTCAAGCTCAAGCACCTTTTTGGTTATCGGCTCGACCTTTTTAAGCTCTCGCTTGCTGTAATTTCCGAAAAGTGACGCTAATATATTCATGTTTTTTTCTCCCGAAAAGTTTATGAGGATACAAGTATCCAAGATAATATCCTTAATTATACTACATTTGTATGCACATTGCAAGTTTTTTGCACCAAAATGAAAAAGTCCTATGTAAAATTTCCATAGGACTTTTGTCTTGTGAAAGAATTTCCCCGCCGATTTTCTATATATTCAGGAAATTGGTGGCGAGGGTGAAATAAATTATAAGGGTCAGGGCGTCGACAATGGTGGTTATCATGGGCCCGGCCATGAGGGCGGGGTCAAGGTGAATGAGCTTTGCGAGCATGGGAAGTGAACAGCCGATACATTTTGCGGCCACAACCGAGCACAGCATGGCGGCGCACACCACAAGATACATCTTGAAATTTTCCGAAACGTCGCCGTTCAAAAGCGCCATGCGGCCGAAGTTGACCACGGCAAGAGCCACGCCGCAAAGCAGCGCCACCCGAACCTCCTTGAAAAGCACCTTGAAATAGTCGGTCAGATGTATTTCTCCGAGAGCAAGACCGCGGATTATCAGGGTGGAGGTCTGGTTTCCCGCGTTTCCGCCGGTGTCCATGAGCATGGGTATGCAGGCGGTCAGCCCCACCACGGCGGCAAGCATATTTTCATAATTTTCTATGATTTTTCCGGTGAATGTGGCCGACACCATAAGTATCATAAGCCACAGAATACGGCGTTTTGCAAGGGTGAACACGCCCGTTTTAAGATATTCCTCGTCGGAAGGGGACAAAAGGGCCATCTTTTCAAAGTCCTCGGTGGCCTCGTCCTCGATGATGTCGACGATGTCGTCGATGGTGACAATGCCCACAAGACGGTTTTCGTTGTCCACAACGGGAACCGACAGCAGGTCGTATTTTCGGGCGATTTCGGCCACGACCTCCTGGTCGTCAAGGGTGCCCACCGAAATGATGTGCTCCTCGTCGGTGATGATGTCGGAAATCTTGGTCTGCTCGTCGGAAAGGAGCAGGCGTCTGAGCGGAATGACGCCCACAAGGTGCCGAAAATCGTCGATGACGTAGCAGGTGTATATGGTTTCCTTGTCAACGCCGGTCTCTCTTATGATTTTCAGCGCGTCTTTAACGTTTATGCGGCTGTGGAATTCCACCATTTCAATGGTCATGACGCTGCCGGCGGAATTCTCGGGATATTTCAAAAATCTGTTGATGATGTTGCGGCGCTCGGGGCTTGCGTTCTGAAGCACGCGCTTGACAACGCTTGCGGGAACCTCCTCAAGAAAGTCGACGGCGTCGTCAACGTAAAGCTCCTCCACCAAAAGTCCCAGCTCGACGTCGTTTATGGAGGAGACGATGGAGGTCTGGGTCTCGGTTTCGAGATAGGAGAAAACGTCGGCGGCAAGGTCCTTGGGCAGAATTCGGAAAACAAGAATAAGCTTGTCTTCGGGCAAATCGGCCATAAATTCGGCCACGTCGGCGCTGTTCATTTCCACAAGGGTGGAGCGCAGCTCTCTGAGCTTGTTGTCGTTTAAAAGTTGATTTAACTGGTCAAAAAAAACAGCTTCCATATTGATACCTCATTTCTTTAGGCAGAAAGACAACAAAGCATCAAAACAAAAGCTGTCGCAAAATCCGAAAAATCACCCCAAAAAGGGCGCAATACGAGAGGGGACGAGCGCTTGTTTTGCTGCTGTGTGTATGTTTTCCGCCGTGATACTTCGCGGAACGGTCGTTTCAGGGCTTTCCAAAACAATGCTCACCTCTTTTATGTTCTTTATGGCGGCAAAAGCCGAAATCGGGGCTTTTTCCCGCTAACTTATAATACTCTAAAATCCCCCCAAAGTCAACAAAAAAATAGCATTGACCGCCCCCCTGATATAATATATAATATGTAATGACAAAAGAGGAGTGAGGGAAATATGAAAAAGACAATATCGCTTGTGCTCTGCGCGGTTTTCGCCGTGGCGTTTTATACCTATGCGGCGGCAATGCCCGAGCGTTCGCCGCGGGTTCTCATGACCGAGGAGGCCGCCGAGGAGCTTTACTACAGCCTGCCCTTTGACGATGGCTATGCCGAGGCGCTGGGCATTTCCGAAGAAAAATTCACCGAGCTTCGCAATCGGCTCTACACCGCCGCCGATAACTTTGAAAGCACAGTAAATGTCGAGGATTTCGCCATTCCCTACAGCCGTGCCGTGCTCGGCACCATAGGCTCGCTGCTTTACAAAACGCCCGGCCGCCCCGAGCTTTTTCAGGTGCAGTCGGTTTCCTGCAACTATTATCCCGGCGGCAGCCTTGCCGAGGTCATAATTTATTATAACCGCACGGCCGAGCAATATGAAAGTGACCTTAAGACCTGCGAGGCGGCGGCCGAAGCCCTTCTTTCCGACATAAAAAATTTCGGCTATACCGACCTTGAAAAGGCTCTCCTCATTCACGACAGAATAGTCAAATACACCGAATATGTCGACCGCGGCTCGGACGACGACCACAACATTTTCGGCCTTTTGAGCAACAAAACCGCCGTCTGCGAGGGCTATGCCCAAACCTATTGCTACCTGCTTTCAAAGGTCGGGGTGGACAGCCGCATGGTGTCGTCGTCGGCGCTTATGCACGCCTGGAACATCGTCACGATAAACGGCAAAAAATATCATGTCGACGCCACCTGGGACGACCCTCTTGCCGATGTGGACGGCAGGGCAAGACATTCCAATTTCATGTGCTCCACCGCCAAATTCCGCTCGGCCGGCGCTGCCCTTCACAACGCCTCCGACTATAATTCCGAACCCTCCGACACAACCTATGACAATTATTTTTGGCAGGACTCGGATTCCGGCTTTGAGCTTTGCCGCGGGCAAATTTATTACATCGACAAAAGCGGCGATACGGCAAAGCTGTGCCGTTTTAGCGAACACGGCGGGACCGAGGAGCTTTTTGACATTTCAGACCGCTGGGTTTGCAAAAAGAACGGCGCCTACTACCCCGGGAATTACAGCCGCCTTGCAACCGACGGCAGTTTTTTATACTATAACACCGCCGCAAAAATCATGAGATACGACCCGAAAACCGAAACGACCTCCGAGGTTTATTCCCCCGACCTGACCGCGCTTTCGTCGGGAGAGGACGTGGCCGCGATCTACGGGTTTAAAATCGAGGACGGCAATTTTCTCATAACCCCCGCCGTCAGTCCCAATTTCACCGAAACCACCAAGGCCGAAAACCTTATCACGGCCAAAATTCCCGCCGAAAAGGTTTTCAAAGACGTTTGGTTCAAAACCCTTCAAACCAAAACCAACTATTATATCGGCGATGACTTCGACCCGACGGGCATGGAGCTTTTTGCCCGCTATACCGACGGAACGGAAGAGCCGCTTTCGCTTTCCGATTTGGACATAAAATACGATTTTTCGGCCGAGGGAGAGTCCTCTGTAACCGTCACCTATGTAAAGGAGGGCTACGGCGGCACCTTCTCGGTCAATGTCAAAAAGCCGTCGGTGAAGTTTTCCTCCTCGGTTTTTGCGGGGGAAATCGGAAAGTCGCTCACCCTTCGCGCCGCCTCCGACCCCGAGGGGCTCGAGGTCACATTCTTTACCGAGGACAAAGAGAAGGCCGAAATTTCGGGAAATGTGATCACCCCACTTTCCGAGGGAAAAATCAAAATTTTCGCGTCAATAACATATAACGGCGTCACCTATACCGACGAGGCCGTGCTCTCGGCAAGCGAAAAGCCGGTTCTCGGCGACCTTGACGGCAACGGCAGAGCCGACGCGGCCGACGCGCTGACCATTCTTCAGTATTCGGTCAAAAAAATTACGCTGCTGCCCGAGCAGACGGCCGTGGCCGATTTGAACGGAGACGGCAGGGTCACCGTCACCGACGCCCTGCTCACCCTCAAGGCCTCCCTCGCCGCATAACCTTCTAAACACAATCCACCGCATCATCGGCTCCCTTGTATGAACAGGTTCTTTATATAAAATAATCCCTCCGTATCTCCGGCTCCCTTGTGTAAGGGGAGCTGTCGCGCAGCGACTGAGGGATTGTCTGTTCCCGCAAGGCTTACCTTTTTCAAAAGGTTTCGTCAGCCTCGTCACGACCCGTTCCTTTCACAAAGCTTTCGTAAAAAACCGACCTGCCGAACATCACAACCCCTCCGTCAAAATCAAAGATTTCGACACCGACCGCTCACAGGGGAGGCTTTTAATCCCAAACCCAACGCCCACCGACATAGGAGGCGTTTTAAATCACAAAACCCCGCAAAAAATATCCCCGCAGAAAGTAGAGCTTTCTGCGGGGTTTCTTTCGGGAAAATCCGATCTCAAAATGTTTTCCCTCGGGTAATTAAATTTTCTCGGCGCCTGCCTTATTTAACCGCCTCAAAAGCGGCGTCGAGAGCGGCGATAAGGTCGTCGGCATCCTCAATGCCAATGGACAGGCGGATGGTGTTGGGCTTAATGCCCTGCTCGGCAAGCTCGGCCTCATTCAGCTGAGAGTGGGTGGTGCTTGCGGGGTGAATAACAAGGGATTTCACGTCTGCAACGTTTGCAAGCAGCGAGAAAATGGCAAGATTGTCGATGAACTTCTGCGCCGTTTTGTCGTCGCCCTTGATTTCAAAGGTGAATATAGAGCCGCCGCCGTTGGGGAAATATTTGCTGTAAAGCTTGTGGCTGGGCTCGCTTTCAAGGGAGGGGTGATGAACCGCCTCGACCTGCGGATGTTTCGAAAGATAATCGACGATTTTAAGTGCGTTGCTGACATGGCGCTCGACTCTCAGCGACAGCGTCTCAAGACCCTGAAGGAATATAAAGGCGTGGAAGGGGGAGAGGGTGGAGCCGGTGTCGCGCAGAAGAATGGCGCGGATGTAGGTCACGAATGCGGCGCCGGGAGCGGCGTCGGCAAAGGAAACGCCGTGATAGGAGGGATTGGGCTCGGAGATCCAGGGGAATTTTCCCGAGGCCTTCCAGTCATAGTTGCCCGATTCGATAATAACGCCGCCGATGGCCGTGCCGTGGCCGCCGATGAACTTGGTGGCCGAATGAACCACGATGTCTGCTCCGTATTCGATGGGGCGGACAAGATAGGGAGTGGCGAAGGTGGAATCCACAACAAGGGGAATTCCGTGGCTGTGAGCGATTTTTGCAAGAGCCTCAAGGTCGGCAATGTTGGAATTGGGGTTGCCGAGGGTCTCCACATAAAGAGCCTTGGTCTTGTCGGTAATGGCCGCCTCAAAGGCGCCCTCCTCCTCGGGGTCGACAAAGGTGGTGGTAATTCCCGAGGTCAGCGGCAGGGTGTGAGCCAGAAGATTATAGGTTCCGCCGTAGATGGTTTTGGAGGCGACGATGTGCTCGCCGCTTTTGGCAAGAGCCTGAATGGTATAGTTAATGGCGGCAGCGCCCGACGCGGTTGCAAGGGCCGCCGTACCTCCCTCAAGGGAAGCGATTCTTTTTTCGAAAATGTCCTGGGTGGGGTTGGTCAGTCTGCCGTAGATGTTGCCGGCGTCACGGAGACCGAAACGGTCGGCGGCATGCTGACTGTCGTGGAACACAAAGGAAGTGGACGCGTAAATGGGCACCGCTCTTGCGTCGGTGGCGGGGTCGGGCTGTTCCTGGCCGACCTGAACCTGACGGGTGGTGAATCCCCAGCTTGCGGAATTGTTTATATCTTTAACGTTTGACATGACGGTAATCTCCTTTAAAATTCAATTTAAAAATTCAAATATCTTCAATCGGTTAAAAAAGCATAAGGTCACATTCGCACGCAAAAAATCAGGGTATAAATGTTTCTTCTTTTGTCTTTCATTTATATCGCCTCCGAATTTCGCCAGTTTGGGAAATTTTTCGCAGGTTTAAACCCTTTCGACAGGCGCCGATTGCCCGTCGGTTTAATACCTACCTTTTCCGTATGTTTTCTGTATTATATCATCGGCATTCCCGTTTGTCAAGGGTTTTGGCCGATTTTTTTATTTTGTCTTGCAAACCTACTAAATCTATGGTATTATAGGATTATGAAAGGAATGAGGGAAGTGAAAATTTCCACAAAGGGGCGCTATGCCCTTCGGATGATGCTCGATTTGGCGCAGCATCAGGGCGACGGCTATGTCGCGCTAAAGGAGATTGCCGCCCGACAGGGCATTTCCAAAAAATATCTCGAGCAAATCGTTCCCATGCTGACAAGAGGGGACTTTCTGCTTACAAACAGGGGTTATCAGGGGGGCTATCGCCTTGCCCGAACTCCCGAAAAATACACGGTGGGCGAGATTTTGCGGCTGACCGAGGGGAGCCTTTCGCCGGTTTCCTGCCTCGAAACCAAGCCGAATATGTGCGAGCGGGCCGAGGGCTGTATCACTCTGCCGGTGTGGCAGGGGCTTGAAAAGGTCATTTCGGAATATCTCGACGGCTACACCCTTGACCGGATTATAAGCGAATACAAGGCCCGCCGGGCCGACGACTATGTTATATAGAGGTATATATGCTGAATGAATTTTCCCGAACCGAGCTGCTTTTAGGAAAAGAGGCGCTCGAAAAGCTTTCCGGCTGCCGCGTGGCGGTTTTCGGCGTGGGGGGAGTCGGCGGTTATGTCGCCGAAGGCCTTGCCCGAAGCGGCGTCGGCGCCCTCGACCTTATTGACGACGACAAGGTCTGTTTAACCAACATCAACCGTCAGATAATCGCCGCCCGCTCGACGGTGGGCAAATATAAGGTCGACGTGGCAAAGGAGCGGCTGCTTGACATAAATCCGAAAATTCGGGTGACCGTTCACAAAACCTTCTATTGCCCCGAAACGGCGGAGGAATTTGATTTTAAGGACTACGATTATGTAGTCGACGCCATCGACTCGGTGACCGGCAAAATCGAGCTGTGCGTTCAGGCCAAGGCGGCCAACGTGCCCATAATCTGCTCCATGGGGGCGGGGAACAAGCTCGACCCAACCGCCTTCGAGGTGGCCGACATTTCCAAAACCTCGGTATGTCCCCTAGCAAGGGTCATGCGCTATGAGCTTAAAAAGCGGGGCATTAAAAATGTCAAAACTGTCTATTCAAAGGAGCCGCCCTTAACTCCCAAGGATACCGACGAAAACAGCTGTAAAAACCATTGTATCTGCCCCCCGGGTACCAAGCGCAAATGCACCGCCCGCCGCGCCGTCCCCGGAAGCGTGGCCTTTGTGCCGTCGGTGGTGGGGCTGATAATCGCAGGCGAGGTCATAAAGGACCTTATAAAATAAAAAAACCGAAGGAAAATTGAGCGGAAGAGACTCTTCGATTTTAAAAGACAGCATTACGCATATACTCTGTTCCCTTGCGTAACAGCATAAAAGACAGCATTATGCAAAGCCCCGGCTCCCTTGTGTAAAGGGAGCTGTCAACCGCAAGGTTGACTGAGGGATTGTCCGTTTATAAACAGCCGCCGATTTTTCGTTCGGGGGTCTTTATGCTGCAATCCCTCCGTCACGGCTGCGCCGCTTCCCTTTACACAAACGAGGCTTAGCGAACACGTTCTTTAACAAAAACGGCCTTTGCCCGAAAGGACAAAAGCCGTTTTTTTCATATTTGATTATTCGACATCCGCAAGCACGCTGCCCACCGTTCCGCCGTTAACCTCGTGGAAGGTGCGGGTAATTCCGATATTGGTGTGAAGCTCCTTTACCTCCGAGCCTCCGTTGACCACAAGCTTGATTCCGCCGTTTGCATAGGTCGCTCCATTTTCGGTGGCGTTTACAAATATCGAATCGATTTTGGTGTTGTTGAGCACGATCTGATTTGCCGACTGCTCGTTGGCAAATATGGTTGCCTTGGCATACTTGTTTTCATAGCTGCTTGAAATGTCGCAGTTGTTCATAACGGCGCCGTGGGTGCCGTAGAAGTTGATTGCAAGGCTCCATTCGCCCGAAATTTTGACGTTTTCGAGGTTCGAAACGGTGCCGCCGTGGAAGTGCATTGCCCTGCCGCCCTTTCCGTCAAAGGTCAGATTTTTGACGGTCACGCCGGTGCAATATGTGGTGCCGTAGCCGAAGGAAAGCAGGGTGGCTAAATTTTCCACCTGTGCGTCGGTCATGTCGGCCGTGATTTTGTGCCCGTTTCCGTTAAAGGTAATTCCGCTTGCGTCAAAACGCACCGTTTCGCTTAATGTAACGTCGTCGGAAAGCACGATCTCGTCGCCCGCCTTGGCATTTGCGGCGGCTGCCTTCAGCGCATCGACGGTGTCAACCGAGAAAACGGTCTTTTTGTCATACTCGGCGTTTTCGTCATATTTATTGTTATAGCTGTCGCTCTCGACGGTGTCCTGAGTTGCATAAACGGTGACCGAAATGCCGTCGATGGTTTTGTTCATATAATCGTTGCCGGCGGTCTCCTGCATATGCCCCTTAATGGTGAGGGGCTCGGAGGTCTCGTTTGCGCCGAGGTGATGATCGGAGCCGAGATCCGCGTCGTTTATCGTCCAGTCAATGACATTGTTAAGCTGGGCAGAGCCCTTTATGCCGGAAATGACGATCTTGTATTTAAGGGCAAGATTGCCGTCGTTTTTGACGTAAATTTTCGGAAGCTCATAGGTGCAGCCCGGCTCCCAAAGAATTTTTTCGCTGCCGTCGGCCTTGACGAAATTAAGGGTAGCGCCCTCAATGCTTTGGCCGTTTTGGTCAACAAGCCCGACATTAAGATTTCCCGAAACGATTTTGTTGACTCCGGTGCTTGCCGTGTCGGTGAACCATGCAAAGGTGGCGCCCGCAAGCATAGCCGCACAAAGCAGCAGGGCGACAGCGCTCATGACAAGCGCTCTTTTGGTGTTTTTGCTTTTCATAAAATCCACTCTCCTTTTGCAAATCATATGTGATTTTAATTCCGATTTGCATAAATATTATAGCTTGTGAGAGTATATTTGTCAATATGGAACTACTCGAATTTCCTTTCCGTCACTTTTCACATAACCTCTGCCTTTAAGACTTTAAACTATCTTAATTTCCTCCATTTTCTCGGGGAAATTTTCCTCTTTTGAACAGACGGCGTATTTATAGCCGTCAAAAAGGTCGTATTCCTTAAAAAATACGCCTTTTGCGTCGGTGTCGGCGGCGGAAAGCTTCGACAGCCCCCGTCCCGTCATTTTGACAAAGCTCTCCTTCGCCGCCCAAATTCGGGCAAATTCGCCCTCCTTGTCTTCGGCGGTCTCAAGGCGGGCTTTTTCATTCTCGGTAAAATATTTTTCGGGGATTTTTTTTGAAAAGGGCACCTGTTTTTGACAGTCGCAGCCGATTTCCCCATCCGACAGGGCGCACATGACCCGCTTTCCCGAGTGGGAAAGGCTGAGATACAGCATACCGCTTTTCAAAATGGGCTTGCCCCGTTTATCAAAGCAAACCTCCTCAAAAATGCCCGCCCTTTGCAAGGCGGCCGTCAGAAGAAGTCCCCCGAAAAGGCTTGAAATACGGCCGTCGGGGCTTTTTTTCATGAGCACCTTTTTTTGCCGTTCGCCGTCGGCGGCGGCAAAGGCTTTTTCGAACTCTTCACCCGTAAGCGTCCTTGTCTTTGCAAAAAAAACCTTTGTCATGAGCGTCCCTCCCCGTATATTTTACAATATTTTGCCTTGCGTTTCAACAAAAAATCCCGCGATACGCCGAGCGTTCAAAGAAGGGTATCGGATTTTTGCAAAAATTTTTATCTTTTGCAAAACCGCAGCCCGCTTAAAAACGATATATCCGAAATAAGTAAAACAAACCCCTCGGACAATGCCGGCGCATATCCGAGGGGTTACGATTATTGTGCAAAAATCAGCAATTAAAGGAAATAAATTTCCACGTTTCTTCTTCCGAATTGATATGCCGAAGAACGGCTGTCGAAGAAAAGGTCGACCTTAACGGTGGAATCGCTTATAAATCCGCCGGTGTCGGCAGCCTTGGCCACGCCGTAGATATAGCTTCCGTCGGAGGCGCGGATGAACATGACCGTTCCGTAGGGGATCTGACGGGGATTGACGGCGATGTAGCCCAGCTGTGCGGGTTCGCCCACGGCGGTGGTGTTGCCGTCCTCGGGGCAATAGGCGGTGGCGACGGCGGTTATGCACTTGGAATAGTTAAGGGGGCGGCCGTTTTCGTCCACCTGAATGGTGCTTCCCACATTAAGAGGGGAGACAAGGCGGCCGTTGACGTCGGCGCTTGAGGTGATTCCCGACTGAGATGTGGAAACGGCTGCGGCCGCGGCGGGAGCGGTTTCGGCTCTTTCGACGCTTGCGGCGGCGGGCTTCTGCTTTGTTCCCTTTAAGATTTCGCAGGTCACAGGCTCGCTGACGGTCTGCTCGCTGCGAAGCTCGCGGGAAATTTCGTTTCCGTCAAGATAGCTGACGGCATAGGTCTTGTTTACAAGGCCGTTTGCGCCCTCGGTGACGGTTTTCTGCTCGCCCTCGTAAAGCTCGTCGCTTTCGGTGCAAACCGTCTCGAAGGGGATTTCTTCGCTCATCGTCTGCTGCATGACATAGTTATATCCCACATTTACCGAGGTGTCCTCGGTCAGAATGGTGGAAAGGTCAAGGTCGCAGGTATAGCTGACGGTGGGCAGGCAGCCCATTCTTTCAAGTGCTACCTCAAGCGAGGTGCAGAGAAAGTCGGCGCTTTTGGTTTCGCCGTCCTTGGTGACGGTCAGGGTGAGGGGGGTTCCAACCGACAGATAAAATCCGTCGGCATTTTCATAAAGCTCGGTGCCGTGTCCCTCGGCAACATTTATTTTGTATGCCGAGATCATTTCGTCGGCGTCGGTGAGCACGGTGGTAAAAACCTGCTTAACGCCGTTGTTGAAAACGGTCAGGGGCTTTTCGTCCTTGCCGGCGGTGAATGCAAAGACCGTTCCCGACATGAGGAAGGTCAAAACAAGCAGGACGATAACGGGGGTTCTGACAAAGCGAAGTATTCCTTTTGCGTTGTCTTTAACGGTAAACATAATAATATTCCTTTCGAAGTGCGCAGAGGTAATTTAAGGCGCAAATTTTGCGGCCGACGGCAAATTTTTTGCCCGCCGCAACGAACATTCAATATTATATGGAGGCGGTTTACCTTCGTCAACAAGAGGTTTTCAAGTTTTTTTTGGTGATAAACACAAGCATAAATTCCAAAATGAAATTATAAAACGGTTACAAAAGTGTTACAAATCTATTATTTGGTATTTTCTGTAATGCCTTTGTAACCTCTTTTGTGCACTTTTACTCTGCTATGTGAATTATAATCACATAACTGAAATCCCGTTATTTTCTTTTATTTTCTCATCTTTTCTTTGATTATCTTAATATTATGCGTTTTTGAAACAAGGAATTTTTTCGCAAAAGGTTACAAATGATGACAAATTGAGTCGGAATCTGCTCAAATTTTCAAAAAAGTATCAGATTTGTAACTTTATTATTCCGATATTTAATTAAAATCACCTTGAAAAAATCCGATTTTTTTGAAAAATGGGGGCAAAAAACATATTTTCATAATATTTTTTCACTCAAAATCGGCTCTCGGTGGGAAAAAATTCTCCGAAATCGGCGAAAAAAATGACCAATGGGTATTTCTCCCCGCCTTTTCCATTCGATGAAGATTTGCCCTCGCTCCGACGGTGGCGGCGGAGCAAAAAGGGAGGCGGCAGAAGGCTTTTTAAGAGGTCGGATACGCCCGCATTTTTCCGACTGAAATCAGCCCGAATTTTGCGCAAAGGGCGGCGCATTGATGATTTAATTTAAAATTACGGCGGCATACTTTTGCCCCTCGACCCAAAGTAGATTACAAAAAATGTTGAAACTACCATGTATTTATGTTACAATATAATAAATAAAATCGGGTATTTTTTACGTTGCCCGACTCAAAAGAGGAGAAAACAATGAAAAAAGGATTTACAAAATTCATCGGTCTTGCGGCGGCGGCGGGAATGGTCTTTTCGTCCCTTTTGCCCTCTGCGGCCGAGACCTACATTTCCTCCGACCTTGTTCCGAATTACGAGGGGGTTTATTGGAGCGAAGAGGCCGAAAAGGGAAGGGACCCGAGCTTTGTTCCCGACCTTAAAAACGCGACCTGCCTTGTGGTGGCAAGCGACGGCGACGACGGCAATGTCGGCACCTTTGCAAAGCCCTTCAAAACCCTTGAAAAGGCGCGGGAAACGGCAAGAGCCTCCTCGGCCGACAGCGTCACGGTTTATATTCGCGGCGATTTCACATTGACCGAACCATTTGTGCTTGACGAGCGCGACGAGGGGGACGTCTATGCCTCCTATCCCGACTCGCCCTCCGCGATTTCGGGGGCAAAAAGCTATAATCTTGCCTCGGCTCGGCGGGTGACCGACGAAAA
>OLPF01001558.1_pt1 | contig 18221 bp, 15 predicted proteins | sample 1673121 | NCBI WGS metagenome assembly OLPF01 (sample SAMEA3136756, study PRJEB25190) | human gut metagenome
CTCGTCTTCAACAATGAGAATCTGCATGAAGATTCCTCCTTTGGTCGGTTTCTTATAGTATAGCGTAGTTTGTCCCAAAAAGCATAGAGGACCAACCTTAAATCCGCCTAAAAATCTTCACAGCGTCAGGCCGCGGCTTTTAAGAAATTCTGAAAAATTGTTTTTTCGCCGAAAACGTAATGCAATTGGCCGCCGGTTGTTGTACAATGCTACTAGAATATACTGCCCGCAAGGAGCAGCAGAAGGGAGCGCAGGAACATGATCAGTCTCTTGACCAATTCTCCGTGGTCGATCTTTGTCATCAATATTCTCGACATCGCCATCATCGCCTTTGCGGTGTACAAGATCCTCGAGATCATGCGCGGTACCCGCGCCATGCCGCTGGCCAAGGGCGTCGGTGTGCTGCTCGTGTTTTCCGTGCTCAGCGATGTGCTCGGGCTTTCCACCGTCAACTGGGTGCTCGTGCAGCTGCAGACCATGTTCATCGTCGCCATTCCCGTTGTCTTTGCGCCGGAGCTCAGGCGTGCCCTGGAGCAGCTCGGCACCGGCGGCATCTTAGCGCGCAGCCGTCATCTTTCGGACAACGACCTCGTCGCCCATCAGGTGCAGCAGATCTGTGGCTGTATGACCGCCGCCAGCGCCTCGCGCACCGGCGTGCTCATCGCCGTCACCCGCGAAAACGGGCTCAAGGAATACATCGACACCGGCATCGCCATCGACGGCATCCTTTCGACGTCGCTTTTGCGCAACATCTTCATCGTCAACACCCCGCTGCACGACGGCGCGGTGGTGGTTCGCGGCGACCGCGTGATCGCGGCGGCCTGTTTGCTGCGCCTGTCGGATACCACGGGCGTGGGGCGCGATTTGGGTACGCGCCACCGCGCGGGTCTGGGCGTGAGCGAAATTTCGGATGCGAAGGTGTTCATCGTCTCCGAGGAGACGGGCATCATCTCCATGGCCGAGGGCGGCAGGCTCGTCCGCCATCTGGACGAGGCATCCCTGCGGCAGATTCTCCATGGCATTTACGACGCACAGGACAAGGACGCCCGTGTGCCGCTGCTGCATTTCAAGCAAAGGAGGAAGGGCGCCCATGATGAACAGCAGGCCGACAAGAAAGCCTGAGGGACGCGGCCCGTTCCGCAAGCTGCGGCGGATCATCGCCAGGGTGGTGGCCGGTAAGCCGTTTCTCATCACCGTTTCCGCGCTCGCGGCGGTGGTCTGCTGGAGCGCGCTGGTCGCCTCCGACGGCACGCTGACGCGGCAGAAGACATTCGCCAACGTCGCCGTCACGGTGACGGGCGAGGCGGCGCTCAAGAGCCGCGGATACATCGTGATGGACGACATCCTTGAAAAGGTGCCCGCCGTCAAGATGACCGTCGAGGTGACGCAGGCCAACTACAACCGCGTCAGCGGCACGGCCTATAACCCGCATTTTGATTTGAGCCAGATCACCGGCGAGGGCGAGAATGAGCTGAGTGTGACGTATTATTCCTCTCAGCTTTACGGCCCGGTCGTCTCCTGCGAACCGGCCTCAATTACCGTGAACGTGGAGCGCTACATCACCCGCCGCGTGCCCGTCGTGCTCGAAATGACCGGGACGATCCCGGAAGGGCTGTATCTGGACAGCTATAAGACCGATCCCACGACGCTGTCCGTCTCCGGCCCGCAGTCGCTGGTGGCCAGCGTGGCGCGCGTCGTGGCGCGGCTGGATCAATCCGCGCTGAGCGAGCGCCGGATGACGGATCGCTCCGCGCTGAACATCGAATTGCAGGATTCGCAGGGGAACGTCGTCGTTTCCGACAAGCTGGAAATCACCAACCAATCCGTCATCACCAATTCCGTCGTGGTGGAAACCGAGCTGGTGCCGATGAAGAATGTGCCGCTGGAGGCGCAGAGCTTTGTGACGGGCAAACCGGCGGAGGGCTATGAACTGACGGCCATCGAGCTGGCGGAGGAGACCGTGCCCGTCGCCGCGCGGCAGGAGCTGCTGGATGCAATCGACGCGCTGACGACGGATTCGCCGCTGAACATCGGGGGCGCGACGGAGGACGTGACGGGCTATGTGCGCCTGAAAAAGCTGACGGGCGTTGAAAACACGCTGCCGACCGAGATCAGCGTGACCGCCCGCATCAGCGAAAAGCAGACCGAATGTACGCTGCGCCGCCTGCCGATTCAGACGGACGGGCTGGCGGATCACCTGACCGCCTCGCTCAGCACGGCGAGCACCACCGCGCAGCTCACCGGCGGCTACACCTTCATCAACGCGCTGAACGCATCGAGCGTGCATCTGTTTGTGGATGTTTCCGGGCTGGAGGAGGGCGTATACACCCTGCCGGTGCAGATTCATATCGACAACGCGCCGGAGTTCACCTGCGCGCTGAGCTCGCCGGAAGTCACCGTCACGCTGCAGGCGAAGCCATAAAACGGAGGAAACATGGGAACACTCGCAGATTCGCTGTTTAACCTGCTGATGGGCTGGGTGCGCGCGCTGGTCAACGCGATCTGGGCGCTGTTTACCACCGACCACACGACCCTGCTGGAATTTCTCGGCAAAAACTGGGTCCTGATTGTCGTCGTGATTCTGGCGGCGGGGCTGGCGATCGACTGGCTGGTTTGGCTGATCCGCTGGCAGCCGTATCACCTCTGGGCGAGGCGGGCGCGCCGTTTTCTGCGCATGCCCGAGCCGGAGCAGGAGGAAAAGCGCAAAAAGCGCGCGCCGAGCGGCGACGAAACGCAGAAAATGCCCGCCGCCTATGCGCAGGCGGATTCAGGCGCGCCGGAAGAGGAAGAAGAAGAACAGTGGCTGCCGCTCCAGCAGCCGCAGATGGACGAGCGGCAGGCGCAGGAGGTCATGCAGCGCGCGCAGAGCGTGCCGGACGAGGAGTTGGGCGCATACCCCGGCATGAGATACGGCGCGAAGGCCGCCGAGGGCATGGCCGAAACCCAGCGCTATTCCGCCGTGCGCGCGGAAGGGCCGGGCGCGGCCGAGGTGGAGCGCCGCCGCGCGGAGATCGACGCATGGCAGCAGCAGATGCAGGAAGAGGCGCGGCAGAAGGCCGAGGCCGAGCGGCAGCGCATCGCGCAGCAAAAGGCCTATGAGGCCGAGCAGCAGCGCATCGCGCAGCAAAAGGCCTATGAGGCCGAGCAGCAGCGTATCGCCCAGCAAAAAGCCTACGAAGCCGAGCAGCAGCGCATCGCCCAGCAAAAAGCCTATGAAGAAGCGCAGCGGCAGAAGGCGCAGGCGGAATATCAGCGGCAGTTGGCCGAATATGAGCGCCAAAAGGCGCAGTACGAGCAGGATATGGCGCGCTATCGGCAGGAAAAAGCGGCCTATGACGCGGAAATGGCGCGCCGCGCCGCGCAGAGCGACGAGGCGGCGCAGGCCGACGCGCAGACCGCCCCGCGCCGCCGCCGCGCGCCCCAGCAGAAGCCGAGAACATACAGCGATTATGTTTCCGGCGAAACGGTGGAGCGGCTGCCCGATCCGCCCCAGTGGCCGCAGGTGCAGCAGGCCGCCGAGGCGGCGAAAAAGCCGAAGAAGGGGCTCGTGAGCCGCATGGCGAAGATGATGGAGGAGGACGACGGCAACGAAATCGCCGGGATCAACGCCCTCCCGCCGCGCGTCAGCAAAGACGAGGCCTATCACCCGGCGAAGACCCCGCAGAAAAACGGAAAGCGCAAGCGCTGAGGTGCAGGAGCATGATGGACGCGCTATCCAATCTTTTACAAACGACAGCCGCCGCAGCGTCCGCAATTTTGATGGGCGTTTGCGGCGTTTGCCTATGTGTTCGACTGACCCGCGTGATGCGGGGGAAGGAAAGCGCCTCGGGGCTGGAGAATGAAACGGTTCGGGCGCTGCCGGACGGACGGGCCATGGCGCTGGCCGCGGCGGCGGCGGTGGCGAGCCGCCTGATGCTCTACGCGCTGGCGTATGCCTTTTACAGAAGGGGCGGCGGGGCGGATTCGTTCGCGGATTCCTTCGAGGCGCTGTGGACGCACTGGGATGTGCGGCATTATCTGGGCATTGCGCGGGACGGCTATACGAACGTCGGCGACGCACGGCTTCGGCTGGTGTTCTTCCCGCTGTACCCCGCGGTGACGCGCGTGTTTTCGGCCTTCACGGGCGGAAACCTGTTCGCGGCGGGGACGCTGGTTTCGCTGCTCTGCTCGGGGCTGTGCGCCGCGCTGCTCTACGATCTGGCGGCGATGCATCTGGGCGGGCGCGGGGCGCGGCTGGCGGTCGCGTATTTTCTGCTCAGCCCGATGAGCGTGTTCCTCGCCTGCGCGTACACGGAGGCGCTGTTTATCAGCCTGACGCTGGCAACGGTCTGCCTGCTGCGGCGCGGTCATCCGTGGGGCGCGGCGCTGTGCGGCATGGCCAGCGCGCTGACGCGCATGCCGGGGGTGATTGTCTCCGGTCTGTTCATCATTGCGTTTCTGGCGCGCATTCCCCGAGAGGGGCTCCGGATGAAGGCGGTGCTGCGCTGTCTGGCGCAGGTGGGCATGGTATTCGGCGGCCTGTTCATCTACTGGGGAATCAACTGGCTGGTGACGGGCGACCCGATGACCTACCTGATCTATCAGAAGGAGAACTGGTATCAGCAGCCCGGCTCGTTCTGGGCTTCGACGGCGAACACCGTCAGCTACCTGATTTCCACCTGCGGGGACGACGACTGGCTGTTCACTTGGGGCTTTCAGCTTCTGGCGATGGGGTATATCTACATCCTGCTGGCGGTGCGGCAGAAAAAACTGCCGTTCGATCTGGCGGCGTACAGTTTTGTGTACGTGGCCGTCGTGCTGTCCCCGACGTGGCTGCTTTCCGGCGCGCGGTATCTTTACGCGCTGACGGCGCTGCCGCTCTTGCAGGCGCAGAGCCTGAAAAGCCGCGCGGCGCACGCCGTCGGGCTGTCGGTCTGCGCGGCGCTGCTGGTTGTGTTTACATGGGGGTATACGATCGCGGCGGCGGTGTTGTGAAGGGGAACTCCTTCAGTCGCGCTGACGCGCGCCAGCTCCCTCGGAGAGGGAGCTCCTTATTGCGCATTTAAGAAAGAAGAGCGCATTGAACGGAGGGAGCGCGCGTTGCCGTGCATCTGACAAAAGACCTCCCTCTTCGAGGGAGGTGTCTGCCGGAAGGCAGACGGAAGGAGTTAAACTCCCTCAGTCGCGCTGACGCGCGCCAGCTCCCTCGAAGAGGGAGCTCCTTATTGCGTAATTAAGAAAGAAGAGCGCATTTGAAGAAAGAAGAGCGCGTTGCTGTGCATCTGACAGAAGGCCTCCCTCTTCGAGGGAGGTGTCTGCCGGAAGGCAGACGGAAGGAGTCGTAACTCCCTCGGTCGCGCATTGACGCGCATCTGACAAAAGACCTCCCTCTTTGAGGGAGGTGTCTGCCGAAAGGCAGACGGAAGGAGTTTATGAACCGAAAAAAGATAATCCGCATCATTTTGGCTGCGCTGGCTGTCGCCGCGCTTTTGGCGGCGGGCGGCTGCGCGCTTTGGAAAAACGGATTTTTTGAAAAAATCAACTCGGTGGAGGCGCTGCGCGAGGTGATCGCGGGCGCGGGCGTCTGGGCGGGCGCGGTGTATTTCGCGCTGCAAATGATGACGGTCATCATCGCGCCGATTCCCAGCAACATTTCGATGATGGCGGGCGCGCTGGCGCTGGGCTTCTGGCCGGCGATGATTTTGGGCGTGCTGGCGGTGATCGCGGGGTCTGTGATCGTGTTTTTGGCGGCGCGGGCGCTGGGGCGGAACACGGTGCAGCGGTTTCTGGACAAGGGCGTGATGGAAAAATACCTGCCGATCATCGAGGAAAAGCAGGATATGTTTTTGTTTTTGACGATGCTCTTTCCGTTTTTCCCGGATGACGCGCTCTGTATGCTGGCGGGGCTGACGAAGATTCCGCTCGGGCGGTTTGTCGCGATCATGGCGCTGGCCAGGCCGTGGGGGCTGGTCGTCGCGGCGCTGCTGGGCAGCGGGTCGCTCAGCCTGCCGGTTTGGGCGTGGGCGGTCATCGGCGGCGCGGGGCTGCTGATTTTTGTGTTCGCCATGAAATACAGCGCGCAGATCGAGGAAGCGCTGCTTGGGCTTGTGCGGCGGATCGTGCCGAAAAGAAATCGCTCCGACAGAAATTGACAGCGACGGTTGGCAGGAAAAAAGAAGGCGCGCCGCGAAAAACAAGGGAATCACAGCCGATAAGGGGGAACTATCCGCATGATTTACGTTCAATACGACAAGGCCGTTCGCGAAATGGCGAAGGGGCTGACCCGATTCATGGGCGAGGAAGACGCGAGGCATTTTGCCGAGATCTTCGCGGGCAACTCGCTGGACGGCATTTACAGCCACGGCATGAACCGCTATCCGCGATACATCAGCGATATGGAGAGCGGGCTTTGCGACCCGAAGGTGACAAAGGCCGAGAAGGTCGGCGGCTTCGGCGCGCTGGAGGTCTATGACGCGCATTTCGGCGTCGGCCCGCTGATTGCGGAGCAGATGACGGCGCGCGCCATCGAGCTGGCCAAGGCGCACGGCATTGCCTGCGTCGCGCTGCGCAACAACAGCCACTGGCTGCGCGCGGGTCGATACGGCCTGACGATGGCGGACGCGGGGCTGATGGGCATCTGCTTTACCAACACCTGCATGAACCTGACGGCGTGGGGCACGCTCGAGCCCTCCACCGGCAACAACCCGATCACCTTCGCCATCCCGCGCGAAAAGGGCAGTCTGGTGATGGATATGGCGGTGAGCCAGTACGCCTACGGCAAGCTGGAAATCATGGCGCAGGAGGGCAAGATGCTTGATACGCCCTGCGGCTACGACGCGGACGGCAACCCCACCTGCGATCCCCAGAAGATCTGCGAGAGCGGCCGGATGATGCCGATGGCGATGTGGAAGGGCAGCGCGCTGTCCATCATGCTGGATCTCTGCGCGTCGATGCTCTCCGCCGGGCGCACGAGCCGCATGATCGGCCTGCCGAGCGACGGCGAAAAGGGCATGAGTCAGGTGTTCATCGCGATTCACCCGGCGGCGGTCGTGGATATGAAGGCCGTGGAGGCGCAGATGGAGGAGACCATCGCCTTCCTGCACAGCCTGCCGCCCATCGAGGGCGGCTGCGGCGTACACGCGCCGGGCGAGCGGCTTGACAGAACGCGCGCGAAGAACCGCGAGAACGGAATTCCAGTTACGGAGGAGACTTGGTGCAAAATTCTGGAACTCGGCAGGGTAAACGGGTAAAAATATGAATGCAAAAGCAGACAAAAAACCGTCGGCGTGATTGACAGAAAACAAAAAACAGTGTATAGTAATATTGTTTATCCAGCTCTGTCTGAAGAGCCGGATCGGAACGCGATATTTTGACGCAGAACGTGCTGCGGACGAAATATAATTTATTATCTGGGAGGATGTATCCATGAAGAAGCTTCTTTCCATGCTTCTGGCGGCGGCCATGCTCGTTTCTGCGGGCGCGATGGCGTTTGCCGAGGGCACGTCTGAGAAGGGAACCATCGTGTATGGTTCTTCCACCGAAATCGGCGGCGACTTTGCCCCCAGCTCCTGGTGGACGAACAACGCGACCGACAAGAAGATCCGTGATCTGACCAACGATTACGGCGTCACCGTCACCAATCAGGGCGGCGAGTATGTCGTGAACCCGACCATCGCCAAGAACATCGAGTCCGTCGTCAACCCGGATGGCAGCAAGACGTTCACCGTCACCATCAACGAGGGTCTGACCTACAACAACGGCGAAGAGATCAAGGCGGCCGACTTCCTGTGGGCCGAGGTCTTCGCCTGCTCCAAGGTCGCGATGGATACCGGCGCGAAGCTGACCGGCCACCTGACCTATGTCGGCGGCAAGGACTACTATGACGGCACGGCGACCGCGGTTTCCGGCATTCGCCTGATCGACGATTACACCTTCTCCGTGACCATCCTCGCGGAAAAGATCCCGTATTACTACGACCTCAACTACATCAGCCTCAAGCCGTTCTCCCTCAAGTACTGGCTGGGCGAGGGCGTTGAGCTGAAGGACGACGGCGAGGGCTGCTACATCGCCGGCGACTTCACCAAGGAAGGCATCGAGAAGCAGCTCGAGTACGCCCGCTTCAACGCCGGTGAGGACCGTGTTTCCGCCGGCCCGTACAACCTTGTCGCGTTCGACAAGGGCTCCCTGCAGGCGACCCTGACCATCAACCCGAACTACGCGGGCAACTTCGAAGGCCAGAAGCCGAGCATCGAGAAGATCGTCGTCACCAAGACCGAAGACGCGACCTGGGCCGACGCGCTCAAGACCGGCGCCTTCAACTTCTACGACACCGTGACCGACGGCAACCAGATCAACACGGCGCTGGACATCATCGCCGAGGGCGGCTTTGACTACGTGCAGTTCGACCGTGCCGGATACGGCATGCTGAACTTCCAGTGCGACTTCGGCCCGACCCAGTTCGAGGCTGTCCGTCACGCGGTTGCCCTGCTGCTGGATCGCAACGAGTTTGCGAACACCTTCTGCCAGGGCTGGGGCGGCGTCGTCAACGGCATGTACGGCACCGGCCTGTGGCAGTATCAGGAGGCCGAAGAGTGGCTGGAGATGACCCTCAATCCGTATTCCTACGATCCGGAAGCGGCCGTCGAAGAGCTGAAGGCTGACGGCTGGGTCTACAACGCCGACGGCAGCGACTATGTCGATGGCTCCGGCGAAATCCGCTACAAGAAGGTCACCGAGGTCGAGGCGGGCACCTACGCGCACAACGTCACCCTCGCCGACGGCACCATCCTGATGCCGCTGATCATCGAGTGGTCCTCTTCCGAGAACAACCCGGTTTCCGAGCTGCTCAACGTCATGCTCGCGCAGGGCACGCAGACCGCTGAGGCCGGCATGAAGATCAACCAGAACGTGATGACCTTCACCGAGCTGCTCAACTACTACTATCGCGACGCTTCCCAGGGCGACAAGTACGCCGTTCCGACCTACGGCATGTTCAACCTGGCCAGCAACTTCACCCCGGTCTACGACCAGTCCTACGAGTGGACGCTCGACCCGGATATGGCTGCGCAGGGCTACAACCTCAACCGTCTGTACAACGAGGCGATGGACGCGCTCACCATGAACATGGTTTACGGCGTGGATTCCAGCAACACGCAGCTGTACATGACCTACTGGAAGGGCTTCCAGATGCTGTGGAACGAGCTGCTCCCGCAGATCCCGCTCTACTCCAACATCTACATCACCGTCTATCCGGATTGGCTTGAGAACTACACGCAGGATTCCTTCTGGGAGTTCCAGCAGGCGATTCTCTACGCGACCGTTGCCGAGTAATTTTTGCTCAGTTCCGATCACAGAATTGGGGGCGGGCGTTCTGCCCGCCCCTTTTTTCCCTACTTTTTTGATTTTGAATGAAACGTCCTTTTGAAGGACAAGCGCCCTGCCCTTGAACACACAAAGGCGGGATGATTCAAGGGCAAAGCACTTGTCCTGCGGATGAAAATATAGATGTCGCGGGCAGGCCGAGCGGTCGTGCCCGTGCATGGCGGTATGAGCCGCACCACAAGAGAGAGAGAAAGAAAAAGAAAGAACACCATAGAGAGGATGGATGAGATGGGCAAATATGTTGCCAAGCGTATCGGATACATGGCGCTTGTGTTTCTCATCGTTTCGTTTTTAATGTATTCGCTGTACAACCTGATCCCGACGGACCCGGCGCGCGCTGAGCTGGAAGCCCAGAAGCAGAGCCTCAAACCGGCGGAGTATGAGCAGTTGTATCAGGAGCTGCGCGCGAAGATGGGTCTTGACGATCCGCTGGTCATTCGCTACATGCGCTGGATGGGGCTTTGGCCGGATGTTGGCGACAACAACGGCTTCAACGGCCTGCTTCAGGGCAACTTCGGCTATTCCCAGTTCTACAAGAAGGACGTGACCGAGGTGATCGTTGACCCGATGAAGAACACGATCTTCATCAACATCTTCTCAACGATTCTGGCGCTGGCGATCACGATTCCGCTGGGCATTTTCTGCGCGGTTCACAAGGGCAAAAAGGTGGATAACACCGTTCAGGTGGTGACGATGCTCGGCTACAGCCTGCCGATTTACATCATCGCCCTGATTTTCATGTTCTTCTTCTGCGTGCTCTGGCGCATCTTCCCGATTTCCGGCACGAAGACCGCGGGCGCGATTTACGCGACCAAGTGGGACGAGTTCATCGACATGCTCTACCACATCACCCTGCCGGTCATCGTTATGACCTTCGCGTCGCTGGGCGGCATGACCCGCTACGTCCGCAGCGCGATGATCGACGCGCTGAGCATGGATTACATCCGCACCGCGCGCGCCAAGGGTCTCAAGGAAAAGGTCGTCATCTATTCCCATGCGTGGCGCAACGCGCTGCTGCCGATCATCACCTCGATCATCGGCTGGTTCATCAGCATTTTCTCCGGCTCGGTCATCATCGAGAACACGTTCTCGCTGAACGGCATGGGCAAGCTCTATTGGGCGGGCCTGAGCAACCTTGACTTTGAGCTGGTGCTCGCGATTCAGATGTTCTATACCATCGTCGCCCTGATCGGCTCGCTGCTGATGGATATCAGCTACGGTCTGGTCGATCCGCGCGTGCGTGTGGACAAGTAAGGAGGAAGAACGATGAGCAACAAGAAAAAAGAATTCTTCCTCGTGCGCTGGTTCAAGCGCTGCTTCCTGCACGAGCGTCCCGAGCTCTCCACCGAGGAAGAGGAGAAGATTCAGACCCCGATGCGCGCGATGGTGAGCAACTTCACCCATCGCCCGCTGGCCATGTTCGGCCTGATCGTGTTCCTCGCGATTTTCGTATTCGTGATGGTCGGTCCGCACATCTGGGTGCTCGATCTCTCCGAGCAGGACAGCACGCTGACCAACCTGCCGCCCTCAAACAACATGATGCAGGTGCCGAAGGCGCTGCTGGATAACGGCGTGAAGGACATCTCCTCCGGCAACACCTACGGCGTCGGCATTGACAACAAGGGCGAGCTGTATACTTGGGGACACACCCGCATCACCGATAAAATCGACGTGGCGAACATCCCGGACGAGATCAAGAGCGCCGATCTGGTGCAGATTGCCGCCGGTACGGATCACGTCGTCGCGGTGGACACGGACGGCGAGGTCTATGTCTGGGGCAACACGCGCCTTCAGCAGGATAAATTCTCCAATGACATGAAGAAGGCCATGAAGGCCGGCGGCGCGGATTGGGACGTGGTGCAGCTCGAAGCGGGCAACCAGTTCTCCGCCATCGTCTGCTCGGACGGCAATCTCTACCTCTGGGGCAACGGCAACATGGCCGATATCAAGATCCGCAGCAAGTATCAGGGCAAGATCGCCAAGGTCGCGCTGACGGATAACGAGTATATCGCCCTGATGACCGACGGCACGGTGGCCTACACCGGCAACAAGGATAAAACCTCCCCGTTCGCCAAGATTCCGGCGGGGCTGAAGGGCAAGACCGTCGTGGATATCGCTTCCACGAGCAAATCCGTCGCGGCCGTGACCGAGGACGGCGAGGTCTATGTCTGGGGCAACGCCGTGAAGGGCGAGGCCAATGTGCCGGCGCTTGAATCCAAGATCGTTCACCTCTACGGCGGCCGCTATCACTACACCGCGCTGCTGGAAAACGGCGATCTGGTTTCCTGGGGCAACAACAAATACGGCCAGATTGACGTGCCTGCCAAGGCGCAGAGCGCGGACAACATCGAAAAAATCTTCGTTTCCAGCTACCAGAACTACGCGCTGGCCAGCGACGGCACGATGTACACGTGGGGGCTCAAGGGCTTTGTGCTCGGCACGGACAGCCTCGGCCGCGATATGCTGACCCGCATCGTCAACGGCGGTCAGGTGACGATGACCGTCGGCGCGATTTCCGTCGTCATCGCGACGATTCTGGGCATCATCTTCGGCGGCGTCGCCGGTTACTTCGGCGGCCGGATTGATATCCTCATCATGCGTATCGCGGAGATCGTCGGCGGCCTGCCGTTCATCCCGTTCGCGATGATCCTCTCCGCCGTCATCGGCACGAAGCTCGATCCGACGCAGCGCATGTACCTGATTATGGTCGTGCTCGGCGTGCTGAGCTGGGTGCCGACCTGCCGCCTCGTGCGCGCGCAGATTCTGGCGCAGCGCGAGATGGAATACGTCACGGCGGCGAAGGCGATGGGCATTCGCGAGCACACGATCGTGTTCCGCCACATCCTGCCCAACGTCGTCAGCCTGCTGATCGTCTCCATGACGCTGGATTTCGCGACCTGCATGCTGACCGAATCCACGCTGTCCTACCTCGGCTTCGGTATTCCGCTGCCGACCCCGACGTGGGGCAACCTGCTCAACGGCGCGAACAACTCCATCGTCATCCAGCAGTACTGGTGGCAGTGGGTGTTCCCGGCTGTGATTTTCGGCATCTGCACCATTTGCATCAACCTGATCGGCGACGGCCTGCGCGACGCGCTGGACCCGAAGGCGCTCGAACGATAAGAAGGAGGGGAAGAATTTATGGCACTGCTTGAAATGCACGATCTGAAAACATTCTTCACCACCAAGCGCGGCGTCGTCAAGGCGGTGAACGGCGTATCCTACAAGGTGGAAGCGGGCAGGACGCTCGGCGTGGTCGGCGAATCCGGCTCGGGCAAGAGCGTCTCCGCGATGAGCATGCTCCAGCTTCTGGATGGCAACGGCTATATCGCCGGGGGCAGCATCATGTTTGACGGAAAGGATCTGACGAAGATGTCCCTTTCCGAAATGCAGAAAATCCGCGGCAACGCGATTTCCGTCATCTTCCAGGAGCCGATGACCAGCCTCAACCCGGTGTTCACCATCGAGCGTCAGGTTTCCGAGCCGTTCATCATCCATCAGGGGCTGAGCAAGGAAGAGGCGCGCAAGAGGGTTGTCGAAATGCTGGCCGACGTCAAGATTCCGAACCCGGAAGTCGTGGCCAAGCAATATCCGCACCAGCTTTCCGGCGGCATGCGTCAGCGCGTGATGATCGCCATGGCGCTGGCCTGCAAGCCGAAGCTGCTGATCGCCGACGAGCCGACCACGGCGCTGGACGTGACGATTCAGGCGCAGATTTTGAAGCTGATGAACGACCTGAAGCGCGAGCACGGCACGTCCATCCTCTTCATCACCCACGACCTCGGCGTTATCGCGCAGATGGCGGACGACGTGGCCGTTATGTACTGCGGTCAGGTGGTGGAAATGGCTCCGGCGAAAACGCTCTTCACCGATTGCGAGTTTTCCCATCCGTATACCGAGGGGCTGATGGTCTCCATCCCGAGGCTGGATACGCCCGCCGGTGTGCGGCTTGAATCCATCCCCGGCTCGGTGCCGCACCCGCTCAATCTGCCGAAGGGCTGCAAATTCGCGCCCCGCTGCAAATACTGCCAGCAGCGATGCCTCGAGGAAGAGCCGGAGCTGGTGAACGTGACGGAGGAGCAGCAGGTGCGCTGCTTCTACCCCAGAAAGGAGGAGCGCCGTGCAAACCTCAAATAACGAGGGGAAGAAGGTGCTGCTTCGCGTCAGCAACCTCAAGCAATACTTCCCGCTGAAGAAGAAGGGCCTTTACGTCAAGGCCAACGACGGCATTACGCTGGATATCTACGAGGGCGAGACCTTCGGTCTGGTCGGCGAGAGCGGCTGCGGCAAGTCCACGCTGGGCCGCACGCTGCTCCAGCTCTACCGCCAGACGGACGGCCGGACGATGTACTACGGCCGCACGCTGGATGATCTCGCGCCGGTTTATGTCAAAAAGACGCTGCAAACGCTCGAAAAGCGCCGCGAAAAGTGGCACGAGCTGAAAAAGCATCTGGCCAATGTGCAGAAGGAATACGACGCGCTGCCGGACGGCGAGGCGAAGTATAAGAAGCACAACGAGCTGGATAAGGCGGTCAAGGACGAGAACGACGCGCTGCTGGATATGGCGAACCTGATCGGCGGCTTTGTCTGCGTGAAGGACATTCAGGCGGTGCAGAAGCTGTTCCTGGAGGAATACCGCATTTCCAAGGAGCGCGTGAAGGAGATGAACCGCCGCGGCGCGGTGCAGCTCGATCTGGACGACCTGCTCTTTGACATCAAGAAGGCCGAGGAGAACGGCAAGAACACGAGCGGCCTCAAGAGCAAGGAGGCCAAGCTGCGCGCCAGCCTCGCGAAGATCGACGAAAAGCTCGCCGAGCTTGCGCGCCGGATCGGCGACGTCCGCCGGCAGCTCGACGCCCAGCGGGCGCAGTACGCGGACGACGCGGAATTTGCGCGCTACGAGGCGCTGCGCGACGAGGGCATCGACCTTGCGCGCCTTGAATACGACGAGATCCGCCAGCTCCGCCGCGATTTGCAGCTCATCTTCCAGGATCCGTATTCCAGCCTGAACCCGCGCATGACGGTGGGCAACATCATCGGCGAGGGACTGCTGGCGCACGGCTTCTTCAAGAAGAACGACGAGCGCATGCAGGAATACATCATCAAGACGATGGAAGACGCGGGCTTGGCGAGCTATTTCCTGCATCGCTTCCCGCATCAGTTCTCCGGCGGCCAGCGCCAGCGCATCGGCATTGCCCGCAGTCTGGCGGTGAAGCCGAAGTTCGTCGTTTGCGACGAGGCGGTTTCCGCGCTGGACGTGTCCATCCAGAGTCAGATCATCAACCTTCTGGCCGATTTGAAGGAACAGAGCAACCTGACCTACCTGTTCATCACGCACGATCTCTCCGTCGTCAAATACATCTCCGACCGCATCGGCGTGATGTATCTGGGCAACATGGTCGAGCTGGCGAACACGCAGGAGCTGTTTGACCATCCGCTGCACCCGTACACCGAGGCGCTGATGGCCGCGATTCCGACCACGGACGTGGAGGAGAACCGCGAGCTGCGGATTCTGGAGGGCGATATTCCCAGCCCGGTCAACCCGCCGCAGGGCTGCAAATTCCACACGCGCTGCGCGCACTGCACGGAAATCTGCAAGCATGCCGTGCCGGAGTGGAAGGAAATGGCGCCGGGTCACTTCGTCGCCTGCCACCATCCGCTTTCCGAGAAGGAATAAGCCATGGGGATGCCGTTTAAGGGGCGGTACGACCGCTTCCGCAAGCTGCAAAAGGAAAGAATGGGCGGGCGGACGGATGATCGCGCGCCCTGCGACGAGATGGAAAGGGGCGACGGACTGGCGATGCTGATCGCCGCCCTGATTACCATTGTGCCGGTCTGCCTCGTCATGCTGGCGATTTTGGCGCTGGCCGGATACTTTTTCATTGTCAGATAAGAAAAGCGAGTTCCTTTCGAAAGAAAGGGATTCGCTTTTTGACGCTTTCCGGCGGCCTTCGCAAGCGCCACCAAAGGCGTTACGCCTCCTTCACGGGCTTATAGCATAGATCATGCTCGACGCAGGCCCACATATCCATCGCGGGCGTTCTTAGCTGAATCTCGACCGGAACGGAGGCATTCTGGCCGTTTAAGCAGACGGGCACGAGCATCACCAGATGCAGGCCGCGATAGCCGCTCTTCTTCGGCGCGGCGATGTAATCCCGCGCGCAGACAAACTGCCACGCGGTCGATGCGCGCAGGATATCCGCAAAATGATACACGGCCTCCACGCTGGAGAGCACGACGCGCAGACCGGCGACGTCGTGCAGGCTGGCCGCGCCCTGCGCGTTTTGCGGCAGGCCGCGGCGGAGCAGCTTTTCGCGGATGGACGCGGGCGATTTGAGCCGGAACGTCATCGAGCGGACGGCGAAGGGCGTGTGTTCCTCCTCAAGCTGCATCCGCGCCGCGCAGAGCGAGAGAAACGCGGTCTCCACCGCGGCTTTATAGGGCGCGTAAAACGAGAAATCAAAAGCGGCCTCCTTCGGCGCGCGCATCTGTTGTAGAGCTGAACGCTGCTGCAAGAAAAATCACCTCGAAACGAATCAAATGGGCGGGGCGCGCCCGCGCGATAAGGACAGTATATGCGCCGGTTGTTGCCGGAATGCGGCGGGAGACGAACAAAAATGTGAGCGAAGGAAAAAACGGCGCTCCAAATCCATGGTATGCGCCGCGCGGGAGGAAAATGCCGCGTCGGGCGGTTTTTCGCTGTACAGAACCGCTTTTTTTCAGTATAATAAGACGATGGAAACCAACGCGGGCGCTTCGCCCGAAGGAAGGAATAAGCTATGAACAAGAACTTTGCAGACGATGCGCTGCGCGGTTTGCTGGGGCGTCGCGTGCCCGCGTGGGCGCGCTGCGCGCTGGTGCTGCTCGCGACGGCGGTGTTCGCGGTCTTCGCTTACCACGCGCGCTACGCCAAGATCGACGAATTCACCGGCTTCCGCGCGGAGGAATTGATTCGGTTTACGACCGTCGTGCTGGCCGCGCTCTATGCGCTCACGGCAGCGGTGGCGCTGCACATCGGCAGAAGGCTGAATTTCGGCGCGCAGGCGCTGTTCTGCGTGGTGATCGGCGCGATTCTGCTGGCGAAGGTTTCGCTGTTTGACTATGTGAGCGACGATTACGACATCTTCCTGAGCGGCTGGATCTACAGCTACTCCCAGATGGGTATCAAGGAAGGGCTCGGCTCGTATATCGGCAGCGATTACACGCCGCCGTATCTGTACCTGCTGCTGCTGATTTCCAGAGTGAAGAATTATCCGTGGCAGTATCTGGTCAAGATCGTCTCGCTGGCGTTTGAGTCGCTGATGGCCTACGCCGTCGCCAAGCTGGCGGGGCTGAAGGTTCGGGGGGACGCGGGGCGCGTCGTTCTCTTCTGCCTGACGCTGATGCTGCCGACCGTCGTTTTCAACGGCGCGTATTGGGGGCAGTGCGACGTGATCTATACGTCGCTGTGCCTGCTGGCGCTGTATCACGCGCTGCAAAAGCGCAGCGCATGGAGCATGACGCTTTTCGGCATGGCGCTCTCCTTCAAGCTGCAAACGGTGTTCTTCCTGCCGACGCTACTGCCGCTGTGGCTGCGCAAGGACATCAAGCTGCGCCATCTGGTGCTGATCCCGGCGGCGTATATGGCGATGATGATCCCCGCATTCTGGGGCGGCAAGTCGCTGCACCACGTGCTGACCGTCTATCTGGCGCAGGCGGGCGGCTACAACGGCATTTCCATCAACGGCCCGTCGCTGTATAACCTGCTGCCCTCGACGATGGACAACGGCATGCTGTACGATCTCTTCGGCAGCATGGCGATGGCGCTGGGGCTGGCGATGATGGTCGTCGTCTGCCTGATGCTCTGCCTGAATCGGACGCACATCACGCGGGAGGGGACGCTGCTGGCCTGCCTGCTGGTGCTGGGCGGCGTGCCGTTTTTCCTGCCGAAGATGCACGAGCGCTATACCTTCGGCGCGGACGTGCTCGCGCTGGTGATCGCGGCGTATCGCCCGAAGCGGATGGCGCTGCCGCTGCTGTTCGGGCTGGCTTCGTATATCTGCTATACGGGCGGGCTGCCGGGCGACGCGATTTTTGATCTCAAATGGGCGACGCTCTTTCAGGGCGCAGCGGTCGCGCTGACGGCGGCGGCGCTGTATAAGAGCCTGCACGAGGAGAAGACGGAAGCCGTGCTGACGGAGGTGAAGGCGTGATGAACAGGGCATGGATGCGGGACCCGCTTCGCGCGGGGATGGAGGCACGGGTTCGGGGAACCCAGAGGCTGGCGCTGGGCGCGGCGCTGACGCTCGCGTTTTTCGCGCTGGCGCTCAAGCTCTGCGCCGCGATGGAGGGCGCGGCGGTGATCGCGCTGGTCGGCGCGGGCTGCGCGGCGCTGCTGCTGGCCGGCGCGTGGCGCGCGCTCCGGGAGGAGCCGGTGATCGTGCTGCTGTGCGCGGCGCTGCGCGTCGGGCGGCTGTGCTGCTGCCGCCCTGCCCTGCCGCGGCTGGCGCGGCGGTGTGTGTGCCTCTGCGCGGGCGCCGTCCTTGCGGCCTTCCTGTTCATGATGGTCGAAAACGGCCGCTTTGAGGCCGTCCGTGTGGCCTACACCGAGCAGCAGATCGCCGCCGGTGCAACACAGATCACCCTGCCGGACTATCCGTATGCCGACTACGTCTACGGCGAGGACAGCAAGGCCATCGAGTCGTACTATTACCGCGACGCCCCCGGCGACATTACCTTTGCCCTTGTGCCTTACGAGGCCTGGAGCCCGTAAAAAAGGGCTTGACAAACCGCATGCCGTGTGCTACAATGATACGGACAAAGAAGAAGAACGCTGTTCTCACCCCGGCGTCACAGCCGCGCGGTCAATCAGATCGGAAGAG
>OLPF01001560.1_pt1 | contig 18194 bp, 17 predicted proteins | sample 1673121 | NCBI WGS metagenome assembly OLPF01 (sample SAMEA3136756, study PRJEB25190) | human gut metagenome
CGTAGTCATCGTGAGGACCAAAAGCGTTTCTACGACACGCACCGTTTCTATTCCCGCGCCGACTTTGGTGGGCAGCTAGCTGCCCACCAAAGTCGAAGCAACTCCCGCCCCATGCGTCCTCTTCACTGGGCTGCTCCCAGAGATGTCCTCTCTTCCTTTACTGTCCAATATGTTTGACAAACCTACAAATTTTGTCTTTGGCCTGTCAGGAGCCCAGCAACGTAAAGCACGCCCGGTCGGGTTTTCGTTCCCGGCCGGACGTGCGGTTGCACGGTGTGTTGCTGGCGCTTTAGCGCAGCCCAGCGTCCAGGGTCTGCACCAGGGTACCGGTGGCGTCCTGATCCAGGGCCCAGCAGCTCACGCCCAGCAATCCTTGCTGACGGATGTAGGCTGTCTTGGCGGCCATGGATTCCGCATCCTCGTAGCTGATGAAGGTGCTGCCGTCATAGAGCCAGGGGCTCTGGGCAGCCTGGTCAAAGTAGCGCTGGGTTGACCCGGAAGCCAGCAGCTCCTGAATCTGCCCCTGGGTGTATACCTTATTGCCGGTGGTGGCGGCACGCTGTCCCAGGCCGTTATTGCTGCTGGGTACCTGACGCCAGGCCCGGCCGTAGAAGGCGGCCCCTAGCTGCATCTTGCTCTTGGGAATGCCGCGGTCGGCATAGGCTTGCACCACGTAAGCCGCGCCCAGGGGATTGTCCCCGTCGGGATACAGTGCGGCATGGTGGCCGGTGGTCCGGTCAAACCCGGTAAAGTCGTAGGTCATCAGGTTCACCTGATCCACCAGGGAGGAAAGGCGCGTGCCGTCCACGGCGTTGATCAGGCTCTTGTTGGCCCCCAGGGCCACGGAGAGGATGTAGTCCTTGCCCGTGGCAGCCTCGCGGGCATCCAGTTCCACCCGGAGAAGCTCCATCAGGGATAGGTAATTGTCCCAGTCGTTTTCCCGATGCTTCAGTCCGCCCATGCTGCTGCCGGGATACTCCCAGTCCAGGTCAATGCCTCGGAAGCCATGCTGGTCCATAAGCTCCAGCATGCTCTGGGCCAGTTTTTCCCGGCCCTGGGCCGTGGCGGTGGCGTCGGAGAATCCCTCCGCGCCCCAGCCGCCCACGCTGAGCACACCGGTAATGTGGGGGTGGCGCTTCAGATACTTGGTTACGGTGCTCACGCTTTGCCAATGGTCGCCGGTGGCTTCGCCATCCTCCAGCAGGGCAAAGGCGTAATTGATTTGATCCAAATGTTCCGCGTCCGCGTCCCGAAGGGACAGCCCCGCCTTGTCCTGTACGTATACGGTGATGTTTCCCTGCCGTGCGGGAAGGGCTGCCGCCTGGGCCACCTGGCTCTGGGAGGTGGGCAGCAGCATATGGCCCATGGTGGTCAGGGTCATCAGCGCCAGGGTTGCACTCATCCACAACCGGTGAAAGCCGGTCTTTTTTTCTTTTGAAGGCTTCGCATGTGCGTTCATGTTTGCCTCCTTCTTGTGCCCCTGCATAGGGCGTGTGCATACGATAACACATTGCGCGCAAAAAATCCATAACACATCCTGGAAGTGGCTCGATTCCCCGCGAAAAACGGCAGAATTGCCCAGTCCCTGGCGTATTCTCTCTTGACTTTGCCCCGGCGCTGCTGTATCTTCTTGGAAGAGAGACAAGGAGGTGACGGCGTATGCTGTTCATCGGTATATGCGGGGCCAGCGGCAGCGGAAAGTCCACCCTGGCGGAGGCATTGCGCGCCAGGCTTGGGGAGCGGTGCTATGTGATCAACCAGGACGCCTATTACCGGGATCATCCCCAGCTGTCCTTTGCGGAACGCAGCGTGCTCAACTATGACGAGCCGGAGATCTTCGACCACGACCTGCTGCTGGAGGACGTGAAGGCGTTGCTCAAGGGGCAGCCCATCACCCGCAAGGCCTACGACTATACCCAGCACCGCCGGGCGGACACCCAGGAATTGATTTATCCCCATGACGTGATGATCCTGGAGGGCATTCACTGCTTTCATGACGAGCGTCTGATGGAGCTGATGTACCTCAAGCTATACATGGATGTGGAGCCGGACATCTGCCTGTTGCGGCGCATTCAGCGGGACATTAAGGAACGCGGACGGGAGATTGACGGCATTTCCATGCAGTACCTATCCACGGTAAAGCCCATGTATGATAAATACATCCGCAATTATGTGAAGCACGCGGACGTGATTGTGGCCCATGGGGGCAGAAATGCGCGCATTGTGGACATTCTGGTGGGGTATGTGCAGGATGAATTGGGCAAACGAAGAATGTGATCCGGGCGGGTATCCATCCCCGGATGTGACGAACTATAACGTCTCTTTTTGCATACACGTCCCCCAAAATGGCAACGTCGCGTTTGCGTTTGGGTGAACAGACAGAATAATATTGACAAAATTTAGTATCCTGTGGCATAATGATTGAAACATTCTTATCTTGCATTTCCATGGACAGCGAACTCAAGCAAATCTTTGAGCAACGCCAGGTGTTACAGCTACTCGCTGGAGGATAACGGAAGCTGTTTCAGCGCAGTGTTTGTGAGAGTTTTTATATTCCGCGAGGGGAAATCATTTTCAAAACCGTAGAGACCCATGGGGTATCATGAAATCACCGCTTAAAGCGGCAAAAAAGCAAAGGTAAAGGAGACGGAGAACAATGAAAAAGCGCATGTTTCTAGTACTGTTTCTGGTCGGTCTGATGCTAATGACATCGATGGCGTCCGCATATACGGGGAATGCGCTGGTGGAGGAAGGCGCCCCGCAGGTAGGCGTACTCAACGACCGGCTTTCCACCCGCACAGGTCCCGGCACACAGTTTGAGGAACCAGGTACATTTCTTTCCGCTGGGGACGAAATTACCGTGTATTCCATTGCCTATGATGTAAATAACGTGGCGTGGATTCAAACGGAAATCAATACCAACGCAGGCAAGATGCGCGTCTACTCCGGACTGAAGCGGGTAGACGGACTGAATGTCGATAAGCTTCACGTGGAAGAAAACATGGATCTCCCCGCTACCCTGGACTATGATTACGCACCCAAATACGGCCCCGGAGCAGATTATGCCTCATATAGCTTTACCTTCCGTGCGGGACGCAAATTCACCGTAAAGGATATGGAAGGAGACTGGGCAATGATTGAATTCTACGCTGAGGGCGACAAACAGTGGTATCATCTGTGGCTCCCCATGCTGTACATGTCTTTCTAAGGACGCTTGATCACTGTTGGAAAGTTACATGCGTCTGCTTGTTAGTCTGCCAACATAAAAAAGGGAGGGAAGCGGCAAGACGCCGCGCCCCTCCCTTTTTTATTCGTTGTTCTGGCCTTCAATGTACTTTGCTGTAAACGGCTCCTTGGTCACTCGTTCTCCGCGGACACCTGGATCAGATCCTCCACCAGGCTGGCTTTGCCGCCCGCGGCAAGGAACTCATCAATGGCGGCCTGGAGCTGCTGATGGAATTCTTCCAGGCACAGGCCGTTGTCCATAATATAGGCGGCCACGTCCTTGCCCACGTAACGCAGGTGCCAGGGCTCGTAGTTAATTTCCGTAATGTCCTCTTTATCGGCGGGATAGCGCAGGATAAACCCGAATTCCGCGCAGTGCTCCGCCATCCATTGGCACTCCACTTCCTCGGCCATGTCCTCGTTCATGGCGCGGTCCCGCCATCCCCGGGGTACCACGTCGCAGCCAAGACCCGTTTGATGGTCGCTGGCGCCCGCCGGGGTAACCCAGCCGTCATCCTTGCCGTTGTTGCTTTCCAGGCGGTTGTAATACATGGTGGCCTGGGTTTGGTAGGAGCGGTAGGCGCTCTTGAGATACAGGGTGATGTCCTGGGTGAGGGCTGCCTCGAACATCTCAATCAGCGCGTTCCCGGCGGTTTCGTGGAGCTTCATCTCGCTGCTGGATGCCTTGTTCACGCCGCCGTTGTTGCGGTTTTTCATGACCATCAGGGGATCGGGCACAAAGTCCTTGGGCAGCAGGATCTCCCGATTGGCCAGGCGGATGAACTCCGGGTCCATGTCGGAAATATCAATGGGGAAGTTCCAGGGCACATCATCGTAGGATACGTCCTCCTCGATGATCAGGTCGCCCAGGCTCAGCTCCGTATCCTCCTGCCCCAGGCCCAGGCACGGCAGCAACGCCAGTACCAGCGCCAGCAGCGCGCAGCATGCTTTTCTCATAACCATACCTACCTTTCCGCGGTCTTTCATGGATAACAACGGCACAGAAGCGTGCTTTATTCCCCCAGGGTGATCCAGTAGCGCTGGAGACGCTCCTGCTCCTGGGGCTCAACCACCGTGGACTCATATACGCCGCCATTGGCCAGGATGGTCCGGCGGCTGGCCTCGTTATCCTCCAGGCAGGTTATCAGCACCCGCCTTAGCCCAAGCTCCCGGCAGTGCGTCAGGGCCTGGCGGAGCATCTCCTTGGCCACGCCCTGGCGGCGGGCGCTGGGACGCACGGAGTAGCCAATATGCCCGCCGTAGCGCTCCAGATATGCATTGAACCGGTGGCGCACCTGGATCATGCCCAGCAACTGGCCGGTTTCGGACAGGGCCACAAACTGCGTGGCGGGCACCCAGGGCGCCGGGCAGGTTGCCTCCTGGCGCAGGCTTTCCACCTGAGCCAGCCATACCGCCGGGTCCTCCGTACTGCCCAGGGAGCCGCAGCCACCCATAAGGCTGCCCGCCTCCAGCATCTCCCGGCGATAGGCGGCAATCTCCCCGCACAGCTCCGCCGTGGGTTCCCGCAAAAGGATGGTCATGGCCATGCCTCCTGTCAATCGTGGAAAATGGTGATTTCCCGGTCGCCGTCCGGGCCCTCCTCCAGGAGGATCACGGGGCCATCGGGCAGTTCCTCCGCAGAAATGGCGGCGTTTACGTCGCCGCCCCGGCTGATGAATTCCTCCTGGGCAGCGTCCTTCTCCTGGCAGAATTCCTCCAGGCACAGGTCGTGGCTGCTCATGTAGTTGGCGATGTCCGTGCCCACATAGCGCAGGTGCCAGGGTTCAAATTCCGCGCCGGTGATGTCCTCCTTGAACTCGGGGTAGCGGATCACGTAGCCATAGCGGGCGCAGTTGGCGGCCAGCCACTGGTATTCCGGCATCTGGGCAAACTCCGGGGCGGTGAGCGTCTTGACCCGCCAGTCCTTACCCACCACCATGGCGGCCAGGCCGGTCTGGTAGTCCGTTTGTCCGGCCTGGGGCACGCCCTCGGTCTCCCCGCGGGAGACGGCGGTTTCATAGCGCGCGGCCTGATCCTCGTAGGAGCGGTAGCCCTGGCGCAGGTAAAGCTCCACGCCCGCGTCCTCCGCGCCGTTGAAGAGCATCACCAGCGCCGCGTAAGCGTCCGCGTCCAGCTTCATGCTGGTGTTGGAGGCTTTGCGCAGGCCACCGTTGAGGTTTTCGCCGTTTTCCCCGTTGCGCCGGCTCTGCACGCTGACCAGGTTCAGGGGCTCCGCGGTGCTTTCCAGGGGCGAAAGGGGACTGGCCAGCACCAGCAGGGCGTCATTGAGGGCACTGAGGGGCACGTCAAAGGTCCACGCGGGACCGTCATAGGCCACCTGCTCCGTGGCTCCCGCCACGCCAGATGTCCACAAGCACACCGTCACCAGCAGGAACAGCGCCACCAGCCGCTTCGTCATACCAGAGCACCTCTTCTTTTGTATTGATGGGTTTTGCCTTTACTCCAGCACCAGCAGGTCAATCATCACCTGCTCGCGCAAATCCTCCATATAGGTTTCCATGGGCACGTTGGCCTCGTGCATGGCCTGGGCATGTTCCAGGCCCACGTAACGCACGTGCCAGGGCTCGTAGCTGTAGCCGGTGATGTCCTCCCAGCCTTCCTGATAGCGCAGGATAAAGCCGAAGCGCCAGCAGTTTTCCGCAATCCACGCTCCGCCCTTGGTGTCGGCAAAGCTGGAGGTCAATCCCGCGCTGGAGTTGCGCTGGCCCACGTCCATGGCCATGCCCAGCTGATGCTCGCTGGCGCCGGGCCGGGCCACGTATTCGTCCGCCTTTTCCTCGCTGCCGCCCACGCTCTTGAGCTTGTTGTTGTAAATGTTCTTTTGCTTTTGATAGCTGCGGTAGCCGCTGACGGTGACCAGGGTCACGCCCGCCTCTTCCTTGCAGGCGGCAAACATCTCCTCCAGGGCGGCGGCGGCCTCCGGGCGCATGCTGCGCAGGGAACCGCTCACGTCCGCCTGAACCACCTGGGGCACGTAATCCTCACTGATGCGATAGGTGCGGTTCACCAAAAAAAGCGAACCGTCAATGTCCCGCTGGGGGGCAATGGTTTGCAGGGAGGAAGTGACCATCATGGTGCCTGCGCATAGCAGCGAGGCGAATTGCGCTAAATACGACAAGGGACAATGCTCCTTTCCGCCCGAAGCGCGGCGCGTGCCGTCATTTGATTAGACGCGCCGCCGGGGCAAAAAGATTGCCCGCGCCGGACAAAAATATAAAACCACCATTCTTTTCTATTATACCTGCTTTCTTGCAGGCCGCAAGCCCAAAGGGTGTAAATTTTTGAAAGAATTCCCTGCGTGAGGCAGGCTGCCGCCGCGCACAATAGCCGCGAGGAGGCGAACTGAAAGTGAAACGAACCCTGCTACAAGCCGCGGCGCTGCTGGTCTGCGCTCTTGCGCTCACAGCCTGCGCCGCCGAATCGGAACCCATGACATCCCCGTCGCCCACCGCGGGCACGGCCACCGCGCAACCCAGCGCGTCCGCCCAGCCCTCGCCCAGCGACATGGCTACCCAAACCGCCGGACAGACTGAATCGCCCATGGCCATGGGCGTGCAGGACGCGGACATGGCCCGCCGCGCCGCCGAGGAACTGAAGAACGAGCTGGAGCAGCTCAGCGAAGTGACCGATGCCAAGGTGGTCATCGCCGGGCAGCAGGCCGCCGTGGGCCTGACCTTTGACGCCCAGTACCAGGCCGGCGTTACCGACCGCATGCGGGACATGGTGAAGGAACGCCTGGACGGCGTGGTCACCGGCGTTACCCGCCTGGCCGTTACCGACGACACCGCGCAGCTGGAAACCATCGGCCAGCTCTCCGAGCAGCTGCAAAACGCCACGGACCTCACCGACATTGAGAACAAGCTCTCCGCCCTTATCAACAAGATGGAGGCGGGCGGCGAGAGCCTGCAAACCACCGAAACCGGCAGTGCCAGCTAAAGGCGCATGAAAAGCACCATGGCCGCATATATTGACAGGGAGTTTGCAATGGACTTCACGCAGGCCGCCATTACGGCGGGGTTTCGGGGACGGAGAGTGCTCTCCGTCCTCTTGCTGCCCCTGGCCGTTGGGCTGTTTCGCCCGGAAGGCGTGCCCGACGCGTGGGTATATCTCTGGACGGGGAACCTCTTGAACCTGTGGTGGCTGGGCGCGCTGTGGCTGCTGCCGCCCACCCGCCCCCTCTGGCGGCATCGGAAGCCGGGCTTTATGCGTCACGCCGCCCCGGTTCTCGCGAGCCTTGCCCCCGCCCAGATCCTATGCCGTGCCGCGTTAGGGCTGCTGCTTTGGTCAGCCGCGCCCCTGGGCGGCGTGTGGTCCGCTTTGTTTCGCTCCCTGGCGGCATGGGGCGCGCTCCTGATGGGTCAGGCGGTTTGCCTGGCCCTGTTTGTGCGCGTCCGTCCCGGCCGCCTGCCGGCGGCGCTCAGCCTGGCCCTGTTGGCCGCCGTGGCCCTGGGGGACCTGTGGGCCTGCATGGTTTTGTAGCACAAAAAAATCCGCCGCGATACGCGACGGATTTTTTCGACGCACCTCCGACGGGATTCGAACCCGTGTTTTCGCCTTGAGAGGGCGGCGTCCTAGGCCTCTAGACAACGGAGGCAAATGGCTGGGGAACTAGGATTCGAACCTAGACAATACGAGTCAGAGTCGTAGGTGCTGCCGTTACACAATTCCCCATCAGCTAGCCGTGAAGCTCAACTGCGGAAACGATTATACCAGACCCGTGGGGAGATGTCAAGCATTTTTTGCAAAAAACTTTTTCTTTCCCGTTTCTTCCCAGGGGAGCGTTACAGCCGCAGGGTAATCTCCTCCACCAGCTGGGCAAACAGCGCCTCCTGGTCTGCTCCGTCCCAGTGCAGGGCCAGGGGGGACATGCCCTCCAGCAGCGCTGTCAGCCTGGGGGCCAGGGATTCATCGGCCAGGGCCAGCACGGGGCTTTCCCCCTGGAAGCAGTCCCACAGGGTCCGGGCAAAGGCGGGGCAATCCAGGGCCGCCTCCGTCAGGCGGTCCAGCAGAATGGGCGCGTGGCGGGGGATGCACCGGCGCAGGGTGGGCGCGGCCAGCTCCTCCCACACTTCGGGGATGGAGACGGTGCGCTGCCGCCCCAGGCGCAGGGTGCAGGGCACGTCGTTTTCCATGGGGTCCTGGGCGCCCAGGAAGTGCAGCAGCTCCCCCCGGGTCTGGCCCGCCAGGGCATAGGGCAGCATGCGAAAGCCCACCGCCCGCAGGGGCAGGGCACGGATCACGCTTTGCGCCAGGGCCGACGCCTTTGCGCCATGGGTGCTGAACAGCAGCAGTTGTTGCATTGCGGCACGCTCCCTTCCGTGGTTGGCTGGAAAAAGGGGCTCTGTCTTTATTATAGCATAGATTTTCCCCTTGGCAAGCCGGGCCCGCCCGGGCAGGGGGGCATTTTTCCCCTGTGAACGCCTGCATAAGCGGTTGTGATGCCGCACATACTAGCTTTGACCAACAGACTTGCAATAAAGGGGTTGAAGCGTATGGAAAAGACGATGCAGGGGCGCGCCCGCGCCGGATGGCAGGACAAGGAAACGGAGCGCCTGTTTCAGGCGGTGGATCAGGCGGCCCGGGAAGGGCAGCCCCTGCGCCATGTATTTGAGTCCCTCAGCGGCGAGCTGGGCCGCAAGCCCAACAGCATCCGCAATTATTATTACGCGCGTCTGCGTCAGCATCCCGAGAGTTCCGTGCAGCGGGCGGCGCCCTTTCAGACCTTTACCCAGGAGGAGGTGCGCGCCCTGCTGCGTCAGGTGCTCATGGCCCGGGGCCAGGGCAAGTCCGTGCGCTCCTGCGTGATGGACATGGCCCAGGGGGACCACAGCCGCATGCTGCGCTATCAGAACAAGTACCGCACGGTGCTGCGCCGCTGCCCCAGCCTGGTGGAGGAGGTTTCCCAGGAGCTGCGGGCGGAGGGCCTGCCCTGCCCCGAGCTGGAGGATCACCAGGAGGAGCTGATTCAGCCCGATAACGTGGCCATGGCCAACCTCCTGGCCGAGCCCGCGGTGCACGCCATGCTGGAGGGGCTCAAGGAGCTGCTGCGCCGGGCCTCCCGGGAGACGGACGCCCCCGCGCTTCAGCGCCAGGTGGACCGCATGGCCGTGCAGCAGGATCTCCGCCGCCTTTCCTGGGAGCGGGACTTTGACGACTGCGCCGCCCATCTCCAGCGCATGATGACCCTCCTGCGGGATTTCCTGGCCCTGCCCCGGGAGTCCCAGCAGCTGCAGCTGGACACCTTCCGGGACGCGGGCATTGAGGAGATCAGCCAGGCGGAGAATTTTCTCAGCCGCCAGCGGGGCTAAAAAGGCAAAAAAAGGAAGCGTAGCCGGAACGGCCGGTACGCTTCCTTTTGTCATGCACGGAAGGGGATGAAACTCAGTTCAGCGCCTCCGCATCGTTTTCGATGCTGATCTCTTCCACGCTGCGGATGGCCCAGCGGGCAACCACCATTTGCAGGTTATCCTTGCCCACGGCCAGGGTGATGGTATCGTCACGGATACCGGTGATGGTGCCGTAAATGCCCCCGATGGTGCAGATGCGGTCGGTCACCTTCAGGTTGTTGAGCATATCCTTGACCTGCTTGTCCTTCTTGCGCTGGGGACGGATCAGGAAGAAATAGAACACCACAAAAATGAGCACCATGGGCAGCAGCATGCTGATGAGGCTGGCCACCGGGCTGATTTCGGCGACGGCGGCATCCGCGTTGGCGGTGGTGCCGGCAGCGCCGGTGGTCTCAGCGATGGCGCGGCTGACGCCAAAGAACAAAGACATCCAATCCATGCAAAAAACTCCTTTCAGAATGGGTCGTTGCCTATTATAGCAAAATTCTGGATACACCACAAGCCTTTTGGGAAAATTCCGGCTTTTTGCGGCTCCCCCCGGGATTACACCACCGTGCCGTTCTCCCCGGCCTCCCGGATGGGGTCCGCGCCCGTGCCCCAGGCCAGATAAAAGGCGCACAGGCTGCAATTCATGTATACGCTCAGGGCCAGGTTCAGCCCCAGGTAAAGCACCTGGTACAGCACGTTCCCCAGCATGAACAGCGCCATGTTGGACACCAGGGAGATCAGGATGGACCAGCCCAGGAAGGACAGCTGCATGAGGAACAGGTTCAGCTTCTGGTGGGACATGCTGGCAATGCTGGCCTTCACGCAGGCGCGGCAGCTCCAGTCCGGGTGATCCGCCAGGAAAAACATGCTCAGGGCATAGCGGAAATAGGCGATCACCGCCGGAATAATCGTGGCCGCATAGCTGACGATGGTCAGCGTGACCATCCAGCTGAGTCCATGGCGGCTGACGCTGTCCACGGTCATGGCCAGGTAGGTGATGATTCCCATGCAGCACAGCCCGGGCACCGCCCACAGCAGCATCTTGACCAGCGTCAGCAGCTCCACCCCCAGGCCCTTCAGGCCGGTTTTCACCCGGGAGAACACCGCCGTCCAGCTCTGGTCCTTCCGCCCATGGAGCAGCTCCAGAAAGAAGTGGATCAGCCCCAGGGTAAACATGGGCGTCACCAGAAAGGACAGCACGCTGAGCACGTTGGACAGCAGCCGCGCGGAACCCAGCTGGCCCTCCACCAGGCGCAGCAGGTACTGGGGATCTGCCAGCAGTTCGGGATTGCCGTATTGCAGCACCATCAGCAGCTGCTGTTGCAGCCCGCCCCCCTGCACCAGGGAGGCAATCTGCGCAAGCAAGCTGGGCAGGGACGCCACCAGCATCACCACCAGAGCGGTTTGCCAGTGCCCCGCCAGCGCCTGCCGGGCCTTCAGCCGCAGGATAAAGTTATTTTTTTCCATCATGGATGATTTTCCTCCTTCACATAAAAGCGCATGGCCACCCCGGTATCGTTGCACAGGGTTTCATCGGGCAGGCTGCGCAGCGCGTGGGCCACGTAGTAATCCCCCGCCGCGCCGCCCAGGTTGATGGACTGCACAAAGCAGACGGCCGGGAACCAGGCCGGCAGCGCCAGTCCCAATGCCAGCAATACCACGCCCCACACAACCACCGGGCTCAGGGCAATGACCAGGTAGCTGCGCTTGTCAAAGTACGCGTCCTTCAGCCCTGTCCAGATGTAGCCGCCGCCAAAGCCAAAATGCGGCCTGCGCCGGACATAGGCCCAGATGCACACGCCATGCACCGCCTCGTGCAGCAGCATATAGGCCAGCGTGCCCAGCAGGGCCGCAACGGCCTGCGCGCCCCATCCCCCCAGGGGGAATGCCCAGGGCCAGAGCAGATAGATCACCAGGCCCAGCGCCAGCACGCCCACGGTCAACCCCGCGCAGAGCTTGTTCACCCGCAGAAAGGTTTGCCTGTCATGGAGCAGGTCAATTTCCCGGGCCATCTTCCAGCCCTCGGGCAGGCCGATAACGTTCATCCGGCGGCGCCTCCTTTGGGGAATTGTTCAGGATGCATGATACCATATTTCCCCCGGGAAGGCAACGACAGGCGCGCCATTTGGGCAAAAGAAAAAAGGGGCCGCCCGGCCCCGTTGCGGCGCTGGAAACGGCCCCTCAGCCCTGCGCCGCTTCCCGGCAGGCGCGCACGCCCCGGCGGAGGGTATAGAGCAAGCTGGCGGTAATGGCGGTGAAGGGCGCCACCGTCACCAGCCCGAAGGAGCCCACCAGGGTGGTGAGCACCTCGCTGGCCACATACTTGAGATTGGCGATGTCCACCAGGGGCGTGCCCTGGCCCGCAAAGTACATGAGCATGGACAGGTAGCTGCCGGAGTAGGCCAGCATCAGCGTGGTGGTCATGGTGCCGATGACGCTGCGGCCCACGGAAAAGCCGCTGAGGAGCAGCTCCCGCCGGGTGATGTCCGGCTTGTGGAGGATCAGCTCCTCGCTGGCGGAGGCGATGTCCATGCTCAGGTCCATCAGCGCCCCGGAATTGGCGATGAACACCATGGCAAAGAACAGCGAGCGGATGTCCAGGCTCATGGTGCTCTGGGCGATGAGCGGCACCACATAGGGCAGGCTGCCCCCGTCCAGCTTCAGCAGGTTGCCGAACACCACCGCCAGCACGCAGGTGAGGGCCGTGCCCTGGAGGGAGCCCAGCATGGCCACCAGCGCCTTGCGGGTGAAGCCCGCCACCAGCAGGTCAATCATGGCGGTGAGCACCACCACCAGCAGCAGCGCCATCCAGATGGGGGCATAGCCCGCCAGCATCAGGGGGATGAGCACCTTCCACACCAGCATCACGCTGAGCACCAGGGAGATCAGCGCCCCGCAGCCGGACACGCCCCCGAACAAAATCAGCAGCAGTCCGAACAGCCCGAAGAGCAGCCCCTCGGTATCCAGGCGGTAGTGGTCGATCATGGTTACGCGGAATTCCCCGCTCTCCGTGGGCTGGATCATGGCCAGCGCCCGGTCTCCGGGGGCGAAGAGCTTGTCCTTGTCCAGGGCGGCGTTTTGCAGGTTGTTGGCGGTGACCTCCAGGCCCTTGTATTCGCCTTCCAGGACGCGGACCACGCAGGTCTGCGCCCCGGCGTTCACAATGCCCAGGGGTTCCAGGCCATCGTTGTTCACCGACAGCACCTCCACCTGCACCCGGGGGATGGCCGCGTAATCCCCCGCGTAGGGGTTGGGCAAAAAGCACAGCGCGCCGCAGAGCAGCAGCGTCACCAGGCAGAAAATCCAGTCGCGTTTCTTCCCGCGAAAAATGGCACGGAGCATGTGTTTCCCTTCTCCTCTCTTTGCAAAAAGGGAGACAGCTCGCAGGGCGAACTGCCTCCCGAAAAAGTGCGTTTCCTTCGCAACACGCCGGCAAACCCTTGCCCGCTTGAAGGGATGGGGTGGCGGCTCCCCGCTGCCGTGGCGGAGGGGCCGCAGCCCTGCCGCGGGCCGGGACCTTGCCGGGGGTCAACGTTCCGGGGTTACTCCTCGGTCAGGCCCATGACCTCCATGGTCTTGTGGAAGATGTCCGTGTTGTCATAGCTGCCGATGAAGGCTTCCGCGCCCACGCCCGTGGCGTACACGGGGAGCAGCAGGCCGGTGTGGGCATAGCTGGTATAGGCGATGCCCGCCTTGTTGCTCAGGATGTGGCTTACCGCCATGCTCAGGGGCTCATAGCCGCCGTAGAGCAGCTGGTCGTTTTCGGTGAGCGCCCGGGACGCCGGATCAATCATGGAGAGGTCGAAGGCGTTCTCGATGCGGGTGAGCTCCTCCTCCGTGAGGGTCAGGGGCTGGTCGGCGGTGGTGGTCAGGCCGTAGTTGGCCTCGATGACCTCCAGGGCCTTGGCGAAGTCGGCCTTTTCCTCCCGGAGCTTGACAATCTCCTTATCGAAGTCCACGAAGCTCATCTTCTGGTTTTGCAGGTAATCGAAGTGGGTATCGTAGGCGGTGGCGGCGAAGCCGATGGTCAGGCCGCCGGTCTCGTGGTCGCCGGTGACGATGATGAGCGTCTCGTCGGGATGCTCGGCGGCAAAGTCGATGGCCACCTGCACGGCGTCGCTCAGGGCGATGGTATCATAGATGCTGGTCATGGCGTCGTTGGCGTGGCAGCTCCAGTCAATCTTGCCGCCCTCGGTCATCAGGAAGAAGCCGTTCTCGTTGTCCAGGTTGGCGATGGCCGCTTTGACGATCTCGGAGAGGGCCAGGGAGTCGGTGCCTTGGGCTTCCAGGCGCAGGCGGTCGATTTCGTACTGCATGGCGTAGTCATCGTTGGGGTCGGGCACCACGGCCAGGGTGCGGCCGCTCTCGGCGTTGATGGCGCGGATGCCCTCGTTGGTGTTCACCACGTTGAAGCCGTTCTCCCTGGCCAGGTCATAGAGGTTGGCCTGGGTGCCGTCGCCGTCGGGCTGGTTCCAGTTGCCGCCGCCGATGAAGTCCAGGGTGTCCCCGGTGATGCCCTGCACGGCGATGTCGTAGTAGTCATTGCGGCTGGGCATCTTGGCGTAGTAGGCCGCGGGAGTGGCGTGGTTCAGGCTCACGGTGGAGATGACGCCCACCTTCTTGCCGGCCTCCTTGGCGTACTCGGTGATGATTTTGAAGGGCTCGGTCTTGTCGATATTGTAGTTGATGACGCCGGAGAGGGTCTTTTCACCGCTGGCCATGCTGGTGGCGGTGGAGGCGCTGTCCGGGCAGAAGGAGGACGCGTCGTAAGTGGTCATGATGCCCACGTTCTGGAAGGTGGTGAAGCTCAGCTCCGCGGGGGTGGGCAGGGTGGCGTCGGGGTTTTGCAGGGTGCCCAGGAAGTACTGGGTGGCGCTGACCTGGGGGCTGCCCATGCCGTCGCCGATGAACATGAACACATACTTGGGCGCGGCCGCTTCCTCGGCGGTGGCGCAGCCCAGCATGCCCAGCGCCAGGACCAGGGCGCAGCAAAGAGCCAGAATCCGTTTCATTGTGTTTTTCTCCCTTTCTTCATCCTTATTTTCTTACCGACAATGAGGATACGGCATGTGCGTCAAATTCCCGTGTGGGGATGGCAAAGGGCAGGTTAATTCTTTGCAAAAAAATAGCGCCCGGCCAGGGTTTCCCGGCCGGGCGCATGCAAAGGGGCATATATTGTATTTCATGGAAGCCCGCTTACTCTGCCAGTTTCACCCGCAGGGTGAGCACCTGGAAGGGCCGCACGTGCAGCGGAGCCTCCAGCGGCAGGGCCTCCCCGGTGGGGTTCTCCAGCATGTCGCAAGGCTGGAGGGCCTTGACGGGCAGATCGCTGCACAGGCGGAAGGTGACGTCCTCCTTCCGGCTTTCGTACAGGCGGAGGATCATATCGCCGCTGCCGTCGTCGGCGGGCTTGAGGGTATCCAGGATCACGTTGGGAGCGTCGGTGGAGAAGGCGCTGAAGCGGCCGCACAGGCCCGGCGCCACGGTCACGGGCAGGTTGAAGGCCAGGCCCTGGCGCACCACGGGGGAACGGTCAAAGGCGCCCTCCCAGGCGGTGAAGCCGTAGCGGAAGTGCTGCTGGCCCTGGTCGCTGGCCATCTCCGGAGAGGCGGCGGCACGCAGCAGGGTCAGCTCGATGCTGTTCTCCTCCACGCCCACGCCGTACTTGCAGTCGTTGAGCACGGCACAGCCATGGCTGTTATCGTGCAGGGCGGTGTAGCGGTGGTTGCACACCTCGAAGCGCTGCTGGTCATAGCCGCGGCTGCGATGGGTGGGACGCTCCACATAGCCGAACTGCATCTCGTGCAGGGCGTTCTCCGCCCGCACATCCACGGGGAAGGCCACCTTCAGCAGGCGGTGCAGCTCGTGCCAATCCACGGTGGTGTCAAAGGTGACCACCGGGCTGCCCACCTGCACGGAAATGGTCTGGCGGATGGCGGAGGCCCCCACGCGGCCCGTCCAGGTCAGGGACGCGGCAAGGCCCTGGGCGCAGTCCACGGCCATGGACTCCACCACGGGGGTTTCAAAGCCGCATTCCCGGTAATTGCTGTCGATGTCCCAGGCGTCAAAGAGCCGGGGCACATCCTTGTACATGCGCAGGGCGTTCATGGGGCCGGCGGCCATTTCCCGGTCTCCCAGGACATAGGAGGTGAGCTGTCCCTTTTCGTCCACGCGCACCCGCAGGTCACCGGCGGTGAGCAGGAAGCCTTCGCCGTCCCGCTCCGCCCGGGCCAGGGACGCGGCGGGGGCGGCAGGGGCCGAACGCAGGGCAACCGCGCCCAGGGCGGGCACCGTGACCAGGGCCTTGCCCTGGGCCACAGGCACGGGTTCGCCCTCAGCGGTAACCGCGCCATCAAAGCCCGCGGGCAAATCCATCACCTCTGTGCGGTCAAAGCCCAGGGCGTTGAACACGGTCACGCCTTCCCCGGGGGTTACCAGGGCGCTGCGCGCGGCGGCGGCCAGTCCATTGGCCTCCTGCTGGAGGGCCTGATGGGCCTGGTTGGCCTCCACATACACCTGGGCGATGGAGGAGCCGGGGAGAATATCGTGGAACTGGTGCAGCAGGAGCACCTTCCACAGGCGCTCCGCCTCCGCGGCGGGGTAGGCATGGCCCTTGCGGGCGGCCAGGGTGCCCCAGACCTCCATCTCGTGGAGGGCAAACTCGCTGCGGCGGTTGTTCTTCTTCACCGCGGCCTGGGTGGTATAGGTGCCCCGGTGGGCGTTGAAGTACAGCTCCCCATCCCAGGTGTGGACGGGGCCGCCCTTTGCCTCCAGGTCGTCGAACATGGCCAGGGGGGAGTCCATGGTCACCCGGGGCATGCCCTCCAGGTCCCGCTCCCGCAGGGCGTATTCGATGTAGTCCCGGCAGGGTCCGCCGCCGCCGTCCCCGTAGCCAAAGGGAATGAGGAAGTCGTCCAGGTGGCGCTTCTGCACCCGGGCGCGCCAGGCGCCGCACAGCTCCTTGGGGTCGGTGCGGTAGGTGTAGCTGGTGGGCAGGAAGGAGGTTACCGTGCTGCCGTCCATGCCCTTCCAGGTGAAGTAATGGTAGGGGAAGGGATCGCCCTCGTTATAGCTCCAGAAGATCTTCTGGGTAACCAGGTAATCCACGCCGCAGCCCTTGAGCAGCTGGGGCAGCGCGGCGGAATACCCGAAGGTATCCGGCAGCCACAGCAGGCGGCTGTCCACCCCCAGCTCCTCCTTGAAAAAGCGCTTGCCGAACACCAGCTGCCGGATCAGCGCCTCGCCGGAGGGCATGTTGGTATCCGGCTCCACGTACATGGCGCCTTCGGCAATCCAGCGCCCCTCCGCCGCGGCACGGCGGATTTTTTCATACAGGGAGGGGTAGTATTCCCGGCACATCTCGTAGGCGGCGGGCTGGCTTTGCAGGAAGCGGTACTCGGGGTAGCGCTCCAGCAGGCGCAGCTGCGCGGCGAAGGTGCGGGCGGTTTTGCGGTGGGTTTCCCGCTGGGGCCACAGCCAGGCCAGGTCCAGGTGCGCGTTGCCCACGGCCCACATGTGGGGCATGGTGGGGCCGTTTTCGCAGGCCATGAGGGGACGGAGCAGCTCCCGGGCCGCCCGGTAGCAGGCGTTGCGCCCCTGAGCGGGCTGCTCAAAGTCCACCGCCCGGGTGAAGGCCTCCAGGCCGTCGGCAATCTTCGCCGCGCGGAGGGAGTCCTCGGGGAGCTCGTCCAGGAGCATGCGCAGGGTGCTCACGTCCAGCCAGAGCTGATAGGCGTCCTCGTTCCAGATGCCGAAGGTGTTGTGGCCCATGCGGGCGCGGCGGCCCTCCTCCTTGGGATCGCCCAGGGTGCCGGGGAGCACCGGGCCGGTGGCGCAGCCGCCCACGTCAGGATAATAATGCCCGGCGTACACCTCAAAGAGCAGGTCGAAACGCTCGCCGGGGACGCCCTTTTGGGTGAGCACGTTGTCGGACAGATAATGATGGGGGACGCTCACCCATTCCGCCCGGCGGGTGCCGAAGGGCTCGCCGTTGACGAACAGGGTGGCTTCGCCGCCCATGTCCAGGGAGAGAACCACGGCCTGGTCCCGGGCCTCCTCGGGCAGCACGGCCTCCCCGCGCACCCACATGTATTCCCAGGTATGACCCCAGGGGGTGCCTTCAGGAACGGGGCGGAAGGGCCCGCGGGCGGCCTCCTCCGGGGACAGGTGTTCCATGGTGGTATAGCCTTCCAGGGCGATTTCGCCCAGGGGGCGGTAGAAATCCTCCGCCAGCACCCGCATCCAGTGATTGACGCGGGCAGCGTATTCCGAGTGCATCAGCGACATGGCGATACCTCTCTTTCCTATGCGTTGCGGTCTTGCGTGATGGAGCATGGCTCCGGCGACATGAGCATAAACGATTGCGGCGCGTTTGGCAAGAGCTATGGATCAGGAAATGAAAAATATTCCTTTTCCCTGCGTCTTCCCTGGTGCTTTGTGAAAAAGCACAGGAAAAGGAGATTCGCTTTCCGTAAAAAACATTTTCGGGAGCGTGGCTCCGCGGGGGAAAAGGAAAATTGGTTTCTCGGTGGTGTTACATGTTTTTTCCTTTGGAGCGTGGCTCCGCCGGCCAGGGGGGCAGGGGGGATTCCGACCTCCCCCCTATGCCCCCCT
>OLPF01001561.1_pt1 | contig 18190 bp, 13 predicted proteins | sample 1673121 | NCBI WGS metagenome assembly OLPF01 (sample SAMEA3136756, study PRJEB25190) | human gut metagenome
AGAGCAAGCCGTCGATAATGGGCGGCCTGCTCTGATACGCGGTCTGGTACAGCTCTGTCATGGAGATCGTGTGCAGGTAATGCGGGTCTGTCAATCGCTGCATCCTACGGTAGATTTCGTCCAGACTTTCCGAGTTGTTTTGAAAATCACCGTTGATTTCTTCATCAAAAGCGGATATACTGTTCTCAGTTGAATTGTGAAGCGGCTGTCCATCATCTGCGCCAACAGATGTGTCCGGGACGGTCGTTTCCTTTTTATAGTTTTCATTCTCCATAGGCATTTTCCTCCTTCATGCCATCCATGATGACGGCGATCATTTCAATCACATCAAGCAGTTCGTCGTTCACGCTGTCGCCCTCTTCAATACGTCGCAGCTCGTCCAGCACGGCGGCAAGCTGGTCGCGCAGCGCCTTGTAAACTCTCGGATTGCCCTGCACCACCACATCCTTGTAGGTCAGGCGGCGGGTGATGTAGTCCTGCTTCGTCAGCCCGGAGAGCTTGACAAAGATTTCGATTTGCGTATCTTCCTCCGGTGATACCCGGAAGGCAACGGTCTTGTTGCGCCAGCGGTTGTGGTTGTCCCGGTTTTTCAGTGACATTTTCAATTACCCCTTTCCATATTCAGCTTCTCAGCCATCTCCGTCTGTTTGGACGGAAACAGATGTGCGTAGTTGTAAGTAATATCGATACTTTCGTGACCCACCCGATCTGCAATGGCTGTGGCGGAAAATCCCATGTCGATCAGTAAGGAGACCGCGCTGTGCCGGATATCGTGAATACGAATCCGCTTCACCCCGGCCTCTTTTGCGCCTCGGTCCATCTCCCGGTGGAGGTAGCTCTTGGTGACGGTGAACATCCGATCTCCCGGCTGGATGCCATAGAGCATTTTCAGATAGTCCTGAATCTCGTCTGCAAGGAACTGGGGCATTTTGATGATGCGATTGCTTTTCTCGGTTTTGGGCGTGGTAATCAAATCCTGACCATTCAGCCGCTGATAGGACTTATTGATGGACACGGTACATTTTTCAAAGTCAAAGTCAGCAGGCGTAAGTGCCAGCAGCTCTCCTTCCCGGATACCGCACCAATAGAGCATTTCAAAGGCGTAGAAAGATAGTGGCTTGTCCATCATGGCGTCTGCGAATTTCAGATATTCCTCTTTGGTCCAGAACAGCATCTCCCGGTTTTTCTTCTTTCCCATGCTGCCAGCCTTTTTGCAGGGATTTTCCCGAAGGTTATAGTACCTGATCGCATGGTTGAAAATGGCGCTGAGCTGATTGTGGACGGTTTTCAGATAGACCGGGGAATAGGGCTTTCCATGCTCATCCTTGTGGTTCAGCAACTCATTCTGCCAAGTGATGATCTGTTGCGCAGTGATGCTGCACATTTTGAGCTTGCCGAAGTAGGGCAGCAACTTCGTGCGGATAATGTGATCTTTCGTTGCCCAGGTGTTTTCCTTGATGCGGGTCTTCATATCCGCTGTGTACTGCTCCACAAAGCTCGCAAAAGTCATATCCAGATCGGCGGTGGCTTTGTTGAGTTGTTCCCGCTCCCACGCCAGGGCCTCCCGTTTAGTTTTGAATCCCCGCTTTTGAGATTGCTTTCGGTCTCCCGTCCAGTCGGTATAACGGTAGACCGCCCTCCATGTGTTCGCTTTTTCTTCCTTGTAAACCGACATTATGAATCCTTCCTTTCCGCTCCGTTGTAGCAGAGCTTTTCCATAAAATACTTCCGGTTGATCCGGCCTGAGATGGTCAGATACCCCTTTGCTTTCAGCTCAGCATTGAGCTTCTGCACGATTTTGTAGGCGTAAGACTTGGACACGCCCAACTCCGCTGCCACTTCCTCCACTCTCATGAACGACTGTTCTGCCATAGGCAAATTACCTTCCTTTCTTTTTGTTAAGCATTTATGCTTAGTATATTATCATTATACTAAGCGTTTTTATTTAAGTCAAGTGGCTAGCAAGAAAAATATTAAACAAATTTGTTTTGACGTCTCTTGACTATCCTAAACATTTCTGCTATATTAAATACAATGACACATGTGACAGGAGTTGGCTGTTATGGCGATTGGTGAACGCATCCATTTCTTCCGCAATATGCGAGGCATGACACAGAAATATCTTGGTATGCTGCTGGGCTTTCCTGAGAAGTCCGCAGATGTCCGTCTGGCACAGTATGAAACAGGGGTAAGAACTCCGAAAGCAGACTTGACCGCATCTCTGGCCAATGCTCTGGATGTCTCTCCGCAGGCGCTGGCCGTGCCGGATATAGACTCCTATATTGGACTGATGCACACGCTGTTTACCCTGGAGGATAACTACGGGCTCAAGATTAGCGAAGTGGATGGAGAAGTCTGCCTAACGGTCGATGTGCGGAAGAGCAAGGATGCGGCCCGGCTGCATGAGATGCTCTGTTCCTGGCAGCAGGCCGCTGCTATGCTGGAGGCGGGTGAGATCTCCAAAGAAGATTACGACAAGTGGCGCTACCACTATCCGGAGTTTGACAAAGCCCAGAACTATGTGAAGGTGCCGCCCCAGGACCTCTTTTCACCCTCTCACTTGTAAGCCACGGGAGAGGCCGTTTGTTGCATAAGAAAAGAAAAATTTGGATTTCACTTGAAGTTAGAGGTGACATTGTATGTTTAAGTCCCTATTTTCTCAGAAACCTAAAATTAAAGGCATTATCGGTTATTTGGGCTTGGAATCTTTTTGGCTATCGTGCACACCTCAAGAGCAAGATGCTCTTACCAGATATCATCAAGGTGGGCTTGGTGCATCTCCGGGTTCTTCTCCTATAAAAGGTGATGTATCTTATTCTTCCAGCACAAGACTGAAGTACTTTTCCGCAATGATTGGTTGGGCAGTTTCTGAGAAGAACTACTCTCTTGCCGATAAAATAATTAGTGCAGGTAAAGACTTGGCAGTTAGCGAAGCGGAGCTTCTGGACGCTCACTATTTTTGGCAAGAAGCCGCCGAATGTTATTACAAGCAGAGAGATTGCAGACCAGATGCGATTGATTTAACAATCGAATTTTGCTTGAAAGATATCCAGATGTTCCCTAAATATGTAAAGCCAATGCAAAAAGAGTTCGGTTGTATTCCACGAATCACAACCTTTCAGCGGCTTGCAATTCTTTACGAAAAAGCCGGGCAGTATAAAGAGGCCATTGAAATTTGCAATTTGGCAATAAAATATGGATTAACCGATTCAACTAAAGGGGGATACCCTGCAAGGCTTCAAAAGCTTGAGAAAAAACTAAACGGCTAAAATCATATAGGAACCAAAATAAAAAGAGAGCTAACTGACTAATCAAAATCAGTTAGCTCTCTTTTTATGAATAATGAAAAAGTGTTGCCAAATCGTTGCCACAGAGGGCCTTAACCCCTCAAAAACCCAGTAACTACGGGCTTTTCCGGGCCTCTGAAATCATTCCCACTCAATCGTCCCCACGGGCTTGGGGCTGAGATCGTACAGCACGCGGCACACGCCGGGGACCTCGCTGAGCACGCGGTCGGTCACGCGCTTGAGGAGCGCCCAGGGAAGCTCGGGCACGGTGGCGGTCATGGCGTCGACGGTGTTGACCGCGCGGATGATCACCGGCCAGTCGAATACGCGCGCGCCATCGCGCACGCCGGTGGAGCGCATGTCGGGCACGATGGTGAAGAACTGCCACACCTGGGAGGTCAGGCCCGCGCGGTCGAATTCCTCGCGCAGGATGGCGTCGGACTCGCGCAGGGCGGCGAGGCGGTCGCGGGTGATGGCGCCCAGGCAGCGCACGCCCAGGCCGGGGCCGGGGAAGGGCTGGCGGTACACCATGCTGTCCGGCAGGCCCAGGGCCGCGCCGACCTGACGCACCTCGTCCTTGAAGAGCAGGCGCAGCGGCTCGACCAGATCGAATTTGAGGTCGTCGGGCAGGCCGCCCACGTTGTGATGCGCCTTCACGCCGTGGCTTTCCACGATGTCGGGGTAAATGGTGCCCTGGGCCAGGAACTCGATGCCCTCCAGCTTGCGGGCCTCCTCCTCGAACACGCGGATGAACTCCGCGCCGATGATCTTGCGCTTCTGCTCCGGGTCGCTCACGCCCTCCAGACGGGTGAGGAAGCGGTCCACCGCGTCCACGTAGATCAGGTTGGCGCCCAGCTGGTTACGGAACACCTCCACCACCTGCTCGCTCTCTCCCTTGCGCATCAGGCCGTGGTTGACGTGCACGCACACCAGCTGCCGGCCGATGGCGCGGATGAGCAGCGCCGCCACCACCGAGCTGTCCACCCCGCCGCTGAGGGCCAGGAGCACCTTTTTGTCGCCCACCTGGGCGCGCAGGGCCGCCACCTGTTCGTCGATAAAGGCCTGCGCCAGCTCCGGCGTGTTGATGCGCGCCATGCTGTCGGGCCGCTTGTTGGTTTCCATGAGAACTCTCTCCTTCCGCCGATTGATCCTATGGCATATCATAGCATACAGGGCGCGAATGCGCCAGTGTCTGCGCGGGTTTTTGTCCAAAAAAAGCGCAGAGGCAGGCGAAATCTGCCGTTGCCCTCGCGCCGGGGGTGTGTTACAATAGCTGCGTTTCCATAGCGCCGCGGGCGCAGCGAGGAGGATGTTTCCATGCCGAATTTTTCCCTGAAGGATCAGGTGGTTTTCGAGGCGGCACGCCAGTTTGCCACGCCGTTTCATCTCTATAGCGAGCGCGGCATTCGCCAGACCGCGCGCGCGCTCAAGGACGCCTTTGGCGAGATCGAGGATTTCCGCGAGTACTTTGCGGTCAAGGCCCTACCCACCCCCGCCGTTTTGCGCATCCTCAAGGAGGAGGGCTGCGGGGTGGACTGCGCCAGCGCCACCGAGCTGATGCTGGCCGACGCCTGCGGATTTCAGGGCGGGGACATCATGTTCAGCGCCAACGACGTGACCGGGGACGAGTTCGCCCTCGCCCGGCGGCTGGGCGCGTACATCAACCTGGACGACATCACCCATGTGGACACGCTGGCGCAAAACGGCGGCGTGCCGGAAACGGTGTGCCTGCGCTTCAATCCCGGCGGCACCTTCCGCATCGGCAACGCCATCATGGGCGACCCCGGCGACGCCAAGTACGGCATGACGCGCCCGCAGCTCCCTGAGGCGCTTTTGCGCCTCAGGGACCTGGGGGCCGTGCGCTTCGGCCTGCACGCCTTCCTCAGCAGCAATACCACCGACCCCGCCTATTATCCCGCCCTGGCAAGGCTCCTGTTTCAGACCGGCCGCGAGCTGATGGACGAGAGCGGCATGCCGCTGGCCTTTGTCAACCTGTCGGGCGGCATCGGCATTCCCTACCGGCCCGATCAGCCCGAAACCGATATCCGCGCCGTGGGCGAGGGCGTGGCGCGCGAGTACCGCCGCGCCTTCACCGAAAACGGCATCCGCGGCGTGGCCATCAAGACCGAGCTGGGCCGCTACATGACCGGCCCCAACGGCTGGCTGGTGACGCATATCATCAACGAAAAGCGCATCCACAAGCACTACCTGGGCCTGGACGCCAGCGCCTGCGACCTGATGCGCCCCGCCATGTACGGCGCTTATCACCACATCACCATTCCCGGCAAGGAGTACCTGCCGCATGACCAGCTGGTGGATGTGACGGGGAGCCTGTGCGAAAACAACGACAAATTCGCCGTGGACCGCATGCTGCCCAAAACCGAGATCGGCGACCTGCTGGTGATTCACGACACCGGCGCGCACGGCCTGAGCATGGGCTACAACTACAACGGCAAGCTGCGCTGCAAGGAGGTCCTCTGGTGCGAGGACGGCTCCTTCCGGCTGATCCGCCGGGCCGAAACCCCGCGCGACTACTTCGCCACGCTGGATATGGACCCGGTCTGGCCGGTGCTGGAGGCGCGGTGGCTGAAATAAATAAAAAAACGGCAGGCGGCCGCCCGACACGCCCGCATACAGCAGCAGGCCGATCGAATACACATCGGCCGAGGCGTCGCGCGTGCCGCTCCAGAAGACCTCGGGCGCCATGAATTCCAGCTCCTCGGTCGTCCAGTCCTTCGTGTCCGTGCGGGCGGGTGCACCGAGACCGACCGTGCCGTCTGCGGCGCGGCTGATGTTGTCCGGGCGGATACCGCCGTGATATTCCCCGCGCTCCGCCAGGATGCGGCACAGCGCCTCGGCCAGCGCGGTCAGCTCCGCGCGCGAGAGCGTCTGCAGCCGGTCACCGAGCAGGCAGGCGGGATCCAATGCGTGTTTGTCCATGTGATACGCACCTCTTTATGTCCGTGTTGGCATGTTTACATAACTATAAGATAAATAGTAACACACTTATGCCGTCAAGTCAATTCAATCTGACGCGCCGGGCGCGGGTTTGTTCCGCCCGAGGCGGCCGAACCAGCGGAAGGTCATCGGCCAGATGCCGGCGGCGAAGACGACCATGAGCGCATAGCGGATGAGGTTGGCGATGTTGTGCCCGCCGCACAGCGCGAGCAGCGGCGCCTTGAGCACGGCGCGCAGGCCGATCGTGATGGCGAGGCCCAGCACGGCCTTGAGCACCTGCGCCCACCAGACGGCGCGCACGTCAAAGTGCACATACCGCCGGTCGAGCCAGTAGGAAAATGTCATGCCCAGCACCGCACCGAGCAGCGTGTAGGCGTTCTTGCGGCCGGAGGCGAGGTTGGCGGCGTCCACGTCCGCGGGAAACGGCCAGAGCTCGGCAAAGAGCAGGTACGCAAGGCCCAGCACGGCCATGGCGCCGAAGAGCCAGTAGAGCCGGTTCGGGTGGCTGTCAATGTCGCGAAAGAGCGGGTAGAGCGCGAACACCAGCACGAGCCCGATGCCGAACGACACGCCGACATCCAGCGGCGTGTGCACGCCGAGGTACATGCGCGAAAACGCCGTGAGCACGATCACGACGGCGCAGACCACGCGCAGCCACGTCCGCCGCGTCCAGCGGCCGAGGCAGCCGAAGGAGGCAAAGACATTCTGCGTGTGCCCGCTCGGGAACGAGTAGCCGGTGGCCTCGGCCCGGGCGCTCTCGACGATGCGGAAATCCGGGTCCTTCACCCATGGGCGCGGGATACGGAACACCAGCTTGAGAAACTGGTTGACGATCGTGCCGACGAAGCCGACTGTGAGCATATAGTACCCGCAGGACTTGCTCACGCACCAGAACACGATGATGGCGACGGCCATGAACACGATCTCGCCGCCGCAATTGGTGATTGCGCCGAGCACCGTGTCAAGCCACGGTGTGCGCAGCTTCGCCAGCGCATAAAGCAGCTGCATAGATGATCTCTCCCCTCTGTGTCTGTCTGCCGCCATTATAGCAAAGCGCGCCGCCGGATTCAACCGCAAAGGAAATTGACAGCGGCGGATGACGATGGTAGGATAAGGGCACAATATGATATATGGAGGCATGTCCCATGGACATCGAAAAAACCATCCGCGCGCTGACCGGCCGCGGCTTCTCCGTGCAGCACTTCGCCACCGGGCGCGAGGCGGCGGACTATCTCGACGGCGCGATCGACGGCACCACCGTCGGCATCGGCGGCAGCAAGACCATCGACCAGATCGGCCTGTATGACCGGCTCGCCAGACACAACACCGTCTGGTGGCACTGGCGCACGCCGGGCTTTGACACGCTCGACCACGCGCTGACCGCGCCCGTGTACCTCAGCAGCGCCAACGCCATTACGGAGGACGGCCAGATCCTCAACATCGACGGCCGCGGCAACCGCCTCGCCGCCATGGTCTACGGCATCGGCAAGACGGTGTACATCGTCGCGGGCACGAACAAGATCTGCCCGGACTTCGACAGCGCGCTCTCCCGCGCGCGCAACACCGCCGCCGTGCAGAACATGCGGCGCTTTGACGGCGACCAGCCGTGTCACACGGCCGGCCGCTGCCTCGACTGCCGCAGCAAGAGCCGCGGCTGCAACGCGCTGCTCGTGCTCTGGGGGCAGATGTTCGACATGGCGAAGGTCGAGGTCGTGCTCATCGACGAGCCGCTCGGCCTGTAAGGAGGAGATCCCATGAAAATTTTCAAGCGCATCAAGTGGAGCTACGTCGTGCTCAGCGTGATGTTCCTGCTGCTCGGCATCTATCTTGTTGTGAACCCCGAGACGTCCCTCATCATGATCTGCCGCATTCTCGGTGCTGCCATGGCCGTGTTCGGCGTGATGAAGATCGTGCTCTATTTCATCCGCGAAGTCGAGGGCGTGGCCATCCGGTTCGACTTTGCCGTGGGCCTGTTCTGCATCATCCTCGGCGTGCTCATGCTCTGGCGCGCCCCGGCACTGACGGACATCCTCTCGGTCATGATCGGCCTGCTCGTGCTCGTCGACAGCGTGTTCAAGCTGCAGGTCGCCGTCGATTCGCGGCGCATGGGCGCGCACTCGTGGTGGGTCACGCTCGTGTGCACGGTCGTGTGCCTGGTGCTCGGCATCCTGCTGGTCTTTAACCCCTTTGACGGCAAGCAGGTGCTCACGATCATGATGGGCGTATCGCTCATCGTCGACGGCGTGCAGAACCTGTGCACCGTCGTGTATGCCGCCGTGTTTGTCAAGGACGTGAAAAACGCCGTGCACGACTTTGTGGACAACGCCACCGCCATCGAGACGACCGGTGAGGTCATCGGCGAGGACGACGCCGGGTCCAGGCCAGACGACGGGCCGAAGGCACCGTGAAACATGAAATTCTGCTCAATTTTGCCGGACGCGGAGAAATTCCCGTGTCCGGCTCTTTACTTTTCCGGTGCTTTGGTGTAAAAAAGATAGGAAAATGTATGCAAATCGAAGAAGTAAGGGGGAACTTCCGATGCTGGAGCAGAATTTTCAGAGCGTGTACGAGAAGTTCAAGCTGCAATTTTTCCGCCGCCTGTTTTCGCAGGTGCGCGAGCGCGAGGGCTCGCTGAGCGCGATGGAGGCGTTCTCCGTCGAGGTCATCCACGAGCTCGACGCGCCGACCATCGGTCAGTTTGCGGATTTTCTCGGCATCTCGCAGTCCAACGCGACCTACAAGGTCAACAGCCTCATCCGCAAGGGGTACATCGTCAAGGAGAACTCCGACACCGACCGGCGCGAATACCACCTGAAGCTGTCGGACAAGTTCTACAGCTATAACGGCCTCATGCAGAGCTACATCGACACGGTGATGGCGCGCATCCACGAGCGGTTCACGTCCGAGGAGCTGGCGACGTTCGAGCATGTGCTGGCCGTCATGAGCGACGAGCTGATGCCCGAGTGCGACGTACCGGAAAAGTGACCACACGCCCGAAAAAACGGCAGCAGCCATTGGCTGCCGCCGTTTTTTTACCTGCGGGGGAGCAGCCCATCCCAAAGTGCCCGAGGGGAAAAGCCCGCCTCGTATGAGATACAGCCATCGCCCTCTGGCGATGCCTCCCCTGTGTAAGGGGATGTGGCAAAGTCGAAGATTTTTGACGGAGGGGTTGCAGATACCGGCTGCGGTGCGAATTTGGACGTGTCAATCCCTCAGTCAGCCTTACGGCTGCCAGCTCCCTTTCCACAAGGAAGCCGGGGGTGCGGGGCGGACACACGGCGCGCCACCGGAATTGCTGCGCACTTTCTAAGCCTTCCCCTTGCGGGGAAGGCTTTGGCAGAGGCAGTCCCGGTCGAGCGGAAGCGCAAAGACGATCGCCTGTGTGCGTGACGTCAGGGGCTCCCTCCGTTTTCTTGTATTTGCGGGCAAAGTGTGGTTTAATTAAGGAAAGAAAAAACGATAGAAACGGAGCATCGCCATGACGATCGCAGTCATCGGCGCGGGCGCGTCCGGCATGATGGCCGCGCTGACCGCCGCCGAGCAACCGGAAAATGAGATCCTGCTCTTCGAGCGGCAGGCGCGCGTGGGGCGCAAGCTCGCCGTGACCGGCAACGGCCGCTGCAACCTGACGAACACCGGCGCCGCACCCGAAAACTACCACGGCGCGCAGCCGGACTTTGCCGCGCCGGCGCTCGCGGCCTTCCCGCCCGCGGCGGCGCTCGACTGGTTCGCCGCGCACGGGCTCATGACCGTGACGGAGCCGGGCGGGCGCGTATACCCGCTCTCGAACGCAGCCAACAGCGTCGTGGACGTGCTGCGCTTCGCGCTCGCGCGGCCGAACATCACCCTGCGTGCGGGCGAGGCCGTGACGGCCGTGCGCCGGCAGGGGCGCGGCTTCGTCATCGAGACGGAGCATGAGACCATCCCCGCCGACCGCGTCATCATTGCGTGCGGCGGCGCGGCCGGGGCGAAGGCCGGCGGCGTGCGCGACGGGTATGCCCTGCTGCAGAGTCTGGGCCACCGGCGCACGGCGCTGCACCCCGCGCTCGTGCAGCTGACGACCGACCCGACCTATCCCCGTGCGCTCAAGGGCGTGCGCGCCGACGCGCGCGTGACGCTCACGCGCGGCCGGGACGTCCTCGCGCGCAGCGCGGGCGAGGTGCAGTTCACGGAAAAGGGCGTGTCCGGCCCGGCGATCTTTGAAATTTCCCGCGCGGCGAGCTGCGGCGGCGAGGGCCAGACCGTGACGCTCGACCTGCTGCGCGAACACAGCGCGCCGGACTGCCTCGCGTTTTTGCAGGCGCGGCGGGCGGCCGCGCCCGACCTCCCGTGCGAGGAAGTGCTGACCGGCACGGTGCACAACCGCGTGGGCAAGATGCTGCTGCGCTACGCCGCCGTGCCCGGCGGGCGGCCGCTCGGCGACGTGACGGACCGGGAGCTCAGGGCGCTCGTGCGCGCGGCGAAGGGCTTTGCGCTGCCGGTGCGCGGCACGGAGGGCTTCGAGAGCGCGCAGGTCACGGCCGGCGGCATGCGCACGGACGAATTTGACCCCGCGACGATGGGCAGCCTTCTCGTGCCGGGGCTGTACGCCTGCGGCGAGGTGCTGGACATCGACGGTGACTGCGGCGGCTACAACCTGCAGTGGGCGTGGGCCAGCGGCCGCGCGGCCGGGAGGGCGTGCCGATGATCGCAATTTCGAATCTGAAGCTCGCCCCCGGCGCGGACGAGGCGCAGCTGCGCGCCCTTGCCGCCAGGGCGCTGAACGTGCCGCCGCAGGACATCACCGCCCTGCGCATCCGCAAAAAGTCGCTCGACGCGCGCCGAAAAGACGACATTCACTATGTTTACACCGTGGGCGTGACCGTGCGCGGGGACGAACGAAAGCTCGTCCGCCGCTGCCGCGGCGCCGCCATCGTGCAGGACAAGACCTACCCCATCCCCCGCATCGCGCCGCCGCAGACGCGCCCCGTGATCGTGGGCTTCGGCCCAGCGGGGATGTTCGCGGCGCTGCTGCTCGCGCGCGCGGGCGCACGGCCCATCGTGCTCGAACGCGGGCCGGACGCGCAGACGCGCAGTGCGCAGATCGCGGCGTTTCGCGCGGGCGGGCCGTTCGACCCGGAGTGCAACGTGCAGTTCGGCGAGGGCGGCGCGGGCACGTTCTCCGACGGCAAGCTCAACACCGGCACGCACGACGCGCGCATCGGCTTCGTGCTCGCGGAGTTCGCGGCGCACGGCGCGCCGGAGCACATCACCTACGACGCCAAGCCCCACATCGGCACGGACGTGCTCGTCGAGGTCGTGCAGAATCTCCGGCGCGAGATCATCGACCGCGGCGGCGAGGTGCGCTTCGGCCACTGCGTGACGGGGCTGTCCACGGAGGATGGACACATCGCAGCGCTGACCGTGGCCGGGCCGGCCGGCAGCTACACGCTCCCGGCGCGGCAGGTCATCCTTGCGATCGGCCACAGCGCGCGCGACACGTTTGAAATGCTGCACGCGCAGGGCGTGCCGATGGAGCCGAAGCCGTTCAGCATGGGCGTGCGCATCGAGCACCGGCAAAAAGACATCAATGCCACGCAGTACGGCGCGGCGGCGGAGCGTCTGCCGGCGGCGGACTATTCCCTCTCCTGCCACCTGCCGGACGGGTCGAGCGCGTACACGTTCTGCATGTGCCCGGGCGGCGAGGTGTTCGCCGCCGCGTCGGAGGCGGGCGGCGTGTGCACCAACGGCATGAGCAATTCCCGCCGCGACGGGGAAAACGCCAACGCCGCCGTGCTCGTGACGCTGCGGCCGGAGGACTTTCCGGACAAGCGCACCCTCGGCGGCATGTACTGGCAGCGCAGCATCGAGCAGCACGCCTTCCGGTGCGGCGGCGGCAACTACCACGCCCCGGCGCAGCTGGCGGGCGACTTTCTCGCTGGGCGCGCGAGCACCGGCCCCGGCCGCGTGCAGCCGACGTACCGCCCCGGCGTGACGTGGTGCGACCTGCACGACGTGCTGCCCAAGCGCATCACGGACACGCTCGCGCAGGCGCTGCCCGCTTTCGGAAAAAAGCTGCGCGGCTTTGACGACCCGGACGCCGTGCTCACCGCGCCCGAGACCCGCTCGAGCAGCCCCGTGCGCATCGTGCGCGGGCCCGACCGGTGCAGCACCGGTGTGCCCGGGCTCTACCCCTGCGGCGAGGGCGCGGGCTACGCCGGCGGCATCACAAGCGCCGCCGTGGACGGGCTGCGCTGCGCCGAAAGCGTGCTCGCTGCACTCCAAAACGAGGCATGACCTGTGCCGAACGGCACATCCTAATATCTATAAGGAGGTTTCCACGATGAAAAACGAAGCGTTTGCACCCACGCCGGAGCTGCTGGCCAAGATGGACGCCTGGTGGCGCGCGGCGAACTATCTGTCCGCCTGCCAGCTCTACCTGCTCGACGACCCGCTGCTGCGCCGGCGGCTGACCGAGCGCGACATCAAGAAGAAGATCGTCGGCCACTGGGGCACCGTGCCCGGCCAGAACTTCATCTACACGCACCTCAACCGCGTCATCAACGAATACGACCTCGACATGATCTACCTCTCCGGCCCCGGCCACGGCGGCAACGCCATGGTCGCGCAGGACTATCTCGACGGTTCGTACACCGACGTGTACCCGAACATCACGCGCGACGCGGCCGGCATGCAGCGCCTGTTCAAGCAGTTTTCGTTCCCCGGCGGCATCCCGAGCCATGTCGCGCCCGAGACGCCGGGCTCCATCCACGAGGGCGGCGAGCTGGGCTATTCGCTCGCGCACGCCTTCGGCGCCGTGATGGATAACCCCGACCTGATCGCCGCCTGTGTCGTCGGCGACGGCGAGGCCGAGACCGGCCCGCTCGCCACCGCGTGGCACGGCAACAAGTTCGTCAACCCCATCACGGACGGCGCGGTGCTGCCGATCCTGCACCTCAACGGCTTCAAGATCGCCAACCCCACGCTGTTTTCCCGCATCAGCCACGAGGAGCTCGAGATGTTCTTCCGCGGCTGCGGGTGGGAACCGCGCTTCGTCGAGGGCGACGACCCGGCCGAGATGCACGCCAAAATGGCCGAGACGATGGACTGGGCCATCGAGGAGATCCACGCCATCCAGCAGCACGCGCGCACCGCGCACGACACCACGCGCCCCTACTGGCCGATGATCGTGTTCCGCGCGCCGAAGGGCTGGACCGGCCCGAAGGAAGTGGACGGCAGGCAGGTGGAGGGGTCGTTCCGCGCGCACCAGGTGCCGATCGCGATGGACAAGCCCGAGCACCTCGTGCAGCTCGAGGAGTGGCTGCGCAGCTACCATCCAGAAGAGCTCTTTGACGACAACGGCACGCTCATCCCCGAGCTGCAGGCCCTCGCGCCGAAGGGGCAGCGCCGCATGGGCGCGAACCCCCACGCCAACGGCGGGCTGCTGCTGCGCGAGCTGCGCATGCCGGACTTCCGCACGTATGAGCAGCCCGTGCCGGCGCCCGGCGCCGTTGAGGCGCAGGACATGACCGTGCTCGGCGCGTTCGTGCGCGACATCATGCGCGAGAACATGGACGCGCGCAACTTCCGCATCTTCGCCCCCGACGAGACGGCCTCCAACCGCCTGAGCCCGGTGTTCGAGGTCACGGGCCGCCGCTGGGTCGCCGAGGCGACGGACAACGACGAGTTCCTCGACCCGGACGGCCGCGTCATGGACTCCATGCTCTCGGAGCACATGTGCGAGGGCTGGCTGGAGGGCTACCTGCTCACCGGCCGCCACGGCTTTTTCAACAGCTACGAGGCCTTCATCCGCATCGTGGACTCCATGGTCGCGCAGCACGCCAAGTGGCTGAAAGTCTGCAACCAGCTGCCCTGGCGGCAGGACATCGCCTCGCTCAACTACGTGCTCGCCTCGAACGTGTGGCAGCAGGATCACAACGGCTTCACGCACCAGGACCCGGGCTTCCTCGACCACGTATCGAATAAAAAGGCCGACGTCGTGCGCATCTATCTGCCGCCGGACGCAAACTGCCTGCTCAGCTGCTTTGACCACTGCATCCGCAGCCGGAACTATATCAACGTCATCGTGGCTTCCAAGCATCCGCGGCCGCAGTGGCTGACCATGGAGCAGGCCGTGCGCCACTGCACGCAGGGCGTGAGCATCTGGGAGTGGGCCAGCAGCGACCAGGGCGCAGAGCCCGACGTCGTCATGGCCTGCTGCGGCGACACGCCGACGCTCGAGACGCTCGCCGCCGTGACCATCCTGCGCGAAAAGCTGCCGGAGGTGCGCGTGCGCGTCGTGAACGTGGTCGACCTGATGAAGCTGCAGCCGCATTCCGACCACCCGCACGGCCTCACGGATGAGGACTACGACCTCATCTTCACGAAGGATAAGCCCGTCATCTTCGCCTTCCACGGCTACCCGAAGCTCATCCACGAGCTGACGTACACCCGCCACAACCAGAACATGTTCGTCTGCGGCTACGTCGAGGAGGGCACGATCACGACGCCGTTTGACATGCGCGTGCTCAATGAGCTCGACCGCTTCCACCTCGTCATCGACGTCATCAAGCGCCTGCCCCAGCTCGGCAACCGCGGCGCCTACGCCGTGCAGCAGATGCGCGACAAGCTCGTCGAGCACCGGCAGTACATCGCCGCGCACGGCGTGGACCTGCCCGAGATCGCCAACTGGCAGTGGACCGGCAGTACCAGCGCCGCCACGAGCTCCGAGCGCTGAGCGCGCACCTTCGCGCAGTCCCGCCGCGCCCGCATCCCCCAAAACCGCACACCGCCGCCTGCCCCGCGCGGGGCAGGCGGCTTCCTTTTTCTTTCGTTTTCTTGCGTTTTCTTCCTTTTTGCGTCGGCACAGCTTTGGCATTTTGGTGCGCTTTTGCATAATGCCCCTGCACGCCACGGTACTTTTGTTGAAAAAAGTTCCGTATTTTTTGTGCAAAGCGACAGTTTTTGGTCATTTCCTATGTTAAAATTTAGATTTTTCGTTTCTCCCTTGTGGAAAATATGCAATTCCGCTATAATAGTGCCTTGAGGTGATTTTCATGTTCAAAATCGTCAATAACGAAAGATTATCTGACAATATGTTCCGCGTCACGTTCGAGGCCCCGCTCGTCGCCCGCAAAGCGCAGCCGGGTCAGTTCCTGATGTTCCGCGTCGACGAGTTCGGCGAGCGCATGCCCATCACGATCTCTTCCTATGATCGTGAGGCCGGCACCGTGTCGGTCATCATGCAGCGCGTCGGCAGCACGACGGCCCTGCTCGCCAGCAAGAAGGCCGGCGACTATGTGGCCGACGTTGTCGGCCCGCTCGGCAACCCCGCCGAGTTTGACGACATGCACAAGGTCGTGGTCGTCGGCGGCGGCTCCGGCTGCGCCATCGCGTGGCCGCAGGCCAAGGAGGCGCACCGCCTCGGCTGCGATGTCGACATCATCGCGGGCTTCCGCACCAAGGGCATCGTCGTGCTCGAGGAGGAGATGCGCGCCTGCTGCGATCATCTGTACATGATGACCGACGACGGCACCTACGGCGAGAAGGGCTTCACGACCGTCAAGCTCAAGGAGCTGCTCGAGAAGGCCAAGGCCGAGGGCAAGCTGGTGGGCTGGTCCAGCTCCAAGTTCCCCTGTGAGCTTGCTGAGGCCTTTGACCTCAACGTGATGTACCCCGAGAACCAGGCTGCCGGTATCGCCGCCCAGCGCGACGGTGAGATCATGTGCCAGGCTGCCGAGGATCTCGGCTTCGACAACGATATCTGCGGTTACGCCCGTATTTCTCTGGCCTATGCCGCCGGTAAGCGCGCCAGCCGCAAGTTCGACCCCGAAACGCTCGAGTTCATCATCGACCCCAACAGCGGCAAGCCCCTCAAGGACGAAAACGGCAAGGTCGTTATCGATCCTGAGACCGGTAAGCCCAAGAAGGACCCCAAGACGCAGGTTCCCTACACCGTTCTGGACGATATCCACGAGATCGAGGCTCTGCCCGAGACCACCGAGAAGGAGATCGCCTACAAGAACTTCCGCCGCGAGGCCATCAAGCCCTACAAGCAGATGCGCATTCCCCAGCCGGACTTCGTCCTCTGCTGCAACAACATCTGCAACTGCATGACCAAGTGGTACGAGAATATCGCCCGTATGTGCAACATCCCCCTCATCATGGTCGATATCCCCTACAACAACACCGTGGAAGTCAGCGATTCCGCTGTCAAGTACGTCCGCGCCCAGTTCGACAATGCCATCCATGAGCTCGAAAAGCTCACCGGCAAGAAGTTCGACGAGAAGAAGTTCGAGCTTGCCTGCAAGCACGCGAACCGCACCGCGCAGAACTGGCTGAAGGTCTGCGACTTCCTGCAGTACAAGCCCGCCCCGATGAGCGGCTTCGACCTGTTTAACCACATGGCCGACGTCGTCACTGCCCGCGGCAAGGAAGCTGCTGCCGACGCCTTCGAACTCCTGTCCAAGGATCTGCAGAAGAACATTGAGGAAGGCACCTCCACGCTGCCCTTCCCCGAGCAGTACCGCGTCATGTTCGAGGGCATCCCCTGCTGGCCGAAGCTCCCGAACCTGTTCAAGCCCCTCAAGGAGAATGGCATCAACGTCACCGCAGTCGTGTACGCGCCCGCGTTCGGTTTTGTTTACAACAACATGGACGAAATGGCCCGCGCTTACTACAAGGCTCCGAACTCCGTCTGCATCGAGCAGGGCGTTGCCTGGCGTGAAGGCATCTGCCGCGATAACAAGGTCGACGGCGTGCTCGTCCACTACAACCGCTCCTGCAAGCCCTGGTCCGGTTACATGGCTGAAATGCAGCGCCGCTTCACCGCTGACCTCGGCGTGCCCTGCGCCGGTTTCGACGGCGACCAGGCTGACCCGCGCAACTTCAACGAAGCGCAGTACGCCACCCGCGTGCAGGGCCTTGTCGAAGCCATGGAAGCCAACAAGAAAGACTAAGGAGGCGTGCAAAAATGAGTATCGAAGCTATCGTTAATGAATTTTCCGCTGTTGCCGCCAATCCCAAGGGCCAGCTCAAGGCCTATAAGGATGCAGGCAAAAAGTGCATCGGCGTGATGCCTTATTACGCCCCCGAAGAGCTGGTTTACGCCGCCGGTATGATGCCGTTCGGCATGTGGGGCAGCAACAACAAGACCGAGCAGCGCTCCAAGGAATACTGCGCGACCTTCTATTGCACCATCGCCCAGCTCGACCTCGAGATGCTGCTCGACGGCACGATGGATCTGCTGGACGGCGTGATCACCCCGACCATCTGCGACACGCTGCGCCCCATGAGCCAGAACATCCGCGTCGCCATGAGCGAGAAGCTGCCCTGCATCTTCCTCGCCCATCCCCAGAACCGCTTTGCCGACTGGGGCAAGCAGTTCTGCATGGATCAGTACAACGCTGTCAAGGAAGGCCTTGAGAAGATCGCCGGTCACGAGATCAAGAGCGAGGACATCGCTGCGGCCATCAAGGTCTACAACAAGTCCCGCGCTGCCCGCCGCGAGTTCGTCAAGCTCGCAAGCGAGCACTGCGACGTCATCGACCCGATCATGCGCTCGGCCGTCCTCAAGGCTGCCTGGTTCATGGATAAGGCCGAGTACACCGAGAAGCTCGAGGCGCTCAACGCCGAGCTCAAGGCGCTGCCCGAGGCCAAGTGGAACGGCGTGAAGGTCGTCACCTCCGGCATCATCTGCGACAACCCGACGCTGCTGAAGATCTTCAAGGACAACAACGTTGCCATCGCGGCGGACGATGTTGCCCATGAGTCCCGCGCGTTCCGCACCGACGCGAGCGAGGAGGGCGATCCGATGATGGCCCTCGTCGAGCAGTTCACCAACACCGACTACGACGTGCTGCTCTACGATCCGCAGTCCAGCAAGAACCGCCGCGGCGAGTTCGTTGCCAACATGGTCAAGGAATCCGGCGCACAGGGCCTCGTGCTCTTCATGCAGCAGTTCTGCG
>OLPF01001562.1_pt1 | contig 18160 bp, 20 predicted proteins | sample 1673121 | NCBI WGS metagenome assembly OLPF01 (sample SAMEA3136756, study PRJEB25190) | human gut metagenome
TCATTGCTGGCGGGCTGCCGGCAGCCCGCCCCGAATGGCCGGGGGCCCGGCGGCTTCCGCGGCACAGGGCCCGTTATGTGGACTGTCCTTCCAACAGCCTGGGCGTGGTGCAGAAGGTCTGCACCTGCAAGCCGGGCTTTTTGATTTTCTGCACCAGAAAGCGCGCGGCCTCCCAGCCCATGTCGAACATGTCCACCTCCACGGCGGTGAGGCGGGGGATGAGCAGCTGGGAAAAGGGATAGCGGTCAAAGGTCATCAGCGCCAGGTCCCGAGGAATGCGCAGCCCCAGCTGCATGGCGCATTGCAGGCACTCCAGGGCGATGTGGTTGTTGGCGCACAGCGCCACCTCCGGCCGGTTTTCGCCGGACAGCCTGCGCCGCAGCTCCTCCACATCCTCGGTGTAGGGCGTGTCGCCAAAGAGCGTGTCCACGGTGAGCTCCTCCTCGCGCAGAACGGCCTCCATGCCCTTCAGGCGCATTTGGGAGATGGCGTCCTCCGGGCCGCCGCCCAGATACAGGATGCGGCGGTAGCCCCGGTCCAGCAGATAGTTTGCGGCCACGCCGCCGGCCAGCTCGTGATTGACGTCCATCCAGCAGATGTTGCAGGGGAAGTTCGGCCGGCCGATGACCAGATAGGGCGCGTCGGCGTGGCTCAGGAAGGCGGCCAGATCGCGCGAGAGCAGCGCCGCGTGCAGAATGACGCCGTCGGCCAGGCGCTCCTGCATCAGCTCGCGCACATAGGCGGTTGCGCCGCCCTTGTCCATGTGTTTGAGCAGCACCGAATAGCCCTTCTCCTCCAGCGAGCGGGTGACGCCGGTGAGAATGGCGAACATATGCGGGTTTTCAAAGGCGATGCTCTGATACAGCTCGGTGGCAAAGATCACGGTGCCGCTCTTTTGCCGGGCGAAGCTGCGCGCGCGGGCGTTGGGCTTGTACTGGAGCCGGCGCGCGGTTTCCAGCACATGCCGTCTGGTTTTCTCGGAAATGGTGTAGCTGCCGCTCAGCGCCTTGGAGACAGTGGAGATGGAAACGCCCGCCTCCCGCGCCAGATCATAGATGGTGACCGCCATGGGGAGCCCCCTTACTTCGCCGTCCGGACGACGAGATACCCGCCCGCCGCCAGCCGGCCCGATTCCACGCCGCTCTGGGCCAGCGCCGCCGCGCCCGCCGCATCCAGCCACGGGCGTGCGTCCACCGGCGCGCCCGCGCGGTTGAACAGCACCGAGACGCGCTCGGACGCATCCTCAAGGGTATAGGCCAGCTGATCGCCCTGCGCCACTTCCACGCGGAAGCGGCCCCGCCGGAGCGCCGGATGCCCGCGCCGCAGGGAAATCAGCTCCCGGTACAGCGCGCGGAGCGGATGGTCCCTGCCCCACGGCATGGCCTGGCGGTACTCCGGCTCGGAGACGCCGGTCAGGCCCAGCTCGTCCCCGTAAAACACGCAGGGCATGCCCGGAAAAGTCATCTGAAACACCACGGCCTGCCGCATGCGCGCCTCGTCCCCGCCGCACTCGGTCAGAAAGCGGCTCACGTCGTGGCTGTCCAGCAAATTGAGCTGGGCGAGCATGGCGGGCTCCCTGTAGCGCGTGAGCAGCCAGTGCAGCCCCACGGCCAGCCCGCCCGCATCGAGGGTGCGCCGGGCGAAGAACTGCAGGGCCAGCCGCCGGAAATCGTAATTCATGCAGGAATCCAGCATGTCGCCCTGCAAAAAGTGCGATGCGTCCTCCCACACCTCGCCGATGAGGAGCGCGTCGGGCTTTGCGGCCTTGACCGCGGCGCGGAAGGCCCGCAGAAAGCCGTCGTTGATCTCGTTGGCCACATCCAGCCGCCAGCCGTCTATATCAAAGGTTTCGATCCAGTAGCGGCCCACTTCGCAGAAGTAGGCGCACGCCTCCGGACAGGACAGGTCCGTCTTGGGCATGTCCGCCACATACGAAAAGCACGCATATTCGGGCAGCTCTCCCTCCGCCGGGAGGCGGGGATGCTCCGGCAGGTCGTAGAACCAGCGGTAATAGCGGGACTGCCGGCCCCGGGCCAGCACGTCCTGAAAGAAGGGATGGCGGCTGCTCACATGGTTGAACACGCCGTCGAGGATCACGCGCATGCCGCGGGCGTGCGCGGCATGCACCAGCCGCCGGAGATCCTCGCCGGTGCCGAAGCAGGGGTCCACACGGAAGTAGTCCAGCGTGTCGTACTTGTGATAGCAGCCGGCGGCAAAGATGGGGTTGAGGTAGAGGCAGTTGCATCCCAGACGTTCGATGGCGTCCAGATTTTCGCGGATGCCGCGGAGCGTGCCGCCCAGCAGCGAGCGGCAGGTTTCGCCGCCGAGGGAGGCACTTTGGGGTTGCCTCGCCAGACAGCCCGCGCGGCTTGCGAAGCTGTCGGGGAAGATGTTGTAGACCACCGCGTCCGCGGCCCACTCCGGCACCGTCAGGCGGTCGGCGCGGTGATTGTAGGCGAACTGAAACCCGTCCGAGCGGTCCGCCTGCGGCGTGGGCTGAAACAGGCCGCCGATGTAGTAGGCGGTCCGGGCGCCGTCGCAGAGCTCAAAGTAGTAGGCGATGCGGTTGAGCTGCGTGGTCAGACGAAGCTCGAACCAGTCCGCCAGCGCGTCCGTATACCGCTTTTCCATGGGGGCGCGCCGGTAGCACAGCGGTCCCATGGCGGCCCGGTCGGCATACCACAGGGCGCAGCAGGTCAGGTCGCCCGCCTGCGCGCGCAGGCGGAACACGTAGTGCGTATCGTCCAGCGCAAAGGCGTACTCGCTGGACGGCCTGTGCCATATCGCGGCGTAATTCATGCGATCACCCCTTCACCGAGCCGGCGGCCACGCCGGCAACATAATACTTTTGCAGACGGATGAACAGCAGCACGATGGGGACGGCCACCACCACCGCTCCCGCGCAGAAAACCGTGTAATAGCGGTAGATATTGGCCTTGTCCACCATGGTGTAAAGACCCTTGGCCACGGTGTAGTTGTCATAGTTGTCCTTCATGATGACCGATACGAAGATGAAATCCACCCACGGGGCGATGAAGGCGTTGATGGCGATATTGGCCACGATGGGCCTGCTGTTGGGCAGAATGATCTTCCAGAACACCACGCTGCGGGTGGCGCCGTCCAAAATGGCGGCCTCGTCCAGCGATTTGGGAATGGTGTCAAAAAAGCCCTTGGCGATGTAGTAGTTCATGGCCGCGCCGCCGGAATAGACCAGAATCAGCGCAAGCAGCGTCTGGTCCAGCCCCATGGCCTTGAGAAAGTGGTAGATGGCGATCATGCTCATGAAGCCCGGAAACATGCCCAGCACCAGCGATACGTTCATCAGCTTCCTGCGCGAGGGAAAGCGAAGGCGCGAATAGACATACGCCACCATGAGGCTGAGCACCGTGGTGATCAGGCAGGAGCAGCAGGCCACGAAGAGGGTGTTGAGAAACCAGCGGGGAAAGTTGAACAGCGCGGTATCGGTAAAGAGGCGCACGTAGTTGTCAAGCGTATAGCTTTTGGGCAGCAGGTAGGAGGTGTAGGCCCCCGGCTCCGCCCGGAAGGAGGAGAGCAGGAGCCAGGCCACCGGCAAAAGCCACAGCAACGACAGCACGGCCAGCAGCGTATGGAGAAAAACGGACAGGCGCAGGTTGTGCCTTTTCATGCTGCGAACATTGCTCATTGGAACTGATCCTCCCTTCGGACGGCGCCGGTGCGGTTATAGACGGCAAGCGAGCAGGAGGAAACGATCATGAAGATGAAGATGCCGATGGTGGAGGCCAGCGCGTAATCGTGCTGGTCCACGGTCAGCTTGTAGAGCCAGGTCACCAGCAGGTCGGTCTTGCCGGCCTGATAGTAGTCCAGGGAGAAGGGCCCGCCGGCGGTGAGGAGATAGATGACGTTAAAGTTGTTGATATTGGTGACGAAGGTGGTGATGGTGGCGGGCGCGGTGATAAAGACCATGTAGGGCAGCGTGATGGACACAAACTGCCGCACGGGACCGGCCCCGTCCATCTGGGCGCTTTCGTAGAGGTCGGAGGGGATGTTGAGCAAAACGCCGCTGAAGGTGAGCATGGTGTAGGGGATGCCGATCCACATGTTCACCACCACCACGACCACGCGCGCCAGCGTGGGGTCGGTCAGGAAGGGGAGCGGCGCGTCAATCCAGCCAAGCGCCATCAGCGCGACGTTGACGGCTCCCTGCGGCTCCAGCGCCCGCGAGATCAGCAGGAGGCTTACGAACTGCGGCACCGCAATGGCGATGACAAAGCAGGTGCGCCACAGCTTTTTGAGCCTGACCACCCGGTGGTTGATGACCACTGCCAAAAGCATCCCCAGAATGTAGTTGGTAAAGGTAGCCAGCACGGCCCACACCAGCGTCCAGCCGAGAATCCCAAAGAAGGTGCGGGTTTTGACCTCGTTGCCAAGGAACACATCCGTTACATTCGTCAGGCCCGTCCAGGTGAACAGCTGGCCCGGCGGCTGGTGGGTGGAGTCGAAGTTGGTAAAGGCGATGAGGATCATGAAGGCGATGGGCAGCGCGGTAAAGAGCACCAGCGTGAGCATGGGCAGGGAGAGGAGCGTCACATGGAAGCGCTCGTCCATAAGGGTGCGCACCTCCTCACGGAAACGGGGGACGGGCTCGTGCCGCGCCGCCTTCTGCTCCAGCAGCCACGCGCTTTTGAGGTTCAGCCGCCATACGGCGAAGAGCAGCGCGAGAGAGGCGAGCGTGACCACGCTGAAGAGCAGAATCAGCATGGAATTATCGCCGGGCACGCGGCGGTAGATCTGCGCCGCCTCATCCCAGACGCGGCTCTGTGCCGTGGTGCCCAGGGTGGGGAAGAGGCGGAGATAGGGCCAGCCGAAGCCGAAGAAAAACAGGGCATACAGCACCTCAAAGCCCAGGTACAGCAGCCCCTTGACGATTTGCCCATGGCGCAGGCACCCTGCGCCCATCACCAATGCGGACAGGCGCGTCCAGCCGTTTCCGCGCCTGAGGATACCGGCGGTGCGTTCAGCCCCGTGCTTCATGTCAATCCCCCCTGTTCAAAGGCGAAGGGCTGCCCCGTCCCGCGAAGCAGCCCTTTCGGTGCGTTACTGCGCCGTGACCTGGCTGACAAACTGATCCAGAAGCGTTTGCAGGTCGGCTTCGGAGTGGGCTTCCAGCTCCGCGCCGAAGGCCTCGGCGGGCGTCCAGAACGTGCCCAGCACGTGCTGGCTCACGCCAAATTCGCTCTGCGCCGCCAGCGCGGAGAGCGCGACGTCGGCGGAAACCTCCTCGGATGCGGCGGCGTTGAGGTTGGAGGGACCGTAGCCCCGCACCTCGTAGCGGCGGATCTGCGCATCCTCGCTGGTCAGGTATTCGGCCAGCTCCATGGCTTCCACGGGATGCTGGGTCTGGGTGTTCACGCCCAGAATCTTGCAGCCCAGGAACGAGCCCATCTGGACCTGTTCGCCGTCTACGGTGAAGGTGGGCAGCTTGGCGGCGGCGTAGTTGTCGCCCAGCTTTTCCTTCATGGCCGCCGCCACCCAGGTGCCGCTGATGCCGGCGCAGATGGCGTCGCCCATGCCGCCCTGCAGCACGGTGTCGTCGCCGCTGGTGTAGGCGGGATGGTTGCAGATGGCGCGGATGGCCTCGGCGGCCTGCAGGCCCTTTTCGCTGTTGAAGTCGCAGATCTGGTTGCCGTTTTCATCCAGCGTGAGCGTGCAGCCGTTGCCCAGGAAGAAGCCCGCGAGATACCAGCCGTTGGAAATGTCGATCTGGACCTTCTTGCCGGCCTTTTCGGCGGCGGCCAGCAGCGTGTCAAAGGACCCGGCGTCCTCATCGGAGACGACGGAACGGTCGTAATAGAGGAAGTAGCCGTTATCGGCGGTCATGGGGTAGCCGTAGAGCACGCCGCCCACCGAGGCCGCGTTGACCGAGCCAACGGAGTTGGCGGCCACGATGGCGTCATGGTTGCGGGTGACCTCATAGAGCGCGTCGGCGTTCACCAGGTCGATGATCTGGTCATCGGGGTAGGAGAACACGTCGGCCGCCGCCGCGGGGTCCTCCAGGTAGCGGGCCTTGGCGTCCGCCTCGCCTACGACGCCGTAGGTGAATTCATAGGTGGTTTCGGGATGCTCCGCCGCGAAAGCTTCGCACAGCTCGGCCAGCAGCTCCTGGTCCTCCTGGCTGCCCCATACCTTCAGAGCGACGGTTTCCGCAAGGGCCGCGCCCGCACAGAGGCACAGCATCGTCAGGGAAAGCAACAAACAAAGGCACTTTTTCATCAGACAATCCCTCCTGACCCATCAACTTTTTGAAACTGGCGGCCGCTTTTGATGGTATTATGACAAATTGCGGCGGGGCTGTCAACGAAAGAATGCGAAAGCGCTTTCCTTCGGGGCGACGGGGAGGTCGGACGGGGGCGGAAGCGGGAGAGCGCGCAGAAACGGCGCCGGAAAAGAGGCGCGCGGGGCGGGGCTCCGTGCTGCCGGGCGATTTCCAGACGAAAAAGGGGGCGCGTCTGTCCATACGGCAGACGCGCCCCGGGGTTGCTGACAAATGCGGAGTGCAGGGGGGACCATCCGTTGCTCCATCATTCGCGCTTCTCTGACGGTCGCGCTCATGGTTTCGCTATCCTCGCAAACATCGGCGCTGTGCGCTGACCGCGCGCAGCCCTTGGATTTGCTCACGCCTGCGGGTCGCTTTGGGCCTTCGGCCCAGCAGCCCGCAGGCCTGCCGCTTCCCTGTGGTGCCCCAAAGCCTTATGCCGCAGCATTTTCCGCGAGCGGTGCGGGCGTCCGAAGGGCGCAGGAAACGCGGCTTTCTGCAATACGGGGGGCCGGCGGTCTGAGCCCGGCACAGCCGGACTTTTTTCGATGCGCGCGACGGAACCCTTGCGAGAGATCCGCAGGGCCGCAGCCCTCCGAGGGAAGGCCGGAGCCCCGGCACCGTTTAATTGGGAAACGGCGTCCCGCATGAGCGTGGGAGCCTTGCGCCCTCAGGGATCAGCCCTGTTTGGCAGGGGCTATTTTCCCATAGCCGTTCCAGGCAAACAGGGCTTCCTCCGCCTCGTCGCCATAGACCTTTTCCACATTGCAGATATAGAGGTAATGGTCGCCGACCTCGTGGTATTCCTTCAGGCGGCACACGATGGCCACACGGCTGTGGGCCGGAATCCGGATGGCGCTGCCCTCGACCGGCGCAAGCTCGATGTGGAACCGGGCGGCCTTGTCGGTATCGCGGCCCGTGGTAGTGCCGCAGCCCAGCACGGCATCCGCGATCGCTGCGCCGGGAATGGTAAGAATCACCTGACCGCTTTCGCGCACCCGCTCTCCGCTGTAGGAGGGTTTGGCCATGGCATAGGCAATCATGCCGGGGTTATACGAGAGATAGGTCCACCAGGACACCGTGGCCAGGTTGGTGGAGCCGTCCGGCTTCCGGGTGCACACCACGGTCACCGGGTTGGGGGAAGTAAGCTGGGACGCTTTGGGCAATGTGATTTCTTTCATGCAAAATTCCTTCCTTTCTAAGGGGCTGGGGTGAGTGACAGGGCCTGCCGGGGGAGCGGGTTTCCTGACGCCGACGGCATCCATGGTTTCCGCCCGCTGCCCCGCGGCTGGCCTTTGCGGGCAGCGCGTCAGATCCTGTCGGCCAGCGCCGCTGCCTGAGCACAGCCGTCCGTCTTGTGGATGTCGCCCACGTTCAGAACGCCGGGTATCAGCACCTCGCCCACCATCTTCCACTTGTTCAGGGCGGCCGTGCGCTCCATGGGAATGCGAACGCCATCCAGCACGGACCGGTCCTCCTCCTCACAGCAGGCGATGAGCGCACATTCTTTTCCCGCGATGTCCTTGCCGCCCACCACCAGGGAGTAGAGGCGGTCGATGACCCCCTTGATCTGGGCGGGGATGGAGTACCAGTACACCGGCATGGTGAACACCAGGGCGTCTGCTTCCAGAACGGCCGGGGCGATGAGGTTGAAATCATCGTCAAAGGAGCAGGCCTTTCCGGTTTTGAAGCAGGTTTCACAGGCGTGGCAACCGCCTATTTTCATCATGGCGGCGTCAAAGCGGGTAACGGTATGGCCCTTGGCCTGGGCGGCCCGGATGAATGCGTCGGTCATGGCGAAGCTGTTGCCGTCTTTGCGGGGACTGCCGGTTATCACAACGATCTTTTTGCTCATGGTGGTTCCTCCTTATGGCCTGGGATTGACTTTTCCCATGCTTTACGCTATCATTCTATCAAGCACGGGGAAAAAGACAAGTACGCACATGAAAGTGTGATACTAACATAAAGGTCCAGTACTTACCAAAAGGAGAGTATGACATGAGCGGGCGGTGCATTGCCAATGAATGCCTTGGAACAACCGGATTCAGCTACACGCTTTCGCTGATCAACGGCAAATACAAGATGACCATTCTCTATACGCTGATGGAATTCGGCGTTGTCCGTTTCAATGAAATGAAAAAGTATATCGGAGAAATCTCCTATAAGACCCTGAGCACGACTTTGAAGGAGCTGGAGGCGGACCAGCTGGTCCATCGAGAGGAATATCCGCAGATTCCCCCAAAGGTGGAATACAGTCTGACAGAGAGGGGAAAATCCCTGATTCCCATTCTGGACGGGATGTGTGAGTGGGGCGATCGAAACCGGCTGTAAAAAGCGTGGGGGTGACGGAAACGCCGGCCGCCGGCGATGGTTTCCGGCGGAATGCGGGTTCCCGCCCCGCAACGAGCGGCGCTGGAGGCGCCGGAAGGGCCCGCTCCCAATCAGGGAGGCGGGGAAGCGGCGGGGCGCCGGGATTTCAGCCGTAGGACGCCGGATGCGGAGCGACTGCGTTCCGTCATCGGATGGAGGCAGCCGTTTTGTGGTCCCTGTTTCCGCACGAAAACCCGCCTGCAACCGGTATGCAACGCATACAAACGGCAGGCGGGTTTCTGGTTGGATGACAATTTGCCGGGGAACGGAAGCAGCCCTTCGTCGCCCTGCTGAACCATGGGATTCACACGCCGTTTTGCAGGCGGGAAAGCAGAGGCCGTTGCGGGGGGCATGCTGCCGATACGGATTTTTGCGGGGGCGGGGTTATTCCCACTCGCTCCTGCCAGAAGTTTTCTAAACAGATTTGCTTATGGGATTTAGCTCAGAGTATTGGTATTCTTTTCATTATTCAGATAGTAGGGGCTATCTGATTTTTTGTTGCCATGGTGTTGCCACAGATTTAATGCACTCTCACTGATATACAGCAATGGGAAGAACAACGAGCGCAGGCCCTTTAATAACATCACGAAGCTCTGCGGGGTTATCCATATTCTTCGGCATATTCCTTCGCTGAGCTCTGTTAAGAGGTGGCTTCTTGAAATCGTCGAAAATCTCATCCAACTTGATACTTTGTCCCTTAGGTATTTTACGAATAATTTTACATAGCAAATAGGATTGTCCAACAAAATTATCTTGGTTACACCTAAAGTAACTTTCATCCAAATACGCAACCAATGGATGTTTTCCGTCCGCAAATTCGAATACACAAGAAATTTCTTTACCAGATTTTATCTGGCCTAATGCTGTAAAACCTTGTACCGCCTCGGTTGCCTTTTTATCCAGAATCTGCTGATCCGTGATAGTCTCAAAAATCGTAGCCAACTCTGCAATTTTCATTACACTATCAGTCAACTCTTTCATCCTAGAAAAACGGGCAGTAACTAAAACTTCCAGAAAATCATCCCTGTATAGAGTATCATAATCCGAGTCACTGAGGAACTCATAATATTTTAGCCCATCATCTTCATCAGACTGCAAATATTTATATATTTTTTCAAACTTAGCTGCATCGCTAATGTGTACAGATCGCTTCACTTCTTCGGACTGTTTTCCTGTATGAGAGCCATTTCCCGAAGCAACACCAATCGCACCTTTTCCAGATAATACATTTTCCTTGCTAGTTGCAATTGCTTGAGATTCCTCGTCGTATGTATAGCCGTCAATGGCGGCAATATAATCTTCTACTACTTTGGTATTTAGGTAGAGAAAGTTTCTGAGCTTCAAGCATGTCACCTCATTCTCAATTATGATGTATGTGCCAACAACTCTGCCAAAGGTAGACATTTTACATGGGAAAGCTCCTTTGGTTCGATTTTCTTCAGACCGCCACCGTAAATTCGACCTTCACACTCGAGATCACTTGCAGTTATGCTAGTAAGTATCTCCCAAACTCCGCGTAAAATATCTGGCGACTGAGTAATAGCTTTGCTAAGAATATCCTTAGGATATAGCATTAAATACGAATTTGTCGCTATTGCGTTAGTATGATTCAAGATAAATCTAAATGGTACCGACCGCTCTCCAGTTCCTCTGCCCATATATGAGCACAAAAACGGAGCCGCCATTCTTTCTTCTTGAAAATACCATACTTTTCGATGCTTGCACAAATATTTTTGCGAAGTTGTTTCTTTTCCACTACACAAATAATTCCAAACAGAAGGATACTTTGCTTTAATTTCGTCTTCTGGTAAAGAACAGTTAAGTAGGTAGTATTGTTTTTCTAACCGAGGATGGCCATTTGTGTCAGAGAATATCTCGTCGCATTTCAAGTACCTTGGGCTTGGCAAAACTGGTGTAAAAAAAGTCATATCGAGCCCAAGATCAGATATTTGCTCCTTTGATAAAATAAAAAAATTGTTATCACCTGTAGCAAGGCCTCGCTTAATATTAAAATAATCTCCCAATGTTGGTACAGAATAATCAGTTTGCTTCTTGCATTCATTTTCGGGAAAACGAGTCCATTTTTTCTGATTTCCTAAAGAAAATCTATCTACTTTTTTCAAAATTTCAGGATTATTATGTGTTCCACCAAATGAGAACTCAATATCATAATTACCTTTCACAACTTCATTCTTAAACCATACCACACATGAAGATACTAGGGCATCATCAAATTGACAATTATCTGGATTGTAGCGATGTATTCTCAACAAATGTACATCATTTAACAAATACTGCTTAATCGCCTCTCCATAGTTAACATCCATAAACTCACTTGGAATGAGCCAACCACATATAGCATTAGGAGCAAGCCATTTATGAGCAGCTAAAATAAAGTAACAATATAACCCGGCAAGTTTGGAAAGGGATAATCCCGTTTCAATTTTGGTCATAATTGAAAGCTTTGTTTTCTTCTCTTGTCCAATATAATGATGTCGTACATACGGTGGATTGCTTATCAAGAGGTTTACTTTTTCAAAACAATCTGTTTCAGTAAAGTCTCCATTTATTAGATTGATGATAGTATCCCCCCAAAGCTGTTTGGCTACAGCAAAGAAATCATCGTCTAGTTCAATTCCGATTGCACTTTTTATGTTTCTATCCTTTTTATAACACTCTGATAAAAGGGCTGAATAGAATGAGCCTGTGCCAAACGCTGGCTCCAAAAACGATATTTCTTTTTTGCCTTGCAGCGTTAAGGCAAATGATATTATTTCTTGAGCTAATTCATAAGGGGTTGCAAACTGACCAAGTCTCCTGCGATTTTCGATACTTTTACTATTATCAACAGCAGTTTGGAATTGCATCCTCTTAGATTCTATTAAATTCAAATTCCCAATTGCTCCAAATCGCTTATTCTGTGTTCCCATATCCAATCAATTCCTTCTGCAGCTTCGTATCCCAAATATCCTGAATCAAAGTAACCGCACAAAAACAAGCTGTAGGATACTGTATTACCATATGTATTTTTAAGCTGTTGCATTTTGGCAGCTTCCTCTTTGCGGCGTTTATTTACATTAGTAAAATCCCCCGCTGATTTTGCTTCAATAAGAAGTGGAAAATCCCCATTATGTGCTGATTGGGGAAGAATAACTACATCAACAGGAATGTTAATTTTGCCCTCTGCGCCCTCCGCAACTAATACAGGAACATTGGTATGGAATGAAAATGTTCCTGCCACCATTTCATTATATTTTGTGCCTGCATTTGCCTCTGTATATCCTCTATCATGTAAAAAACTTGTTATAGCCGCAAGCTGTCTTTTTTCCTGGGCGTTTCTGATGATGGGATCTGCTACTGCACCGCATAATCTATCTGCGACGACAGTTGCGGAACGCTGAACTTCCTGTTCAGTCGGTTCGCGCTTTTCTGGTAGCCAAACAAAAATATCCGGATCTGCCATTCTATTAATAGTCTGAGCTATTTTAGAGAGTTCATTAGACAATCTTTCAGCTGTCATGCGAGGGGAAACATGAGGATTTTCAGCGTCTTCCATATTTTCCACCAAGCTTTTGGTCACTCCAGCTAAACCGACAAGACGATCCCGTGCGATAGGTGGACAAGTAGACATTCTCAATATGGACAACACTTCAGGATGACTTTTCAACAACTCGACTGATATGTTTTGGAGATAATTTGTATTAGATAGAGCACGTTCAACACGACTTGCCGTCAAAACCCGTGTGTCTCTGAAGGCTTTTGGTGCAAATTCCATAAACCAATTATTGTATAAATCGACGGATTGGAGTATATCTCTTTTCCAAAGATCCGGCTTATCTCTATTAATGCTCATAGCAGTTCTCCTTAATCTATATTTTGAGTCAACTCCACAATATCGCCAATATCACATTGTAGTGCGGTACATATTTTAACTAACACATCAGTCGTAACATTTTCGTTTTTGCCCAATTTAGCCATAGAAGCGTGGCTGATTCCTGCTGCTGCACATAAGTCTTTCTTCTTCATATCTTTATCAATTAGCAATTTCCAGAGTTTTTTGTAACTAACAGCCATCTTCTACACCTCAGCAACAAGTTGTATATTTTGTAATTGCTGAATAAAATTCAGCGATCGCTTATCCGAAAGCTATTATAACATATTTTGATTTATGCTTCAATAAAGTTCGATGCAAAATAGAAAAATAAACGTCTAAAGTTTTAAGCGATTAATGACATGGTCAACTATTAAAGTTCTTATAATTGGTGACCTCTTTTAGATACTTCTGTGGCTCACCATTCAAAATCAGCTCGGCATAGGCCAGTGGGTCATTATAAATTAGCCAGTCCAGCTCCAACCGCTGGTACATACTGTTTGCCACCTCGTTCTCCACAGCGGTGCAGTCGATGGAGAGCAGCGTCCCGTCCTCCAGACACAGCTCCACACAGGCTGTGTCCATGTTAAACTCACAGAATACAATCTTTTTCATATTCGTTACCTCCCAATGCCTAAGTTTCGGTTAGTTTTCCGCAGCGGCACAAGGGCCGCTGCGGTTATTTGGGATATTGGCAAGCAATGCGTGTGGATAGCCACACACACGACTGGCAAGCAATGCGAGTGTTAATACACACTCACATTTCCTGCCGTCTGCTTGTTGAGGGCAGTGCCCCCAAACCCCTTTTTTGAACACAGAATTTCATTCTGTGGCTGCGCGTTCTCCGAACGCTTTTTGCCCCTGTACCCGGTGCCCTGTTTCGGGGCAAGGGTGTCGTGAATCGCGACATCCTCTGGTACTTTTAGGGTACCCTAAAATGGGGCACCCTCCTGGAAGATGGGGTGGCAAAATACCACCCCAGTTTTTCCTTTCCGCGACGGTTGCGACGGTCGCAACGGTGCTGGGAGTACCCCTCATAACACCGTCGCGACCGTTGCGAGCGTCGCGCTTTACTCGATAACTTCAAACGTAGGTGCTTCCACCACCATGTAGGTCAGCCAGATACGCCGCCCGGCGTGCTTGGTTTTGTTCTCATACTTCACCTGATGTTCTTCCAGCAAGCGGCTGGCATTCACATTCAGATGTTTGGTGAGCCGGTTTACCGCCATATCCGTTTGAATCGCCTGGGCCAGCTCGGTGGGGCTGCCTTCCCATTCCCGGTTGTCAGCAGACACGATCTTCGCTACGGCTTCCAGTATCGGGTCTGGAGGCTGCTTCCAAAGCTCATTCTCTGCATGGTCGAGATCCCAAACTAGGCTCTCTTGGTCTTTGCTCAGATACAGCCGCTGATCCGGCTGGTCTCTGCCCACCACCTCCAGAGTAGCCTTGCTATCCGTCCGTTTCTCCTTCTGCATCAAGAGCGCACCATCTGCACACCCCAGCAGGCCCGTGGTGCCGGAAATCATCTCGAAGCTGTCTCCCGCAGGCTGCTTTCTGGTATGATGGACAATCAGAACACAGACACCACATCGGTCTGCAAATTGTTTCAGCTTGCCGATCACTTCATAGTCGCTGGAGTAGCTGTAACTGTCGTTCACCGTCTCCCGGACTTTTTGCAGGGTATCCACAATAATGAGTTTGGTATCACTGTGTTCCCGGACAAACTTTTCCAGCTGTTCATCCAGGCCACCACCGATCATCTTAGCGTTGGTGGCGAAGTGGAGGGAGCTTGTCCCCTCCACCCCAAACATACGGAACATCCGGCGCTGCAAGCGGCTTTCGTCATCTTCCAGAGCAAGATAGAGGACAGTCCCCTGATGGGTCTTGTAGCCCCACAAATCCTGCCCGGTACTGACATGGTGGGCGATTTGCGCCACCAAGAAGGACTTGCCGATTTTCGGCGCTCCGGCAAGGATGTACGCTCCTGTATAGAGCAGGTTTTCAATCACCGCAGACTTGCCATCAAACACACTGTCCATCAGCTCATCCAGGGTTACAGTACGCAGGTAAGCCGGGTCGTTCATGCGGCGCATCTTCCTGTAAAGTTCCTCCAAATCTCTTTCGGGGGAATTGCTTTTTTCGTCCGGGTCTGGTATAGTGAACTTGGAATTTGTAGAGATTGACTGCCCATCATCTGCGCCAACAGATGAACCCTGGGCGGTCATTTTCTTTTTCTCATCGGTCATAGGCAAAGTCCTCCTGCATCCCGTTCATAATAGTAGCGATCATTTGGACGGTGTCCAGCAGCTCATCGTTTACGCCCTGCCCGGTCTCGATCCGGCGCAACTCGTCCAGCACAGCGGCCAGCTGGTCCCGCAGGGCCTTGTAGACCCTGGGGTTACCCTGGACCACCACATCCCGGCAAAGCAGCCGCCGAATAATGTAGTCCTGCTTGGTCAGACCGGTGAGCTTCACCGCCGTCTCAATCTGGGCGTCCTCCTCCGGGGAGACCCGAAAAGCCACGGTCTTGTTCCTCCAACGGTTATGCTTGTCCAAATTCTTTGCTGACATTTTTAATTACCCCTTTCCATGTTTAGTTTATCCGCCATTTCCGCCTGCTTGGACGGAAACAGGTGCGCATAGTTGTAAGTGATGTCGATGCTCTCATGACCCACCCGGTCTGCGATGGCCGTGGCGGAGAAGCCCATGTCGATCAGGAGTGAAACCGCGCTATGACGAATATCGTGGATTCTGATGCGCGGTATCCCGGCTTCTTTGGCTCCCCGGTCCATCTCCCGGTGGAGATAGCTCTTGGTGACGGTGAACATCCGGTCATCCGGCCCAATGCCGTAGAGCATTTTGATGTAATCCTGGATTTCCTCAGCCAGAAATTGCGGCATGGTGATGATCCGATTGCTCTTTTCAGTTTTGGGAGTGGTAATCAGATCCTGGCCGTTCAGCCGCTGGTAGGACTTGTTGATAGATACGGTGCGCTTCTCAAAGTCAAAATCCGCCGGGGTCAGGGCCAGCAGCTCCCCCTCCCGAATACCACACCAGTAGAGCATCTCAAAGGCGTAGAAGGACAATGGCTTGTCCATCATTACCTCGGCAAATTTCAGATACTGCTCCTTGGTCCAAAACATCATCTCCCGGTTTTTCTTTTTGCCCATGCTGCCCGCCTTCTTGCAGGGATTTTCCCGGAGGTTATAGTACCGAACCGCGTGGTTAAAAATGGCACTGAGCTGATTGTGGACCGTTTTCAGGTACACCGGCGAGTAGGGCTTGCCGTTCTCGTCCTTATGGTTCAGCATCTCGTTCTGCCAGGTAATGATCTGCTGGGCGGTGATGTTGCACATTTTCAGCCTGCCGAAGTAGGGCAGCAGCTTGGTGCGGATGATGTGATCTTTGGTGGCCCAGGTGTTTTCCTTGAGCCGGGTTTTCATATCCGCCGTGTAGAGGTCCACGAAGCTCTTGAAGGTCATATCCAGATCGGCGCTGGTCTTGTTGAGCTGTTCCCGCTCCCAGGCCTGCGCCTCCCGTTTAGTCTTAAAGCCCCGCTTCTGGGTCTGCTTGCGCTCGCCGTTCCAGTCAGTGTAGCGATAGACCGCCCGCCAGGTGTTGGTCTTTTCTTCCTTGTAGACTGCCATGATTAGTCCTCCTTTCCCGTCTTGCCGTAGCAAAACTTCTCCATGAAAAAGTTTCGGTTGACCCGCCCGGAGATGGTCAGATAGCCCTTCTCCCGGAGTTCGGCGTTGAGCTTGTGGATCACCTTGTAGGCGTGGGACTTGGAGATGCCCAGCTCCTGGGCCACTTCCTCCACGCGCATAAAGTTTTGTGCCTGCATTGAAAATACCTTCCTTTCCTCATTGATGGCTGCTGCGGCTGGATATTGTGTTCCATAAATGCCTCCTCACTTTCGTCCGCCACTTTTTCACGTGATGTATAACCGGGAATTGCGGCAGTTCTTTTTTATTTATTGAATCTAAGCTATTATGCTTAGTCTATTGTCATTATACTAAGCAAAATAGCTTGTGTCAATCGGAGGACGCAAAATAAATTAAATAAAATTGTTTAGTATTCTCTTGACTTTCCTAAGCATTTCTGCTACGCTTTTTTTAGGACAACCAATGATGGGAGTTGATGATATGGCGATTGGCGAACGGATTCACTTTTTCCGTCTCCTGCGGGGGATGACTCAGAAATATCTTGGCATGGCGCTGGGCTTTCCGGAAAAGTCCGCCGATGTGCGACTTGCTCAATACGAAACAGGATCAAGAACCCCTAAGGCAGACCTGACTGCTGCCCTGGCGCAGGTACTGGATGTCTCGCCCCATGCCCTCTCCGTCCCGGACATAGACTCCTATGTGGGGCTCATGCACACCCTGTTTACCTTGGAGGACAACTACGGGCTCAAGATCAGCGAGGCGGATGGAGAAGTCTGCTTGAAGGTTGATGTGCGGAAGAACAAGGACGCCGCCCGGCTGCACGAGATGCTCTGTTCCTGGCAGCAGGCCGCTGCCATGCTGGAGGCGGGCGAGATCTCCAAAGAGGATTATGACAAGTGGCGCTACCACTATCCGGAGTTTGATAAAGCTCAAACCTATGTGAAGGTGCCGCCCCAGGATCTCTTTTGACCCTCTCACTTGTAGGCCACAGGAGAGGCCGTTTGTTGCACAGAATAATAATAAAAAGAAAAAGAATATGTTTGAAGTTAAAAAAAGTAGTAGACCTATTAATAAGAAGAAGAAAACTAATGATAAAAAGTTATTTGAGATAATGGAAAAGAGATTTAATATTATTATTGGTGTTATATGTGTATTATTTCTAATAATAATTAGTAAAGTATTTTATCTTCAGATACTTAAAAACGATGAATATACGGAGAAACTTTCTTATTCTACGGAAAAGAAAATAGAAAGTACTAGTAGTCCTAGGGGTAGAATATATGATAGAAATTATAATTATCTCTTAATAAAGTTGCCTGAGTTCCTTTACCAGCAGCAGGGGGAGCAATAAATACTACATTCATTATTTATAACTCCTACTATAATTTCTGCTTACTAGTTGATTTTCTATTTGATTATATGTTTCAAGCGCTACTCCAACAACTATTAACAATCCTGTGCCTCCAACTGTTACATTCTTTGGCATATTAGGAATTAAAGAACATAGAATTGGTAGTCCTGCTAACACAACTAAGAATAAAGATCCTACAACAGTAAGGCGATTTAACACTTTACTAATATATTCTTCTGTATTCTTTCCTGGTTTTATTCCAGGCATATATCCACCATTCTTTTTCAAGTTTGATGATAAATCTTTTGGATTTATTTGCATAAATGTATAAAAATATGCAAATACAAATATTAATATTACGAGTTCTATAGCAACTAATGCTTATTTACTTTCTGATGATGTAATACATTCTTTAAAAGAATTAAATGTTGTTAGAATTGAAACGACACTTGCCGGTACTAAAGAATATCATGATAAGTTAAGATATTTAAAAAGCAAAAAAAATGGTACATTTAATGTAGTGTTTAAGAATATTAAAAAAGTATCTAAAATTATACCAACAATTATTAATATTAATGTGTCTTATGACAATTTGGATGATATGAATA
>OLPF01001570.1_pt1 | contig 18125 bp, 17 predicted proteins | sample 1673121 | NCBI WGS metagenome assembly OLPF01 (sample SAMEA3136756, study PRJEB25190) | human gut metagenome
TGAGCCCCCCCCCCTTGCCGCCGGTGACGCCGAGGTCGGCCTCGCGCGCTTCGCCGGGGCCGTTGACAACACAGCCCATGACGGCAACGGTGATGTCCTTATCAACGTATTCGAGTGCCTTTTCGACCTTATTGGCAAGGCCGATGAGGTCGATGCGCGTTCTGCCGCAGGTGGGGCAGGAAACAAGCTTTACGCCGCCGCGCAGACCGAGCGCGCTTAAAATATCGCGGCCGGTGCGAATCTCCTCCGCGGGGTCGGCCGTCAGGGAAACGCGCAGCGTATCGCCGATACCGCGCTGCAAAAGGCTGCCGATGCCGATGGCGGACTTGACGATCCCCATGCGTAGCGTGCCGGTTTCCGTCACGCCGAGGTGCAGCGGGTAATCGCAGCGCTCCGCAATCCTTTCATACGCCTTGATATTCGTATCGACCGAAGAGGATTTCAGGGAGATGACGATGTCCGTGAAATCGAACTTTTCGAGCAAAGACGCGTGGTAAAGTGCGCTTTCGCACAGCGCTTCCGCTGTGGGCGCGCCGTACTTTGCGAGGATACTCTTTTCGACCGAACCGGAATTGACGCCGATGCGGATCGGAATTTTCTTTTCGCGGCACACGGTCGCGACGGCTTTTACGCGGTCATCGCCGCCGATGTTGCCGGGATTGATGCGGATTTTATCCACGCCCGCCGCTGCAGCTTCAAGCGCAAGCTTATAATCGAAATGAATATCCGCCACGAGCGGAATGGAAATTTTCTCTTTGATGGCGGGGATCAGCCGCACGGCATCCATATCGGGGATGGCGGCGCGGAGAATCTGGCAGCCGGCTTTTTCCAGTGCGACCGCCTGCCGCACGCTGCCTTCTATATCGGTGGAGGGCACGTTCAGCATGGACTGCACGGTGACGGGCGCGCCGCCGCCGATTTTCACATTGCCCGCCATGACCTGTTTTGAAATGCGTTTCATTGTATCGTCCTTTCCCTTATCCGCCTGTTGCGATGCGCATGATGTCCTGGAACGTGACGGCGAGCACCAGGCAGATAAGCAGTGCAAAGCCGCCTGCGTGCACCCAGCGTTCGTACTTTGCCGGAACCGACCTGCGGAAGATTGCTTCGATGATGAGGAACACGAGCCGTCCGCCGTCGAGCGCCGGCAGCGGCAGTAAATTCACGATGCCGAGGTTCACGGAGATCACAAGCATGATGTACACGATGTTGTTGACCGCCGCGCCGAAGCTCTGCTTGAGCCCCGCGCTTGCGGCCTGCGTGACTGCCTGCGCCGTACCGACCGGACCCGCAAGCCCGCTAAATCCAAATCGGCCTGTCACTATGCCGATGAGGCTGTTGAAGATCATACGCACGGTAGAGTACATATCCGCGAACGCGTTTTTGATGAGCGTCCACGGCGTTCTTTCTTCGCCCAACACGTAAAAATCCAGCACGGCGCGGTACTGCTTGCCGTCCGCAGATGTTGTGTTGATGGTCATATCGTTAAAGGTGACGGTCTCTTCGCCGCGCTTTACGGTGAGGTCAAGCGCCGCGGTACCGTCTGTGGAATCAAGCGCCGCCATACTTAAAGCAAAGGAAAGATCCTGCCCGGTGCGGACGGTGTAGCCGTCAATGGAAGTAATGACGTCGCCCACCTCCACGCCGGCGGCTTCAAACGCGGAATTTTCCGCAAAGCCGGCGATCCGCATGGTGGCGTAGCGGTCTTCCTGCCCGCAGATGACCATCATCAGCAAAACGGCAAGCAGGATATTCATGATGCCGCCCGCCGCAACCACGATCATGCGCTGCCAAACGGGACGGTTGCCAAACGCGCGGGGATCGTCGCTTTTTTCGTCCTCACCCTCCATGGCGCAGTAGCCGCCGATGGGCAAAAGCCGCAGGGAATACTGCGTTTCGCCGCGGGTGAACGAGAAAAGCTTTGGCCCCATGCCGATGGAGAATTCGTTGACGCACACGTGGCTCAGCTTCGCTGTGAAAAAGTGGCCGAACTCGTGGATGAAAATGATGAGCCCAAAGAGCAATACGCCGATAACGGCGAGCAGGATGCCCTGCACCACCGTGCTCATCTTGCGCTCTCCCCGCAGCGCTCCAGCACATAGGCGCGCGCTTTGCGGTCGGCTTCCAAAACGTCCTCCACGCTTGTAACGGGCGCGGTTTCAAATGTATCGGCTACATGGCACACGAGCTCGCCGATGTCCTGCCAGCCGATCTTTTCTTTTAAAAACAGCGCAACAGCGGCTTCGTTTGCACCGTTGACCGCCGCGGGCAATGTACCGCCGCGGCGAATGGCACGCTTACACGCGCCAAAGCACGTGAAGGTTTCTTCGTCCGGCGCATAGAACGTCAGCTTCTGCCAATCAGCCAAATTCAACTGCTTTACGGGCGACGGGAAGCGGCGCGGGTAGGTAAGCGCATACTGGATGGGGATGCGCATATCCGGCACGCCGAGCTGCGCGATGACGGAGTGGTCTTTATACTCGATGAGCGAGTGCACGATGCTTTCGCGGTGCACAACGACGTCGATGTCATCCGGCTCCATATCGAAAAGCCACTTGGCTTCGATGAATTCGAGCCCCTTATTCATAAGCGTGGAGCTGTCTATGGTAACCTTCGCGCCCATGTCCCAGTTCGGGTGCTTTAAGGCGTCTGCGGGGCGGATATGCTGAAGCTCCCCGGCTTTTTTGCCGAAGAACGGACCGCCGGACGCCGTTAAGATAATTTTATTTAAGTCGCACTTTTTGTACATACCCTGCAAACACTGGAAAATGGCAGAATGCTCGCTGTCTACGGGCAGAATTTCGATACCGTTTTCCTTAGCGGTCTTCATGACGAGCGAACCGCCTGCGACGAGCGTTTCCTTATTCGCGAGCGCCATCTGCTTTTTGGCTTTGAGTGCCGTTAAGGTCGGCTTGAGGCCCACCATGCCCACGACGGAGTTTAAGACGATATCAACGCTTTTCAGCTCCGTCAGGGCACAAAGGCCCTCCATGCCGCTGTACACCTTCACATCGAGGTCACGGACGGCGGCGCGGAGCTTAGAAGCAGCTTCCAAATCAAAAACCGCAACTGCTTGCGGTTTAAATTCCCGGATCTGCTCTTCCAGAAGCCGAATATTGGAATGGGCAGCGAGCGCCTCCACTTTAACGGCGTGCTCCCCTTCCTTTTGTATACAGCGCACAACGTCGAGCGCCTGTGTGCCGATGGACCCGGTAGAGCCGAGCAAAGCTAACTTTTTCATGCAGACCCATCCTTTCTTACGACACGATCGGCAGCAGCATCGTTACCATGTAGACAAACGGTGCGGTGAAAATCACGCTGTCGAAACGGTCCAAAATGCCGCCGTGGCCCGGAATGACGCTGCCGAAATCTTTGATGTGGCAGCTTCTTTTAATGAGCGAAAAGCTGAGGTCGCCGAGCACGGACACAAACGCGCCGAAAAAGCCGATGATTAAGAGCGAGAGCCAGTTTGCCTGACGTTCGCCGCCGTAAATGCCGTAGGTGAAAATGAGACCCACCAGCTGCAAAATGATGACGCTGGACAACACGCCGCCGATGAGACCCTCCACAGTCTTTTTGGGGCTGATCTCCGGGCACAGCTTGTGCTTACCGAAGAGCTTGCCGGCGAAAAACGCGCCTGCGTCCGGAATCCATGCGGAGAATACGCACACGAGCGCGTAGAACATGCCGTGCTGGTCGCTCAACGTGCGCACCAGAACGATAGTCTGCAGCGCGAGCGGGATCAAAACGACCATGCTGTACACAACGGCCATTTCTTTAAAAGTGATCTCGCGGTGGTGGCGCAGCAGCGCGCAGAAAATGCACGCCGTGAACGCGGAATAAATAAAGATATTTGCCTGCTGAAATTCACAGAACTGCACCAGCACGGCAGCTGTCATGCCGGGAACCGTGATATACCAGCGGTCGGAAAGTTCCAGCGCCTTGATGACTTCAAAAACAGCGAGCGCGGAGATAAACGCAATGGCAATATTGAGTGCCAGCGGAAAAGAGCGGTTGAACACGACGATTGCCATGAAAAATGCGACCAGCGTGACACCGGATAAAACTCTGTCCTTCATATACCTATGGTTTCCTTTCACCGTTCGGAATGTAATAGAAACGCGGTACAGGGCGGCATGTGCCGCCCGCACTGCAAAAAATCATACACCGCCGAAACGGCGTTGTCTGCTGTTGAACTTTTCAATGGCTTCGTCCAAGTGCTTCGGCTTGAAATCCGGCCAGAGAATATCAAAATATTCAAATTCGGTATAGGCGCTCTGCCACAAAAGGAAGTTTGAGATGCGCTCTTCGCCGCTTGGGCGGATGATGAGATCCGGGTCAGGCTGGCCGGCGGTGTACATAGCGCCGGAAAGCGTTTCCTCCGTGATGTCCTCGGGCGAAAGCTCGCCGTTTTTGACGCGCTCTGCCAAAATGCGTGCCGCGCGGGTAATCTCTGCGCGGCCGCCGTAGTTCATGGCGAGGTTCAGCACCATGCCGGTCTTCACGCTGCTCGCTTCCTCCACGCGATGAATGAGCTCCTGTAAGTCGGGCGCAAAAGCGGAAATATCGCCGATAAAGCGCACCCGGATATTCTCATCCATGAAGTCGCGCAGCGCTTCCTCGAGGTACTGGTGGAAAAGCTTCATCAGCGCAGAGACCTCCTCTGCGGGGCGGCTCCAGTTTTCCGTGGAAAACGCGTAGAGCGTGAGATATTTTACACCGATAGACGACGCATACCGCGTGATGGTGCGGAAATTCTGCGCGCCCGCCGTGTGGCCCGCCGTACGCGGCAGACCACGCTTTTTAGCCCAACGACCGTTGCCGTCCATGATGATGCCGATATGTGCCGGCACCTGCACGGGCGTTTTGTTTTCTTTACTTCCAAATGCCATTTCGGAGCCTTCCTTTTGCTTACAGGGTGAGAACTTCCTTCTGCTTTGCGGCAGAGCGTTCGTCTGCCTGCTTTACGTACTTATCCGTCAGCTCCTGCGTTTTCTTTTCCGCCTGCTTCAGGTCGTCCTCGGTCAGTTCGCCGTCTTTCTTCATCGCCTTCAGCTTTTCCATAGCGTCGCGGCGGATGGAACGCAGGGCGATTTTCGCTTCTTCTGCCATGTGGCTGACGTCCTTTACGATATCCTTACGCTTCTCTTCGGTGAGCGGCGGGAAAATGAGGCGGATGGTCTTGCCGTCGGACTGCGGGTTGATGCCGATGTCCGAGGTCTGGATGGCGCGCTCAATGGCGCGGCAGACGGAACCGTCCCACGGCTGAATGGTCAGCACGCGTGCCTCCGCAACGGAAACGGCTGCAAGCTGGTTGACCGGCGTGGGTGCGCCGTAGTAATCGACCATGACCTTATCGAGCACAGCCGGGTTTGCGCGGCCTGCGCGGATGGCGGCGTAGTCGCTTTCGAGTCTCGCGATGGTTTTGCCCATTTTGCTTTCTGCTTTTGCCAATACTTCCTTCATAAGTATATTCTCCTATCTGTTATTTCATTATACGTTTTGTGTGCTCTTTATCAGGGCGCACAAGGCTTCTCCCCTAAAAAGCTTTAGTCCTTCGTGATGACCGTGCCGACGTTTTCGCCGCAGACGGCGCGGACGATGTTCTCCGGGTCCTCAATGCTGAACACAAGGAACGGGATGCCGCGGTCGTTACAGAAGGAAGCGGCCGTCATATCCATGACCTGCAGGTTCTGATTGAGGATTTCCATATACGTGAGATGATCGTACTTCTTTGCGTTCGGGTTCTTCTTCGGGTCACTGTCGTAAACGCCGTCAACCATGGTCGCCTTTAAAATGACTTCGGCGTCGATTTCTGCACCGCGCAGCGCTGCGCCGGTATCGGTAGAGAAGTACGGGTTACCCGTGCCGCAGCCAAACACGACAACGCGGCCTTTTTCAAGGTGACGCACCGCACGGTTGCGGATGTACGGCTCTGCGACTTCCTGCATGGCGATGGCTGTCTGTACACGCACATCAAGGCCGACCTGCTCGAGGCCGTCCGCCACGCCGAGCGCATTGATGACCGTAGCCAGCATGCCCATGTGGTCTGCACGGGTACGGTCCATGCTGCCGCTGCTTCTGCCGCGCCAGAAGTTGCCGCCGCCCACAACGATGGCGACCTCGCAGCCCATATCCACGATCTTCTTGATGGGCTCGCAGATCTTGACAACGGTGTCAAAATCGATGCCGTGACCGATCTTGCCGGAAAGCGATTCGCCGCTGAGTTTTAAGAGAACTCTTTTGTACTTTAAATTCATACGTTCATCCTCGATTCTTTAGTATTCCATATCCTGTGACGCACACCCGCAAATTTTTTCAATTTGCAAATGCACAGATTTATACTTATACTTATTTTACATGACAGACCCCGATTTGTAAAGCGTATTTCCGAAATGTTCACGGAAATGAAAAATTTTTGCACAATGCACGAAATTCAAACGGCGTTCACAGTTTTGTGCTAAAAGTGTCTTATACTAAAAAACGGCTGAAAGGAGTGAAAACCACATGCAGCTTAGAAAAACGATTTTAGCTTCCGTGCTTTCTGCGGCGCTTGCACTCTCTGCGGCCGCCTGCGGCACAGCGGAAAACACACAAAGTGTGCGCAGCGCGGCGGCTTCAGAGCACGTAGCGGAAACGCCGACACCTTCCCCCGAAGCGACCGCAACGGCATCGCCTACCGCTGAGCCGACGGTAAAATCCACCGCATCTCCCGCACCGGAAAGCAACGAGGTAAGCGAAAACGCAGAGATTACCGCGGAGCTTGAAGCGATGGCGCCGCTTTTGGAAGCACACATTCTGGCGCAGATGAACGGCATGGCGTTTGACGCGAATGACCCCGTTTACTTTTGGCAGACCGCGGCCTTTGCGGTGGACAACTGCGGCATGACGTTTTACAGCGCAGAGACGACCGGCAGCGCGCTGGTGCTCTCTCGCGGGGTGATGGAGGAAATTGTGAGCGGACTATTCGAAAGCGCCGCAAATGAAGACCTGCCGAATATTCCCGACTCGCTTTCGGGTGAGATTTCGTACGATGCGGACAGCGACACCTATGCGCGGCCTATAAGCGGCGGCGGCTTTTCCGTGGACATACAAGACTGTGTGAAAAGCGGAGATGTGTACACCGTGACGGCAGCGCTCATCCGCGACGAGAACGAGGCGGAACCGCAGGCGATCTTCACAGCGGAGCTCGTGCCGAATCCGCGCGAGGACAATACCGTATTTATATATAGTATACGCACCGTGAAACAAATTTCATAAGCAAATTAAAAAATGTCGCGCAGAATGTGTATTTCTTCTGCGTGACATTTTATTATCAAACTCTCTGTGAAACACAACAAAATAGTTCCCTAACACTCCGTTCATTTTTAGTACATGTATATCGATATGAAAATATCAATATGCAAATTTAGCACTTAACAAATCAAAAATTTTGATATACAATACAGTCGTAAAAAGAAGTTAGGTGGTGCAAACCACCGAGCTTTGCGATAAATTGCTTCACATAGAAAGGGCGATAGACTTATGGCAAGATTTACACTTCCCCGCGATTTGTATCATGGCAAGGGTGCTTTGGAAGAACTGAAGCATTTTGAAGGCAAGAAGGCTGTTGTTTGTGTAGGCGGCGGCTCCATGAAGCGTTTCGGCTTTTTGGACCGTGCAGTCGGCTATCTGAAGGAAGCCGGCATGGAGGTCGAGCTGATTGAAGGCATTGAGTCTGACCCGTCTGTTGAGACCGTTATGAAGGGTGCGCAGAAGATGATCGAGTTCCAGCCGGATTGGATCATCGCGATGGGCGGCGGCTCTCCGATCGATGCCGCAAAAGCTATGTGGATCAAATATGAATACCCGGACGTTACGTTTGAGGATATGTGCAAGGTCTTCGGCCTGCCGAAGCTGCGCCGGAAGGCACACTTCTGCGCCATTTCCTCTACTTCCGGCACCGCAACGGAAGTGACCGCGTTCTCCATCATCACCGATTATCAGAAGGGCATTAAGTACCCGATCGCTGACTTCGAGATTACCCCGGATGTCGCCATCGTTGACCCGGACCTTGCCGAGACGATGCCGAAGAAGCTCGTTGCGCACACCGGTATGGATGCTATGACCCATGCGATTGAAGCGTATGTTTCCACCGCAAACTGCGATTTCACCGACCCGCTCGCCATCCACGCAATCGAGATGATCATGAAGGACCTTATCCCGTCCTATAACGGCGATATGACCGCCCGCGACAACATGCACAACGCACAGTGTCTGGCCGGTATGGCGTTCTCCAACGCTCTGCTCGGCATCGTACACTCCATGGCACACAAGACCGGCGCTGCGTTTGCCGATTACGGCGCACACATCATCCACGGCGCTGCAAACGCTATGTACCTGCCGAAGGTCATCGCGTTCAACGCAAAGGACGAGACCGCAAAGAAGCGTTACGGTGTCATCGCCGACTACATGCACCTCGGTGGCAACAACGACGACGAGAAGGTACAGCTGCTCATCAAGTACCTGCGCAACATGAACGACGAGCTGAACATTCCGCACTGCATCAAGCACTACGGCCCGGACAGCTTCCCGACCGAGAACGGCTTCGTGCCGGAGAACGTCTTCCTTGAGAGACTGCCGGAGATTGCAAAGAACGCTATCGCCGATGCCTGCACCGGTTCCAACCCGCGTCAGCCCAGCCAGGAAGAGATGGAAAAGCTGCTTAAGTGCTGCTACTACGACACGGAAGTTGACTTCTAAGTCTATAAAGACAATCTATAACGCATCCCGGGCATCTGTCCGGTAAAAGGACATTCTATCCCTGCCGCCCGGTATTTCTTCGGAAATCGCCGCACGGCAGGGATTTCCTGTCTTTTCCCGTTGTAATTTTGATATTTCTCTGTTATAATAGTATCGTTTGCAGGTTTTAAAGGCAAAAATTGCAAAGCCGGCATCCGACACAGACAAAACTTAGGCAAAATCGCACAAACTGCGCACATGCCTGAAGGGAAAGGTTTTGAAGTATGTATAAGATCGTTAAAAAACAGCCGCTGAACCCCACGGTGACGCGGATGGAGATCGAGGCGCCGCTCATTGCGAAAAAAGCAAAGCCCGGCCAGTTTATCATTCTGCGCGTAGACGAAAACGGCGAGCGCATCCCGCTGACCGTTGCCGGCTATGACCGCGAAAAGGGCACCGTTACAATCATTTTTCAGATTGTCGGCGCAACGACCGAAAAGCTCAACCACTTAAACGAAGGTGAATGTCTGCACGACTTCGTAGGCCCGCTCGGCGTACCAACGCATGTAGACGGCCTTAAGAAGGTCTGCGTTATCGGCGGCGGCGTAGGCTGCGCCATCGCACTGCCCATTGCCGAAGAGCTGCACGCCATGGGCGCGGAAGTCACCTCTATCATCGGCTTCCGCAATCAGGATCTCGTGATTCTGGAAGACGAATTCAAGGCTTGCTCCGACCACTTCACGCTGATGACGGACGACGGCTCCTACGGCGAAAAGGGCAATGTCACCGCCCCGCTGAAGACGCTGCTTGAAAACGGCGAGCGTTTTGACGAGGTCATCGCCATCGGCCCGCTGATCATGATGAAGTTCGTCTGCCTCACCACAAAAGAATACGACCAGAAGACCGTTGTTTCCATGAATCCGATCATGGTAGACGGCACGGGCATGTGCGGCGGCTGCCGCCTGACCGTTGGCGGCAAAACGAAGTTTGCCTGCGTAGACGGCCCGGATTTTGACGGCCACGAGGTCGATTTTGACGAGGCGATGAGCCGCTCCCGCAGCTACACTTCTTTCGAGCGCCACGCTTATGAGGAAGCCTGCAACCTGTTCAAGAAGGAGGTTGAGTGATCATGCCTAACATGAGAATGACAAAGAACCCCATGCCCTCGCAGGACCCGAACGTTCGCAACAAGAACTTTAAAGAGGTCACACTGGGCTATACCGAAGAAATGGCGCTGGATGAAGCACAGCGCTGCCTGAATTGTAAGAACATGCCGTGCGTTTCCGGCTGCCCGGTCAATATTCATATTCCGGAATTCATCAAGAAGGTCGCCGAGCACGACTTTGAGGGCGCGTATCAGGTTATTGCGCAGTCCTCTTCCCTGCCGGCTGTCTGCGGCCGTGTCTGCCCGCAGGAGACGCAGTGCGAAGGCAAGTGCGTGCGCGGCATTAAGGGCGAACCGGTCGGCATCGGCCGTCTGGAGCGTTTTGTTGCCGACTGGCACAACGCACACGCTACCGTTGCCACCATCACCGCGCCGAAGAACGGCCACAAGGTTGCCGTTATCGGTTCCGGCCCTGCGGGTCTTACCTGCGCGGGCGACCTCGCAAAGCTGGGCTACGACGTGACGATTTACGAAGCGCTGCACCTTGCAGGCGGCGTGCTCGTGTACGGCATCCCGGAGTTCCGTCTGCCGAAGTCCATCGTGCAGAAGGAAGTCGATAACCTCAAGGCGCTCGGCGTCAAGGTGGAGACCAATATGGTTATCGGTCGTATCCTGACGATTGAGGAGCTGAAGGACGAGTACGGCTACGAGGCCGTGTTTGTCGGCACGGGTGCAGGTCTTCCCCGCTTTATGAACATCCCGGGCGAGAACCTGAAGGGTGTGTACTCCGCAAACGAATTCCTCACCCGCAGCAACCTGATGAAGGCTTACCGCGATGATTCCACTACGCCGATCCAGCACGCGAAAAACGTGGCGGTCGTCGGCGGCGGTAACGTGGCCATGGACGCCGCGAGAACCGCAAAGCGTCTCGGCGCGGAGAACGTGTACATCATCTACCGCCGCGGCATGGCAGAACTGCCGGCACGTAAGGAAGAAGTGGAGCACGCAGAGGAAGAGGGCATCATCTTCCATACGCTGACGAACCCGGTAGAGATTTTACCGACGGACGTCACCGACCCGCGTGACCCGAATTACGGCTGGGTCGCCGGTATTCGCTGCGTAAAAATGGAGCTTGGCGAGCCGGACGCTTCCGGCAGACGCAGCCCGATCGTCATTGAGGGCAGCGAATTCGATATTCCGATGGATTGCGTTATCATGTCCCTCGGTACTTCCCCGAACCCGCTGCTGAAAGCCACCACCCCGGGTCTTGAGACCCAGAAGCGCGGCCAGATCATCGCAGACGAACACGGCCTCACCTCCATCGAGGGTGTGTACGCAGGCGGCGACGCCGTAACGGGCGCCGCAACGGTTATCCTCGCCATGGGCGCAGGCAAGACCGCCGCAGCTGCAATCGACAAGTACATTCAGGAAAAGAAGTAAGTCCGCTTTTCCCCTAACCTAAAAATGAACGGCACCGGTGACAGATTTCATCGGTGCCGTTTTGCTGTGCTTGGCGGGTTTAATTTTCAAATGCTTTCTGCATCCACTGCGTTGTGTAGGCGTCTGCCAAGCGGTCTTTCCGCACGCCGGAACCGACCTGCACGTCCATCAAAATGCGCGACTCACGCTCGGCAAATGCCATAAAACGCGCCAACATTTCATCGTATCTGCCCATTTTTCACAACTCCTTTTTTCGATCCTTTTAGAAAAACAAGCAGAGTATATCACGCTTTTCAGAGAAACGCAACGCCCTTTTGTATACTGCCGAAAGCATCTTGAATTTTCACGGTTTTGGCAGTATAATTCTATTGGCAAATCTACCCGAAAAGAGGTTTTCAGAATGAAAAAAGTGCTTTTGCTCGGCGATTCCATTCGCATGGGCTATGACGATTATGTAAAAGAAGAATTAGACGGCAAGTGTGAGGTCGTTTACGACGCCGAGGACAACGGCCGCTTCGCTGCGTACACGCTGTGGCAGGCGAACCAGATGTTCAAGCATCACGGCCATTTTGACGTGGTACACTGGAACAACGGCTACTGGGATATGAACATTGAGGCTCCGATGACGGAGGCCATGCACCCCGTTGAGGAATATGTGCACTTCTTAAAGCGCATCATCAAGCTGTGCAGAGAAAACGGCGCGAAGATCATCTTCGCGACCACCACGCCGATTTTGGAGCCCGGCATGGCGGCAGACAACACCGGCACGCAGGCGGACAGCATCAACTACAATAACGAGTGGGTGGAGCTGTATAACAACGCCGCCAAAAAGCTGATGGCAGAGGAAAACATCCCGGTGAACGACCTTTACGCGCTGTGCAAGGAAGGCGAGCACTATTATAAGTGCCCGGACATGCTGCACCTGACCGAAGAAGGCTACCGCAAGTGCGCAAAGCAGGCGGCCGACATGATCTTGAAGGAGCTCGGTGAAGCATGAGCTCCGGCGTAAAAAAGACGAACGCCATGCGCATGCTGGACGGCGCGAAGATTCCCTATGAGGTGCGCACATATGAATTTGAGGAGACCGATCTCGCGGGCGTACACGCGGCAGACGCCGTGGGCATGCCGTATGAGACGGTGTTCAAAACGCTCGTTGCGCGCGGCGATAAGACCGGTTTTGTCGTGTTTTGCATCCCCGTAGCGGAGGAATTAGACCTCAAAAAAGCTGCCAGAGCCAGCAAAAATAAATCCGTGGAGCTTCTGCACGTGAAAGACTTGCTGCCGACGACCGGCTATATCCGCGGCGGCTGCTCGCCCGTGGGCATGAAGAAGGAGTTCCCGACGTATATCGACGAGACCGCCATGCTGTTTGATGCAATCGCCGTCAGCGGCGGTATGCGCGGCGTGCAGCTCATCGTAAACCCGGATCAGCTTTTGGGCTTCGTCAAAGGCGAGTATGTCGATTTGACGGCGTAACACAGAGCGAACTGTAACGGCGATAAAAACCTTTTGATCCGACTTTTCTCAAAAAAATTCACGCTCCCCTGCCTACTTCTTTAAAGTATCTGCAGCGGGAGCGTGTTTTATATCTGCTATTTTTATAAATAACTTTTCGCGAAAGCGTATAATCAGTGGTTCATGAGCGCTTCGGCATTTTCGTTTTCGTTTACAAGGCCGAGATCGTGCTTGATCTTCGTGGTGGAGATGCCCGGCGTGCGCGGCAGGAAGACGAGCTCGCAGTAATCCTTGAGGTAGTCAAAGCGATCGCTGTTTTCCCAGTCACTACCCATAACGACTACGTCCACATGGTAGTCCTTCACGTCGCTGATCTTCTGATCCCAGCTTTCCTCCGGAATGACGAGGTCAACGTAGCGAATGGCTTCGAGCATCATTTTGCGCGTTTCATAATCGTGAAACGCTTTTTTGCCCTTGCCGGCGTTGAACTCATCCGTGGAAAGCGCCACGATAAGATAATCGCCCAGTGCCTTTGCGCGCTTTAAAAGGTTGATGTGGCCGTAATGCAGCAGGTCAAACGTTCCGTAGGTCAATACTCGTTTCATGTTTTAGCCTTTCCTTTCGTTTTTTACAGCTTGCTCAATGCTCCGGTTTCTGTAAGAGTCATCGCCTGCCGTTACACTTTGAATATTCAGATGCGGCAAAATACGGAATACTTCCCGCGCGAAAACAGCATCGCAATTATACTTATTACGCTCTCTGCTGAAAAATAGCTTGATGTTTTCCGGCAAAGAAAGGAACATCTGCGTATCAATCACGGTGTAATCCAGCCAATCGTTATATTTATCGGTCAGCTCCTTGAGGGTGAGCTCGTTGAAATCCCTGCGCAGGAAAACCGCTACGGGCGCTTCCATGGAACAGAGCTGCTGTTCCAGCTCTTTCGCCCAACCCTTATGGTCGTTCTTTCCGACAAGATAAACATTTCGCGGCCGCTTTTTGTTTTCGGCATAATCGATCACTTCAAACTTCGGCGCTTTTCCGTAGAACAGCATATCGTTCAGGTTCCGGATATTATCCGGCGCATCGTAATTTGTAAACATCTTATAATACGCATCATACGCCGCACTGTTCACATCTGCCTGTTTATCGTTTTCGTGCAGGTATGCGAGCATTTCGTTCATGGTATAAATTTTGCGGAACGGGAGGTCGCGCACATCCATATACATGCCGCGCTCTGCCATGTACGCATCATAGTCGTACATAAAGAGCACGATTGGCTTGCGCGTGATGGAAAAATCGAAGAAAACGCTGGAATAGTCCGTAATCAGCACGTCCACAGCATTCAAAAAGCTGTAACTGTCCACGTCATCCGGGAATTTTACAATGTGCTTATAACCTTCGATCGGGACTTTGTCTTTTACAAGCGGATGCAGGTTCACGTACATGATCTGCTTATCCGTCAGCGCGCTGTCGAACTTTGTCAGCAGGTCGCGCACTTCCGCTTCGTACCCGCCCTTGTTTGCGCCGGAGCTCATCGCGCCGCGCCAAGTCGGCATGTAGGCAAAGGTTTCCTTGCCGTCCATTCCGTATTGCTTCCGCACCGCCGCTGCCGCGTCTTTATCCCAGAATATCGCGTTGCGCGGGTACCCGCTCAGGATCACCTTTCCCGTATAGAGGTGGTTCAGGTTGTAATCTTCCATCATGTGATCCATCGTATAGCGGTTCGGGTGCAGAAGATAGCTGCTGTGCAGGAAATTGCGCTGCATGTTGCTCATATCCTGAATACCCATCGCCATTTTTTTGCCGAGGGTCTTCAGCGGCGTTCCGTGCCATGTATTCAAATAGACCTGCCCTTCACGGCGGATAAAATACGTTGGGAAGCTCACGTTATTTACAAGGTATCGGCTCGTTGCCAAAATCTTCTGGTATTTTCTCGAGCCGAGCGGGATAAGCTGCACACGGTTCAGCCCATACGCATCTAATATCTTCCGGTGCTCGCCCATCAGCTCTTTTTTCGACGTGTAATAGATGGTAAACGCCGGGTCCTTTGCCAGCTCGCGCATCATTGCGAACGGCGAATCATTTAGGTTCGTACCGTGGAAGGATTCAAAAAGCACCTGCTTGTCGCAAAGCGGCTTCTTTTTACACGTGCGCACGTAGTAGTATTTATTCAAATAACTGCGCTTTGAGAAAACCGTCAAAGCCTTGCGCATCGTTTTTGCCGCTTTGCCCAAAAGGCGCAGCACGGAATTCGGCATCATGCTGTAAAGATACCACGTGAACTCATGCTTGGCCAAAGCGCCCATCAGCCGTTTTTTGGAGAAGAAAAAGTCAAAAAACACCTTGTTTCTGCGCCAGTCATCAAAATAGTGATCCAGATGCTGAAAGCCCTTATGGACAACTTTAAACTGCAGGTCTTTATCTTTATATGCCGTAAAATCGCGGAAGCGCAGGATCGTGTGCTTCAAATTGATGAAGCCGAGCACCTCTTTAAACTCCTCGAACGCGCCTTCCCGAATATAGTACTCGTTCATGATTGCGAGCGAATCATACATCTGCAGGATGTTCTCGGAGAATGTCGCCGTGATTGCGCCTTCGCGCTTTAGAATATAGTAGTACAGCGGCTCGTTTACTTTGGAGATTCGGTTGGCATGCAGCATCAGCGGATAGATGGTCGCAATGTCCTCATAAATTTTCCCTTTCGGGAAGCGTATCCCCGTGCGCTCAAATAAGGCGCGGCGGTAAATTTTATTCCAGGCATACGGTGCATTTGTGTACAGAAGCTTCGGGTTTTCGTGCAGGCTCACACCGAACTCCAGCGTGCTGCCGCGCTGGAAAAAGCGCCGCGTTTCGGTATTTTCGTCTATGCCGTAATAGCCGCAAACCACAATGTCCGAATCCGTTTCAGCGGCGCGGTCGTACAGCTTTTGGTACATAGTCACGTTTAAATAGTCATCGCTGTCCACAAAGCCGATGTATTCACCGTGCGCATACGGAATACCGTAGTTGCGCGCATCGGATAATCCGCCGTTTTCTTTGATGAGGCTTATCACCTTCTGCGGATATGCTGCGGCATAGCGGTCTATGATCGCCTGCGAATTATCCTTTGTGCCGTCGTTGACAACAATGATCTCCATTTCTTCCAGCGTTTGCTTCACTAAGGAATCAAGGCAACGCTCCAAATACGCTTCAACGTTGTATACAGGAACGATAACGCTGACTTTTATCGAATCAAAATTACGTTCTGACTTCATTTTATCTATCATTTATCCCTTCTGTAAGGAAAGTCATTATAAGATCCACACAGCGCTGCGTGTTGTTCGTGTCATCCGTCTCCACGAATTCTTTCCTGAAGGCGGTGAGCTTTTCGTAATCGTAGGGCGTGTGGAGAATACAGTCGACCAGAGGCTCGGCTTTTGTGAATGCGCAGTGCGGCATCTCTGCAAGCGGGTCAAAGTTGAGGCCGCGCGTTTCCTTGTAGCGCTCTAAATCGTAAACGTAGAAATACACCGGCTTTTTGATGAGGCTCGCCTCAATGGAAATAGCGGAATAGTCCGTGATGACGGCGTCTGCTACTGCCATTAGCGTGAAGGTGCCGAACTCCGGGCACTCGCGGAATTTCGGCAGCACACGGCGGCGCTCCAAGCGCTCGCGGTCGAGTGGGTGCAGCCGCACGATGAGCAGCATACCCATTTTTTCCGCCGCCGTGATGAGCGGCTCAATCTCAGGCATTTGCTCGCCGTCGCGGAACGTGGGAGCGTATAGGACGATCTTCTGCCCGCGCAGTTCCGAGTAGGCCGCGAAAAAGCGGCGGCGGCAACGCGCGCGATTCATTTTCAAAATGGCGTCTACGCGCGGCACGCCGGTCACGCGCATTTTATCGGCAGAAACGCCGAACGCCTCCTCATAGGCTTTTGCTGTACGGTGACTCGCACAGAGCACGGCATCGTAGTGCTTATGCATCCCCATGCGCTCCGCAAGCTCTTTATCGCGCCCGCCGGGCACGGAAAGCGCCTGCCTGCCAAACTTCTTAATGGCGCCAAGCGCGTGCCAGACCTGCACCACGCGCAGCTCTTTACGGTGATGCAGCACGCTGACCGGGATGCAGTAGCCGTCTATGATGCACACATGCGCGGTGGAAAGCTCCGCGGCGCAGTGCAGCAAATGGAAACAATAGCGCAGGAGTTCTAACGGCGTATCTCCCATTTCGCGGCAGAGATACACAAGGCGCACCCCTGGATCACGCGCTTCAATCTCTGCGCCGAGCTGTTCAAAATCCGGCCGCTGGCTGTTCGACTGGCGGCTGATCATGACGACTTTTTTCTGCATGGGGCGCAGCTTCATGACGGCATACACGGCGTTATACAGCGCTTTGAAAACGGAGATCAGCCCGAGCAGTATTCTTTTTTTCACAGAGGCTTCGCCCCTTTCTGTGCAGCGCCGTTTCATTTTTGCGCATAGCGTGCGGCCTTTGCCCGCACCCCAAACACACGCTGCCAAATTTTTCCGTTGCGGAAAGCCGCACTTTTTCGCATTAAACAGAGTTAGTATACCACACTGTGCAGAAAATCTCCAGTGTTTTACCGCAAAGTTCGCCGTTTCATTAAATCTTTGTAACAGTACGGAAAAATTTGCGCCCGAACCCCCGTGAATTTGTCGCATTCGCAGGAAAATTCAGGGTATTTTGCCTCCTAATCCTGCGTCAAAATCGTCTAAAAAGTCACAAATTCGCCGTAAGCCATAGGAAAAACGGGCAAGCACCGAAAAAGTGCCGCCCGTTTTTGTTTAGTCGAACGAGGGGTTAAACGCGTAGAAGTTTTTGGAATCGAGTCGGTCAGTCGCGATGCGCAAACCCTCGCCGAAGCGCTGGTAATGCACAATCTCGCGCTCGCGCAGGAACTTGATGGGGTCGCGCACATCGGGATCATCCGCAAAGCGCAGGATGTTGTCATACGTTACGCGGGCCTTCTGCTCGGCGGCGAGGTCTTCGTTGATATCTGCCAGCGTGTCGCCCGTTACGGCGATGCACGCTGCACTGAACGGCGCGCCGGAGGCCGCTACCGGGTAAACGCCCGTCGTGTGGTCGATGAAATACGCATCAAAGCCTTGCTTTTGAATCTCCTCCTGCGTCAAATTCCGCGTCAGCTGGTACACGATTGTCCCCACCATCTCGAGATGAGCGAGTTCTTCGGTGCCTACATACGTGACAGAAATGCTCCGATGTCCTTGTTTGGAGGACAAGCAGTTAAGTTTTGGACTTAAAATACATAGTCTTACCGAATTTAAGTCTGCAAAAAAGCGTTGTGATTCCGATAATGCAAAACACTCAAAAAGTCCTGATTTCATCGAAGAAATGAAGCCAAAACGAATTGTAAATCTGTATGCAGTTGCTTCTGTATGAGCG